>OGRM01001721.1_pt1 | contig 12381 bp, 10 predicted proteins | sample 1553491 | NCBI WGS metagenome assembly OGRM01 (sample SAMEA2580110, study PRJEB22360) | human gut metagenome | biome: human gut; feature: human-associated habitat; material: faeces | place: Denmark | collected 2008/2010
CGCGGTATGTCTCGGGTTTTCTGTGACCTTCGCTCACAAAAAACACCTCGCGGGATATTACCAGTGAACAGTAACCCTGATATCTCTTTATAAAACCATGTACTGCTGTTTTTTCTGTTTTCTCAGATTGCCCAGAATGCAATATTCACATTCTTTCCTGCATTCTGCAGATGCTCCACAAGTTCTTCTGCTGCCTGCTCTTTCCTTTTCTCTGTGATTCCCAGTTCCACGTTACTCTTATTGATAGCACCGCCGAAGTAGAAATTAATATCCGTTGCCTGCTCAAACAGCATCACACCAAGCAATGCTGCCGCATCTTTTTTTCGTTTCACCCTGTTAAAGGACAGCCTGTCCTCCATCCATTCTTCACAATATTCAAGCAAATGCTCAATCGTAAGAAATCCCTCTGTCACCAGCTCTGTACCTTCCAGCTTATAATAGGCAGGAACGTCTCCGCAGGCAGTTTCACTAAGAGAGATCAGCTCTTTATCCAGATATCTGGCAGCACACTGTGCAGTAGTTCCGCCGCAGATTACATGATATCCCTCTGAATCGAAAAAGGACTTCAGATATCGCTCATCATGCTCCTCCTTACTTGGCGGGCCGATCATAAGGTTTACCACCTGTTTATGCCGCATCCGCAGGACAATGGCTGTAATATCATCATCCGTTTCATTCAGATTCAGATCCAGGCTGGCCTCTGCCAGATAGCCTGCCATCTCCTGTGCGCTCATCCCTTTATGGTACTTTGCCCTACAGAAAGCCATTACATCATCTCTTCCCCAGCCGCCGTTGGTAGTTTTTCCCATTCCTGCATTGGTGACACCGTCGGACATAATGATCAGCATATCCTCATCTTTCAGTTCAAAACAGCTTTTATGGATTTCCTTCTCTTCGATCATACTTGTCTCCACCGGATAATCAAAGAGCTTGCCATCCCGGATCAGAATTGCATCCGGATTATCAAACTGATAAAGGCTTACCTGTTTCCCCTGAAAATTCAGCACTGTAAAAGTAGCATATGCCAGATTTCTCACACTGCACACAGGAAGCGTTTTTGCCACTGCACGCACTGCCTCATCCAGTTCCACCTGATTAATGATCATGGTACTGAGCATGGTCGCAGTCAGCGTGGAAAGGATATTCGCCTTTACTCCGCTCCCAAGTCCGTCAGAAAGCACCAGAACATGGTCTTCATCATTTTCTTCAATCTTATAGCAGTCCCCACAGAGAAATTCTTTCTTTTTATTCAGGCTCACATGACCAAAATCCATGCATAAGCCGTCAAATTCCACATTCAGTCCATGATGCTTATTTCTTTTCATTCTCTTCTTCACTCTCCAGAAGTATGGTATTTTTCAGTTTTTCTACTGCCACTTTGGTGTCCGCAGCAGTTTCTCCAAGAAGTCCGGCGATCTGCTGCACGATCTTCAGCTGTTCTTCTACCAGCTTATCTGCCATACGCGCAGCTTCAATCTGGGCATTATGAATCTGATCTTTATGCTTCCGCTCCTTTGTAATATCCTTCATAATGCAGAGAATCATTTTATTTTCTTTATCATTCGTCATTACGCGATCCAGATAACATTTCTGATCCTCCAGATAAATCTCATCCTGCATCAGATTCCGTTCAAAAGCCAGTATACTCGCCAGACTGTAATCATCCATGATCTCCGATACCGGTTTCCCGATCAGGCGCCGCTTTTTCGGCATATTGAACAATTTGGACGCCGCCTCATTCATCTGAATGATCTTCAGATTATAATCCACAGTTACCAGAAGTCCGGGCATGGCATTAAAGACTTTATTGGAGTAACTTTCCTGTTTTGCCCGCATATATGGAATACACATGGCAACCTCAGCCTTATTCTGGATAATGGCAATTGCCTTTTCCCTGCATGTGTTGTACCCGCAGGCACCGCAGTTTAATTCATCCTTTGGAGAAAATTTTCCCATTTCCGCCAGAGCATCCCTGATTTCTTCCTCTGAGACCTCTTCCTGTTCCTGTGCAGAACAGTAACCGAAATTCTTTCTCAGTTCAAATCCCGGAAGTTCATAGTCTCCCTGCTCTCTGTGAAAATCTTTTCCAAAGGCTGCATTCTTCACTGCCAGAACATCTGCCAGATAATGTCCCTTCTTCATCTGGAAAGAAGGACCTGCCACACAGCCGCCGCTGCATGCATACATCTCAAGAAAGCAATTTTCAAAATCCTCCGGATGAAGTTCTTCCAGAACCTCCCTGCACTGCTCCATCCCACTTACAGAAAGCCTGCGGATTCCCTTTACAGCCCCAAGCAGGTCTGTTAAACCATCCGCAATGGCGATTTCTCTGGAACGGTAGGCAATCTGCTCAGGTTCTTTCTCAGTTATGGAAATCCCTTCTTTTTTCATCCATTGCACCAGCTCTTCCAATGTGATCACATAATCCACTTCATTTCCTGAGTCTCTCAACTCTGACATAGCTGAAATACAGGGACTTACATAGACAATCTCTGCCTTCGGATATTTTTTTTTCAGATAACTGGCATGAAACTGCATCATAGAGGCAGACTGTACCAGATTTCCCAGAAGATGCGGATAGTGTTTCTTGACAAGCTGTACGATTACAGGGCAGGCAGAAGAGATCATTATTCCCGGCTCTTTCTGTTCCGCAAAAAGTGCTCTGTACTGCGAAATCATCAGGCTTGCACCTTCTGCTGCATCCGCTGCATCTGCAAATCCCAGCTTCTTCATCGCTTCCCTTATTCCATTGATACCGGTTACCCCAAAACGTGCCAGATATGCTGGATGAAGAGAGGCTATAACCTGCGTCTTATTCTCCATTGCATTGCAGATTGCAGGAATCATATTCTGCTCTTCCTTGGCATCCTGCGGGCAGACAAGGATACACTTCTCACAGTAAATACACTGACTTTCTATGATCCTGGCCTGATGATCATGAACACGTATCGCCTTGACCGGGCAGTTCCGGACACATTTGTAACAATTTTTACAACTGACTTTTTTAAACTGAAGGATTGACTGAAATCTCTGCATGCCTCGTACTCCTTATTATGTAACACTATATTTTTCACAAAAAATTATCTGTAACCGTTCCGTACTTTCACAGAATGATGTACTGCCGAATGATTATTTTTGCCTTTCCATAAAGGAATATGGAGCTGCCGCAAGGACAGCAGATCCATGTGCGACAGCCCCATATAATATTTACGATATCAGATCCGGAACTTTGTCTCCGATATTGTTTTATGCTTTCTCAATCTTAATTGCGCATACCTTATATTCAGGAATTCTTGCGTATTTGTCAAGTGCGGCGTTGGTCAGCCAGTTTGCATTTCCATCCGGGAAGTGGAATGGCATCCAGCTCTCACCCGGTGAGGTCTTTGTACCTACACGAGCGGTAGATTCAATGGATCCTCGTCTGGAAGAAACTCTGACTTTATCACCGTTTTTGATACCCAGCTTATCGGCATCTACGATGTTCATTTCGATAAATGACTTACCTTCGATCTCCATAAGCTCAGGTGTCTTTCCTGTCATGGCTCTTGTTGTGTAATGATACAGAATACGTCCTGTCATGAGGATGATTGGATATTCCTCATCCGGAAGCTCTGCTGACGGTACATATTTTGCAGGATAGAACCAGCCAAGACCGCGGGAGAATTTACCAACATGCATGATCGGTGTTCCCGGATGATCCTTGGAGGTACATGGCCACTGAAGTCCCTGTCCATGAACTTCTTCACTGTCAAGACGTTCATGGCTGATACCTGCGAAGCTCGGTGTCAGGGATGCGATCTCATCCATGATCTGAGCAGAAGTCAGATGTGGCTGCGGATATCCCATGCGGTTCATCAGATCAATAATAATATCTGTATCCAGTCTCATCTCTCCAGGTACTGTGACAGCCTTGCGGACTCTCTGTACGCGGCGCTCTGTATTGGTAAATGTACCCTCTTTCTCTGCATAGCTTACACCAGGAAGGATAACATCTGCATACTGAGCTGTCTCTGTCATGAAAAGTTCCTGAAGTACAAAGAAATCAAGACTCTTTAATGCTTTGATAATGTGTGTGGTATCCGGATCAGTAACTACCGGATCCTCTCCATAGATATACAGACCTTTGATCTCGCCTGTGATTGCTTTCGGGAATACATCAGTTGCATGAGTTCCTATATTCGGATCAAGTTTTACACCCCATGCTTTCTCGAATTTCTCACGAACTGCAGGATCAGTAACCTTCTGATATCCGGGATATACATTCGGCTGAGCGCCCATATCGCAGGCACCCTGTACGTTATTCTGTCCACGAAGCGGGTTAACACCACAGCCTTCACGTCCAAGCTTACCAACCATCATTGCCATATTGGACATGGACATAACGCCCTCTGTACCTGTGGAATGTTCGGTTACACCAAGGCAGTAGATGATTGGAGCGCGGTCTGCTTTTGCATACATGATCGCTGCTTTTCTCAGATCGTCTGCGTCAATGTGGCAGATTTCAGCTACCTTCTCAGGTGTGTAATCTTTTACGATTTCCTTTAATTCTTCAAAACCTTCGGTACGCTCTGCAATGAACTTGTCATCCTGAAGACCTTCAGAAAGGATCACATTCATGATGCCGTTTGCAAAAGCAACATTTGTACCAGGTTTCAGTTTCAGATGGATATCTGCTTTCTTAGCCAGACCGATATCACGAGGATCAACTACGATCAGCTTGCAGCCTCTCTTGATGGCCTGACGGATCTGCATGCCGACTACAGGATGTGCTTCCTCAGGATTGGAACCAACCAGCATGATCAGATCTGCATTCTTTGTGATATCCTCAATTGGGTTTGTCATGGCACCTGAGCCAAGAGTCATCGCAAGACCTGCTACAGATGCGGAATGGCATACACGTGCACAGTTGTCTGTATTGTTGGTACCGAAGCAGCAGCGAACCATCTTCTGTACCATGTAAATATCTTCATTAGGTGATCTGGAACATGCAAAGCCTGCAAGAGAATCAGAGCCGTACTGTTTCTTGATCTCCATAAATTTGGAAGCAACAAGATCCAGGGCCTCATCCCATGTTGCACGTTCGAATTCACCTGTCTCTTTATTCTTGATCAGCGGATATTTAATACGCTCCGGTGACTGTACGAAATCGAAACATCCACTGCGTCCCTTAACACAGAGCAATCCTTTGTTGGACGGTCCGTTTACAGCTTCTGTATCTACGATCTTTCCGTCTTTTACAAGGAGATAATACTGGCAGCCTGTTGCACAGTGAGGACAGGTAGTCAGAACCTTCTTGTCAATCTGGTACGGACGGTATTTCTTTCTGCGCTTCATGGTCAGTGCACCTGTCGGACAGGCCTGTACACAGTTACCGCAGGATTCACAGATACCTTCGTTCCATTTATGTTTGTAATGTGCACCGATCACTGACTGGAAACCACGCTCCATAGTGTCGATGGCACCTCTTCCCACAATCTCCTTACATGTATTCACGCAGCGATGGCAGAGAATACACAGGCTTGGATCATAGGTAAAGAATTTATTGGTATCATCTATCGGCATATCCTTCATTTCACCGGGATAGCTTGTCTCAGTCACACCATATTCAAAACAGTAGTCCTGTAATTTACAGTCACCGTTTGCCTCACAGGAGAAGCAGTGTACACGATGATCAGAAAGAAGGAGGTCAAGGGTATCTTTACGATATGCAACTACCTTCTCTGACATTGTCTGTACTTCATCACCCTCTGAGCAGCGAAGTGTACATGCCGTATCAAATTTGGTTCTTCCATTGTTTGTTACTTCTACCACGCACAAACGACAGGAACCATCCGGCAATACATCTTCCAGATAGCAGAGTGTAGGAATCTCCACTCCGATCTGTCTGGCAGCCTGCAGAATGGTCGTACCTTTTTCCACTTCTACAGGAATTCCATCTATTGTCAAATGAATCATCTTTTCACCCTCCTTAATTCACAGAAATTGCGCCGAATACACAATTTTCCAGACATGTTCCGCACTTAATACACTTGGAGGTATCAATGCTGTGAGGCTCTTTCTTATTTCCTGTGATCGCACCAACCGGACAGTTTCTCGCACACTTGGTACATCCTTTACATTTCTCAGGATCGATCACATAAGAACGCATTGCCTTACATACATGAGCCGCGCACTTTTTATCAACAATATGCTCTACATATTCATCTCTGAAGTTTCTTAATGTGGAAAGTACAGGAAGCGGTGCACTCTTTCCAAGTCCGCAGAGTGAACGGTCCTTGATAAAGTTTCCAAGATGCTCCAGTTTATCCAGATCCTCTACTTCACCCTTTCCGTCTACGATCCTCTCAAGGATTTCAAGCATACGCTTGGTGCCGATACGGCAGGGACCACATTTACCGCAGGATTCTCTCTGGGTGAAGCCCATAAAGAAACGTGCAACCTCTACCATACAGGTATGTTCATCCATAATTACCAGACCACCGGAACCAACGATCGCACCATATTTCTTAACAGAGTCGAAATCAAGAGGTACATCCAAATGTTCTTCTGTCAGACATCCACCGGATGGTCCACCGATCTGAACAGCCTTAAACGCAGCACCGGATTTCAGTCCTCCGCCGATATCAAAAATGATTTCTCTTAAGGTTGTTCCCATCGGGACCTCGATCAGACCTGTATTCTCAATAGAACCTGTCAGTGAGAAAGTTTTTGTTCCAGGTGATCCCTCTGTACCGATACTTCTGTACCAGTCAGCTCCTTTGAGAATGATCTCCGGAATATTTGCATAAGTTTCTACGTTATTCAGAACAGTAGGTTTCGCCCATAATCCCTGTTCAACTGTACGGGGCGGTTTTACACGAGGCATGCCTCTGCTTCCTTCGATAGATGCAGTCAGGGCAGAACCCTCGCCACATACGAAAGCTCCTGCACCACGATTGATATGCATATGGAAGGAAAATCCTGTTCCAAGGATGTCATCGCCTAACAGTCCCACTTCTTCCAGAACTGCGATAGCGTGTTTCAGTCGTGCTACAGACTGAGGATACTCCGCACGTACATAAATATAACCATGCTGTGCTCTTACTGCGTAAGCTGCAAGCATCATACCCTCGATCAGACGGTAAGGATCACCTTCCATTACGGAACCATCCATAAATGCTCCCGGGTCACCCTCATCACCGTTACAAACCACATAATGAACAGGATCAGCCTGGCGTGCTACCTGAATCCATTTCTTACCTGCCGGGAAGCCGCCACCACCACGTCCGCGGATACCGGATTTATCAACCTGATCAATAACCAGATCCGGATCCATCTCAAACATTGCTTTCTCCAGAGCCTGGAAACCGCCGCTTGCTATGTACTCATTCAGAGATTCTGCATCAAACTTACCACAGTTCTTCAAAACAATACGGGTCTGTTTCGCGATAAACGGAATATCTTCCGGTCCGCGGCTTACTTTACCGCCTTTCTGATAAAGCAGTCTCTCGATAGTCTCATTACCCTGAACACTCTTCTCAAAAATCTCCTGGCAGTCTTCGATCTGAACCTTCGTATACTGGATCACATCGTCGCCTTTCTGGATACGAACAAGTGGTCCAAGTTCACAGACACCCTGACATCCTGTTTTCTTTACACCTACATGTGCATCTTTGTCATGAGGTCCAAACTCAATGGTAACTCCCGGAGCATCTTTGGCAATCTCCATGAATTTCTCATAGATTTTCTGAGAACCGGTTGCCACACATCCGGTACCTGAACAGACAAGAATACGACAGTCATAAGAATTAAGTTCTTTCACAGCTTCTTCTCTGATCTGCTCCAATACTTCCTTATTCTGGATCATCCCTGTTCGCCCCCTCTCAGTTTATCAATCAGCTCATCTGCCTTCTCCGGAGTCATTCTCGGATATACCTCTTCATTGACCATCATAGTCGGTGCAAGTCCGCAGGCACCAAGACAGGAAACTGTTTCCACAGTAAACATCATATCGTCTGTCGTCTTCTTTGTCTTTGACAGCCCCAGTTTCTTATAAAGTTCCTCCAGAACCGGTATTGATTTTCTTACATGACAGGCTGTTCCGTCACAGACCTTGATCACATATTTACCTTTCGCATCAAATGAGAAATTCTCATAAAATGTGGCAACACTGAACGCTTTCGCTTCTGTTACGCCGATCTGCTCCGCAACATATGTAAGCAATTCTTCCGGGAGATATCTGTACACCCCCTGGATATCCTGCATGATCGGAATCAGTGATGCCGGCTTTTTACCATAGAAAGCAATGATCTCATCCGCTTTCTGATAAAATGACTGATCTAGCATTTCGCACCCTCCTTATACCTGTTTTTTCTCTTTTTATTGCACTCTTTACATATTGTAACGTTAATTATATGCCTTTTTCGTCATTTTCACAAGCGCATTTATAGAAATTTTCTAATTTTTTATCATTTTCCTCTATAGATGTTTGTTTTGTTTGTCTAATTTTTATCAGCTTTGTTCAATACTAAACCATCTCAGATGTAAACCAAACTAAACTGAATCAAACTGAATAATTGTTACTGTTTACGCACCACTATCCCGAGACATACAAGCCAAAATTCCATTGCAGCAGACAATTTGGATGGCTATGTTACTGAGAACGGAGTAAACAGTAATGTACGTGGTGTGTGTACAATGTCAGGAATATTATGATTGTGCTATGATTCTGCCTGTGCTACACTGTCCATATGATATCAGTGACAAAAGATAAGTGTTCCGTTCTCACTGAAAATATCCGGATAAAGGAGGAGGTAAGTATGTTTTCTTTGAAAGAAAAAGAAGTGAATACAGGACGTCAGAGGGAACTTGATCTGGTAAAGGGTTTCCTGTTGATCATGATAGTATTTATACATTCATTTCAGACAATAGGTGGTGTCGCAGCAGCCGAATCAAATGTACATAAGATTCTGTTTGCGCTCTTCATGCCGACAGGTGCCTGCCTGTATCTGTTTACCATGGGATTCGGAAGTGCTTTCACACGCCATTCCCAGCCCAAAGATATGGTTAAAAACGGCATAAAGCTGTTATTCTATCAGGGATTAAGCAATTTATGCTATGCAGCTGTAATGACAATCAGTTTTAATATAAGAAATTCCATTACAGTTGAAGCTGCAGGCAGCAGAGAATTATATGACGCAAATCTTTATTCCATGCTTACATTCGTAAATATATTCTTTATAGCCGGTATGTGCTATCTGGTGCTTGCGGTCTACAGGAAATTAAATGTAAGCTTAAGGGGATATGTCATAAGTGCTGTAATAGTCGGAATCATATCACCATTTACAAAGTTGCTGGTTTCTGATGATCCGGCAATTAACTGGATCCTGGATATGACTTTCGGTGGAAAAGGTGAAACCAGCTTCTGCTTCTTCCCATATTTGAGTTATGTATTTCTTGGATATGTTTTTGGAAAAGTGCTCAGAAGAATCCCTGAAGATGAAAAAGGAAACTTTTATAAAGAAAGCGGGATCATATGTGGGATTACTGCGGCGGTATGGTTTATATGCTGCATTGTACTACATCCGGGCATTGAGGGATTCTTTGATTATATGATCGAACAATACAGAATCCCGGGGCTTGCAAAGGTACTCGGAAGTTTCTGCAGTATCATATTTGTGTTTGCAGCTGCATTTCGTATCATGCCAATGATGGAAAAATGGAAATTCGGATATAATAAACTGTGTTATTACTCAAAACAGATTTCAAAGATGTATGCCGTACATATCGGAGTTTACTGGACACTTGCCGGTTTTGCTGCTTTTTACGAATTTGAGGTAAAAGAATGCCTGATATTGTCAGTGGCAGCACTGATCGTGACTGATCTTCTTGTACATGGATACATCATAATTACAGATAAAATAAAAAACAGAAAATAGCAGAATACTTTTTATCTGCACAAAAAAACAGACCACATTTTATGATCTTTGTTTCATAAAATGTGGTCTGACTGTTTCATGCGTTCTTTTTATTGAGCCTGGAAATAATATCCAACGCCCCATTTGGTGTGTACATACTTCGGTTCACTTGGATTGGTTTCAATCTTCTCACGGAGACGGCGGATATGTACATCCACAGTACGTACATCACCCGGATACTCATATCCCCATACAATGTTCAGCAGGTTCTCACGACTGTAAACCTTATTCGGATTAAATACCAGAAGCTCCAGTACATCAAATTCCTTTGCTGTCAGATTAATCTCTTTACCTGCAATAAATACACGTCTGCCTTCACAGTCCATACGAAGATCGCCCACCTGAATGCTCTTTGCCTTTTCTTTCTCCTCGTGGTCGCTTCCCGCACGGCGCATGATCGCTTTGATACGTGCCTTAACTTCCAGGATATTGAACGGTTTGGTGATATAATCATCCGCACCATATTCAAGACCAAGGATCTTATCCATATCCTCGCCCTTAGCTGTCAGCATCACGATCGGCACATTGGAAAATTCACGGATCTGCTGGCATACTTCCAGCCCGTCCATCTTCGGCAGCATCAGATCCAGAAGGATAATATCATATTTTTTATCTTTTGCTTTCTCTACTGCCTCTTCTCCATCATAAGCGCAGTCTACCTCCATACCATCCTGTTCCAGACTAAAACGGATTCCTTTTACGATCAGTTTCTCATCATCTACTACCAAAACTTTCCTGCTCATTCGGTTCTCCTTATCCTACTACTATCTCATCTTTTATCTTTGCAAAAGTACCTTCTTTGATACCCTGTACATTCATAATATCCTCTATCGCAGCAAATGGCCCGTTCTCTTCTCTGTAGGCAATGATCGCCTGCGCACGTGTTGCACCGATCCCCGTCAGCGTAGTAAGCTGAGCTTCATCTGCTGTATTTATGTTGATCCTGTTATCCTGCTGAACCTGAGCGGTCATCCCTGTGTTCTGTCCTGTCCCGGCACTTCCATTCATCTGTCCATCTGATGCTCCGGCCATCTCTGCAGGATCCAGCCCCTGCCGCTCCATCTCTTCCTGTGTGAGAATATAAAGCTGCTGTCCGTCTGTCAGAACTCCTGCACGGTTTACACAGGTTAGAGCTGCCTCGGGAAGATATCCTCCCGCCGCCTCAATCGCCTGAAACACCCGGCTCCCGGCTGCCAGCTGAAAAACTCCCGGATTCGCAACTGCTCCGCAGACATCAACATAGATCATCGCCTGCTGCATTTCCTTATCAGAAACTGCTTCTGACCCATTATCTATATCAGCATCTGAAGTATGTTTCCCGGAATCACTTCCTGTCCCATTACCTGCATCTGAACCATCTGATTCTGCCTGTTTTTTCCGGGACTCTACAGAACTGCCATCATCATTCTGTCGGTCTTCTGTATCAGCGTTCTTCTCATCTGTATCTTTCTTCGACTTCTGTCCTGATGTTTTCTCCTCTGATGACTCCGCATCCACCTCTGCTTTCGCTTCCTGCAGTCCTTCAATCAGAAACTGTGCCTCTCTGCTCTTACATCCTGTCAGTCCTGTAAGAAACAAAGTTCCACATAATATCAGTGTCACAGTATAACAACATCTGTTTTTTATTTTTATCATAAGGGTCCTCCTCTTATTTCTCAGAGTAAGAGTCCCCCTGTCCATAATGCCACCCTTATTGTAACGAAATCTTAATGATTTTACAATAGTAAACTCTTATTTTTGCCACTTAAATATAACAATTCCGGAAATCGCAATCAGCAATCCAAGGATTTTGCGCCATTCAAAGGGTTCTTTATCTACCCCAAACAATCCAAATAATTCAATTACATAAGCAACTGCCAGCTGCGAAATAACGATCAGCATTGCTGCCTTTGCCGGTCCAAGTGCTCCCATACTCTGGATTACTGTAATTGTAATAAACGCTCCGATCACACCACCAAGGAGTGTATATTTATTGTCCACTTGCCAGAGTGCAGCTACACTTTCCCGTCCTGTGAAAAGCCAGGCCAGAACACAGACTACAAAAGCTGACAGCTGCACCCAGCCGGTTGATACCCAGAGACTGGTCTGCTTTGTCACCTCCGTGTTAAAAACACCCTGAATACTCATCAGTGCCCCTGAAATCAATGCCACTATAAATCCCCACATAAATCTGCCCTCCTGGATAATATGATCATTCTGCTTACTCCGGTAATCATTTCTGTACCGAAAAGAGGTACTGCCGTTTAGCAGCACCTCTTGTTTTCTTTAGTATTAGTCTATTCTGTTTTGCAGATATCATTCATAAACCGGGCAAATAAATGTTTCGTTTCCTCACATATATACTTCCTGCAACAAATCCTATTTCACAATTTACAGTCAGGCACCCAGAACAGCAGATATCTTAATCTCTTTTTCCGTTTCACTG
>OGRM01001722.1_pt1 | contig 12374 bp, 15 predicted proteins | sample 1553491 | NCBI WGS metagenome assembly OGRM01 (sample SAMEA2580110, study PRJEB22360) | human gut metagenome | biome: human gut; feature: human-associated habitat; material: faeces | place: Denmark | collected 2008/2010
TCAAGCCGCCCGCGGCAAGCACCGGGAAGAGATAGAGCGGCTAGCGCGTGGAGACTTCACGGGGTACGAGGACAACAGCCGCCCGCTTGCGAAACTGTTAGACCATTTCGCCTTCTACACGAACCGGAACCCGGTTCTAATGCGTTCGCTTGTCGAATCTTGCGACGTTTGGCGCGTCAAGTTCCACGAATCGCGCGGAAACGTGGACTTCCTGGACTACGAGATACAGCGGGCCATAGACCGACAGATTAAGCGCGGACGGCCCACGTTCGCAGAGTATCCACGCTACAAGGCCACAGGATGCCGTTAGACGGGCTTTAGACACGAAAGCGACCAAATACCCTAGCAACCGAATAAAACGCCTAAAATCGCCCCTACAGCGCCCCACAGGGGCGTTTTTCTTTTGCCCACGGTGCGGCATACGCGGAAGCGGCGACAGCGCAACGGTTCTACATGGTTTCGTCAAGACGCGCAAAACCATGTAGAAGTGTTCCCCCAAAACCGTGTACAAGTGTTGCGCCCCAGGTCAGAGCCACAAAACAAGCCCAACGCACCAAAAGCCGCCCAAAACCGTGTACAAACGTTACGCCCTTTACCTGGGCTTTTCCCAAAACCGTGTACAAGTGTTGCGCAAACCGTGTACAAACGTTGCGGAACCGTGTACAAGTGTTGCGCCCTCAAGGCCCAAAAAGCCGTTGCCACCAGGCATTTAGCGCCCGTCCCGTCTTACAGACAAGTATTACAAGCTATTTATATCTATAACTTCACACCGAAGAGAGGACTAGTAAGACAGACTCACTTGTTAGTAGGAGCGCCCCAAAATCTTTTCTTCATTGCCTGGAGCGAAAAGCAAGCGGACGAAAAGCGCGCGGAAGTTTTCAACATTCCCATCTTTGCCACAAAGACAGCAAGACAGCTTAAATGTATAAGTGTATACACATGATGCATGTTTTGCTATGATTGACAGCTTGCATATGGTAAAATCATCTATAGCGATTGACGATTGACTATCGTTCATTGACTTTTCGGGGGGTGAAGAAGTGGGATTCTTGCAGACATTCAAGCGGCGTTTTCGTCCTGGGCGCGAACTTTCGCAGGTTCAGACGCTTACGGGCAACACGGCGACCTATACGGCATTCAGCGGCGGCGCTTACGACAACGACATTTACCGTGGCGCGGTTGACGCTATCGCACGCAATGCGGCAAAGCTCAAAGGGGCGCACATCGTCACCGGGGCGGACAACCAGGCAAAGGCCGGGGACAAGTCACTAGACAGGCTTTTGCAGATTCAGCCAAACCCCTATATGACGGCCTACGACCTTCTTTACAAGCTTTGCACCCACTATTACTTGAACAACAACGCCTTTGCATTCCTGGACAGGGACGGGCGCGGGGCCGTTCGCAACGTGTACCCCATCACCTGCACCCAGGCGGACTTCTTGACCGATGCAAGCGGGCGGCTTTTCGTGCAATTCCGCTTTAGGAGCGGGAACACGTTCGTTCTTCCGTATGGCGACGTTATCCATTTGCGGCGCAACTTCAACAGCAACGACCTTATGGGCGACACCAACGAAGCCCTTTACCCGGCCCTGGAGCTAGCGCACACGGAGAATGAGGGCATTATCAACGGCATCAAGAGCGGCGCGACCATCCGGGGTATTCTCAAATACACCCAGGTTCTTGCACCGGAGAAGTTGAAGGCCGACAAAGAAGCGTTTATAGCCGAATACCTGGACGTTGCCAATAACGGCGGCATTGTCGCCACGGACAGCAAAAGCGAATACGTGCCGATTGACAGCAAGCCCGTTACCATCGACCCGGAGCAGACGAAGGCCACGGCGACGAAGATTTACAACTACCTGGGCATTTCGGAGAAAATCGTAAATTCGACCTATTCGGAAGACGAATGGGGCGCGTTCTACGAATCCGTTATTGAGCCGTTCGCCCTTCTGCTTTCCCTGGAGTTCACGCGCAAGGTTTTCACGGAGCGCGAACGCGCATTCGGCAACGAAATACGTTTCGGCGCGGGGCGGCTTATGTACGCATCCAACCAAACGAAGATTGAGACGGTGCGCGAGCTAATGCCGTTCGGCGTTCTTACCGTCAACCAGGCTTTGGAGATTCTCAACCTTCCGCCCGTTGAAGACGGCGACAGGCGCTTGCAGTCGCTCAACAACGCCAACACGGAGATTGTGGACAGCTACCAGCAGCAGAAGGCGGCGGGGACGGCCCCGGACACTGAAAAGGGGGCTACAGCATGAAAGAGCTAAGGACAGCGACAATCAAGGCGGACGCGCCCACGGCAGAGGGCGGCGGAAACCTTGTTTTGATAGGTACGCCAATCGTCTACGACACCCCGACAACGATTAACGACCCAGCGGGAAGCTACACGGAAGTTATCAAGCGCGGGGCGCTGGACGGCGCGGACATTGCGGACAGCCGTTTGCTTTACAACCACGACCTAAACCGCATCCCGCTAGCGCGTACACCCAAGACGCTTCATTTCAACGTCACCGGCAGGGGGCTTGAAATGCGGGCGGAATTGCCGGACACGGAGGAAGCGCGTTCTATCTACACGGCAGTGAAGCGCGGCGACCTATCCGGCATGAGTTTTGCGTTCAAGGTGCCACAGGGCGGCGACAGCTACGACCCGAAGACCAACACGCGCACCATTTCAAAGATTGAAAAGGTGTACGAGGTCAGCGTTTGCCCGTTCCCGGCTTACCCGGCGGCAAGCGTTGAAGCGCGGAAGGCACGGCAAGACGGATTGAACCGCCTGGAAGCACTGAACAACGCGCGGATTCTTGCAAACATCATTTTGGCAAAGGAGTTTTAACCATGTTTAAGACCGTTCAAGACGCATTCAACCACTACCGCAACTATTCCCTTGCGGACATTGAGAAGCGCGCCCAGGAGGTCAAGGGCGTTATTGAGACAGACCCCGGCGTAGACATCAAGGCCCTTAACATTGAGCTTACCGGCCTTGCGGAAGCCAAGGCCAACGCCCAGGAGAAGCAGGGCGACCAGGGCGGCGCACAGGGCGCACAGGGCGCACAGGAGCCGGAGGCACGCGGCTACAACCCCATCACCGGCGCGAACTTTGCGGGCGGAAGCTACCAGGCGACCACGGGCGACGTTTACGCAAGCGCGGAGTACCGCAGCGCCTTCTACAAGACGCTTACCGGCAAGAGCCTTAACCAGGCGGAGAAGAACGCATTTAACCGCGCTATGGAGATTGAGAAGCGGGCAGGTTCGGACGCTTACACCACTTCCGGCAACACGCCCGTTATCATCCCAACGGCCACGCTCAACGAGATTGTGAGCAAGGCCCGCAACGAGGGCGGCACGCTTTCCATTGCCCGCGCGTTCAATATGCCCAGCAAGATTAGCATTCCCGTTGCCACGCCTTCCGGCAAGGCCGCATGGCACACGGAGGGCGCTACCGTGAACACGGAGCAGCCCAGCGTTACCAACGTCACCTTTGACGCCAACGAGATTATCAAGATTTTCTCTATCAGCGCCAAGGTTAAGACCATGAGCATTAGCGCGTTTGAGTCCTATCTTGCGGACGAACTTAACAAGTGCGTCTTTGAGTGCATCGCCGACAGCCTTATCAATGGCAACGGCACCAACCAGGGCATGGGCCTGGAGCACGGCGTTACCTGGGACGCCAAGAACAGCGTTACCGTTGCCAAGGGCGGCGCTATCGCCTACGCGGACGTTGTTAACACGGTTGCCCTTCTTAAGCGCGGCTATTCCAAGGGCGCTAAGTGGGTCATGAACAATGCCACCCTTTACCGCGTCTTCTATGGGATGCTGGACGGCAACAAGCGCCCCGTCTTCATCGCCGACACCCAGAACGACGGCATTGGCAAGATTCTGGGCTTTGAGGTTGTCGTGGATGATTATGTGGCCGACAACGTTTGCTATTTCGGCAACTTTGACTATCTGGGCTACAACCTTGCCAACGGCATTGCCGTTGAGTCTTCTACCCAGTCGGCCTTCCGTTCTGGGCTTATCGACTATCGCGGCATGGCCATTGCGGACACGCGCGTTATCGTGCCGGAAGCCTTCACCAAGCTTGCCATTGCCACGGCCTAGGGGGTATAGCGCATGGCACAGGTTATAAGCATTGACGAAGCCCGCGAGTGGTTGCGCCTGGACGGCACCGACAACGACGCGGTTGTTTCCGGGCTTATCGACGGCGCGGCGGAGTACATCGCCATTGCTACCGGCCTGGACACGAACGCGCAAGCACAAAGCCCGTTGGCAAAGACGGCGACGAAGTTTCTTCTTTCGCTTTGGTACGACCCAACGCAGACCGACACCGACAGGCTGCAACGCTCGATTGACAACCTGCTAAAGGCGGTTACGCACGTGGGCTAAAGGTGAGTGGTGGGCTATGAAGGAATGGGCTAAACCGTTCTACACTTCCACGGCCTGGAGGAAGACCCAAAGGGCCTACATGGAAAGCAAGCACTATGTATGCGAGCGTTGCGGGAAACCCGCCTACATAGTCCACCACAAGACCTATCTAACGCCTAAGAACATAGGCGACCCAAACGTAACGCTCAATTGGTCAAATCTTGAAGCCCTATGCCAGACGTGCCACCAGCACGAGCATTTCAGAAACAACCAGGTAACGGCACCGGGCTTGCGTTTCGATGCATCCGGGCAATTGACAAAGGAATAGGCGTTACGTTGCAGCAGACCGTTTGGGCCGTGGCCCAACCGTAACCCACGCGCAAGACCTATGGAGCCTTTGCCGGACTAGTCACCCGGCGGCGCTAACTAGTTCTTTCCGGTTCTTTTCTTAGCGGTTCTTGTATCGGCCCCGGGCGGCGTGGAGTGGCGACCCATCCTAGCGCAAGGGCGGCAAGCCACGCGGTACCGCACGGAAGGGCTAGGCGGAAGCCTACGAACTGGGCGGGCTACCTTCTTCACCCAACCGGCTAGCGCGGTTCAAACGGCCTACTGGAGCGCAACGACCTAACCCGGACACCCCCAGCCCCCGAACGGACGGAAGGCGCGGCGTAATCGAGCCGCCTACCTTTCCTTACCCGTCCGGGGTTTTCCATATGAGGGGGTATATTTTGATATGAAAGACAGCAAGACAGCTTGACATGTGGGGGTAATGGCATGGAGATAGACAAAGACAAAATCAGACGCGCGGAAACGCGCAAGCTTAACCGGCTTGTTAAGGCCGTGCCGGACGAAAAGAAGACCGTTGCACAGAGCCTAACCAGGGAACTTGTTTTCATGGCGGGCACCCTGGAGGAGCTAAGGGCGTTCGTTGACGAAAACGGCGCGGTTGACAACTTCAAAAACGGGCGGCAAGAGATGCTAAGGGAATCCCCGGCGTTGAAGAGCTACAGCACGCTTATTCAGCGCTACAGCCTTCTTTACAAGCAGCTTTGCGACCTACTGCCTAAAGAGGTAGCCAAACAGGCGGAAGACGAACTAATGAACTTCCTGGGCATGGGCTAGGGGGCGGCAAGGCATGAACTACCTAAAAGCCTACCTGGACGCGATAGAAGGCGGTGAGATTGTCGTATGCAAGCGGATACGGAAGGTTTACACGCGCCTTGTCTACGAAGCGGAAAACCCCGGCAAGTATCGCTTTGACGAAGAGCGGGCAAACCGCCCCATAGAATTCATTGAGCGCTTTTGCAAGCACAGCAAGGGCGAATGGGCGGGGCAACCCGTGCGCCTGGAGCTATTCCAGAAAGCTTTCATTAGTGCCTTGTTCGGCTTTGTTGACAGCAAGACAGGCTTTAGAAAGTACCGTGAAGCCTTCTTCATGGTTGCCCGGAAGAACGGAAAAAGCACGATGCTTGCGGGCATAGCCCTTTACATGTTGCTTGCGGACGGGGAAGCGGGCGCGGAAGTCTACAGTGTTGCCACCAAGAAAGACCAGGCAAAGATTATCTTTGACGAAGTTTGCCACATGGTAAGCCAAAGCCCCTACCTGCGTAAGCACATCAAGAAGCGCAAAAGCGACCTTTACTTTTCGGCTTCAATGAGCAAGCTACAGCCGTTGGGCAAGAATTCCGACACCCTGGACGGCCTTAATTCGTCTTGCGTAATCCTGGACGAAGCCCACGCGGTGAAAGACCGCAACTTGTACGAGGTAATGAAGCAGTCGCAAAGCGCAAGGACACAGCCCCTTTTCGTCACCATCACCACGGCGGGAACCGTGCGCGAATGCATTTTCGATGATATGTATTCCTACGCCTGCAAGGTTGCGGACGGCGTAATAACAGACCCAACATTTTTGCCAATCGTCTACGAGCTGGACAGCAAGGCCGAATGGAAAGACCCCGGCGCATGGTTCAAGCCAAACCCAGGGCTAGGACGGATAAAGAAGCTTGAAGACCTAATGGCGAAAGTCGAACGCGCAAAGCAAAGCCCAAAAGACCTTAGCGGCATTCTCTGCAAGGACTTCAACGTAAGGGAAACGCTGTATAACGCATGGCTTGACTTTGACACGATTAACAACGAATCGACATTCAGCCTGGAGGACTTCCGGGGATGCTACGCCATAGGCGGCGCGGACTTGTCACTAACGACAGACCTAACGTGTGCAACCGTGCTAATGCTCAACCCGGACACGCGCGAGCGTTTCGTTTGGCAAATGTATTGGCTACCGGAAGACAACTTCAACCAGCGAGTGCAAGAGGAAAAAATACCCTACGACAAATGGAGGGAAGCGGGCCTGGTAAGGCTTTGCCGGGGAAACACCATCGACTATTCGGACGTGACGGCGTGGTTTCTGGAGCTAGTCAACGAACACGGAATTACGCCCCTATGGGTTTACTACGACAGCTGGAGCGCCCGTTACTGGGTTGAGGAAATGGAGGGCTACGGCTTCAAAATGGAGCGTTGCATACAGGGGGCCAAGACGCTTTCACTTCCCATGCAAAACCTGGGCGCGGACTTGCAGGCAAAGAAAGTCAACTACAACAACAACCCAATCTTGAAATGGTGCCTAACCAACACGGCGGTACAGGAAGACAGGAACGGCAACATAGTCCCAAAGAAGGCGAGCAGCCCGAAACAGCGCATAGACGGCACGGCAAGCCTTCTGGACGCTTACGTAGGGCTTTACGAGAAATACAACGAGTTTCTAAACGCACTTTAGGAGGTAACGGAAATGGCTACGCGCGAGTTTTTGAAGGACAAGAAGATAGGCGTATACAAGAAGGTGAAGGGCTACGACGAAGAAGGATACCCGATAGACGGATACATGCCCGTGCATGTTCAGCCGTCATTGTGGGCGTACTTCAAGCAGCTTTCCGCAAGCCTTCTGTACGCCAACAGCTCAACGACCGACAAGGAAGACTGTTACTTTCGCATCAACTGGAACGAGTACATACGCAACGCCTACGCCACAGACCTTAGCGTAGGGTACCGGGGCAAGGTTTACCAGGTAACGCGCATTGACCCGTTCGAAGGCTACAGGCGCGACCTTGTTTTGTACGCCCACACCACCAACACGGGCAAGCTTTCGCCCGTAATCCCATACGACCCGAAGAAGCTTTAGCGACCGAATGCCCGCAGGGGCCACGGAGCGCCCCCAGGACGGGCGCTAGGGCGCTTCACGGGCAAATACTCAAAGACGGCCTTTTAGGAGCCTTAAACGGCATCCTGGAGGGCCGTTTTTCTATGCCAACAAAGATATAAAGACAGCAAGACAGCAAGACAGCAAAAAAAGTCAAAATAGATTGACAACAACCCATTGTGTCATTTACAATTGACAGTGTAGTAACGGACTGCCTAGAAGAAGGGGCGACCATGGTTAACATCATCGACGTTTCGGACATTGGCGCGGCGGAAGAGAAAAGGCCGAATGGCGAGGGCATCCACATTGCCGTTATTGAGCCTGGTAAAGACCCGTACTTGAAGAAGGTAGCCCCGGACGCGGACGGCAGCTATCTGGGCGCGTTTCAAGACGAGGTGGGCGGGCTTGTGGAAGCCTACGAACCGCCATTCGGTGAAACGCCCTTGCTTTGGGTCAACGAAGAATTTCTGTTCAACGGCTCAACGCCAAACCGCGCAATCTACGCAAACAAGCGCATGGAGGGCATGGGCTATCTTTCCGAATTCGGCGACCACAGCAAGGCGGTAAAGGCGGGCGAACTGTACGGCATCATTTGCGGCACGTTCATTGCCGTTTCGTACGACAGGGACGAAGAGGGCAACGACAAGCCCAGGGACATAACCGTAGAAGAATGGCTGGACGTGTGCGCGGCTTTCGCGGGCATCCGTAGCGTTCTTAGCGGTGCCCTGGAGGTCACGGGCCTACAGCGCGAGCATTGCACCGAATACATAAAGGTGAACTTGCCCGAAAGTGAAGCGGCCTACCAGACCGGCAACGGTGAAGGCGTTTGGGTTCTGGTAAACAAGCCCGTGAAAGAAGACTACGACGCGGACGCGCGGGGCGGTTTCTATTTCGGCATCCTGGACAACGATTCTTGCTATTGGCACGGGCTTAACCACGGCGCGGCTATTCCATTCGAAATGCGCGGCAAGAACCGACCCGTTGTGCCCTACGAATGGCTCAAAGAGTGGCAGGGCTAGACCATGAAAGACGCAAGACAGGCAAGCGAAAAGCAAACGCGTTGGATTAAGTCGCACTTTCGCGAGCAGATAAGAAGCGGCGAGATTGACGGCGAGCTATTCGGCGGCTTTCTCAACAAGCGGCTTTGCATCGAATATCTAGAAGGCCGGGGAGATTTGCCGGTTAGGTACCAGAACACGCAAATAAAGCACGAGATAAAGGGGGCGTAGCATGTACACGCTATACGCGCACGTAGCGGCGGACGGGCGCATACCGCGCATATACATTGGCGTTACCAGCCAAAAGCCTTCTAAGCGCTGGAACGGCGGCGAGGGCTACAAGCATTCAACGCGCTTCTACAGGGCAATAAAGGCTTGCGGCGGCTGGAGCAACGTTAGCCATTACGTCATAGCGGAAGGCTTGACGGAAGAAGAAGCTTACAGGCTGGAGCGCGAGGAAATAGCGCGAATGCGCCTAACCGAACTGGGCTGGAACGTGGCACCGGGCGGCGCGGAGCCCTGGAACAAGGGCAAGACGGGCGTTTACTCAAAAGAAGCCCTGGAGAAAATGCGGCGGGCGAAAATCGGCAACAGGTACGCGGCAAAGAAGAGAAAGGGGCCAAATGATGGAAAAGATAATAGCGATAGTTAACCAGAAGGGCGGCGTTGGAAAGACAACGACAGCCGTTAACCTGGGCGCGGCGCTTTCCGACAGCGGGAAGCGCGTTCTATTGGTTGACTTAGACCCGCAAGGGAGCCTAACAACCAGCCTGGGCGTGAACGTTGCCAAGGACGGCAACACGGCCTATGAGCTATTGAGGGGCGAGAAGCCCGCGCAAGAGGTCATAAGGCACACGAAAAGGGGTTACGACCTAATACCCGGCGACCTGCGACTAACGGGGATAGAGAAGGGAAGCAACGACGTAGTAGGGCGCGAATACCTGCTAAAAGAAGCCCTGGAGGGCGTTACGGGCGCGTATGACTACATCTTGATTGACTGTAGCCCATCCCTGGGCGTGCTTTCCCTCAACGCGCTTACGGCTTGCGGCGGGGTACTCATTCCCACGCAAGCGGAATATTTGGCGCTTACGGGGCTTGCACAGCTAACGCAGACCATAGCCGTTGCAAGGCGGCGGCTAAACCCGTCCCTAACCATAGCGGGCGTTGTAATGACAATGTACGACAGGCGCAAAAACCTAACGGCGGCGGTAGAAGCACGCCTGGGCGAACTGTTCCCCGGCAAGCTTTGCAAGACCCGCATTAGGTGCAACGTCGCGCTAGCGGAAGCGCCCACGCAAGGCGTTGATATTTTCGCCTACGACCCACGAAGCAACGGGGCGAAAGACTACCAGGCGCTAGCGGACGAACTAACGGAGAAGGAGCAATAGGAATGGCAAGAAAGAAAGACTTTGGACTAGAAGCGGTTGAAGCGTTCGTGGACGCGGACGAACCGGAAGGGAAGCAACAGGAAGAGAAGAAGGCAAAGAGGGAAGCAACCCTGGTTTCATGGCGCATAAGCAACGACACGCTAAGGCGGTTCAAGGGCTTTGCAATCATGAACGGCGGCACCCAGATAGAAGCCATTGAGAAGGTAATAAACGACTACCTGGACGGCAAGGCGCTGGAGCCGGAAGAGAAACAGGCATACGACGCATTCATGAAGGTTTACAAGCCCAGAAAAAACGGAGGTGCATAGCAATGCAGATTCAAATTGACGGCGTTACTTACTACGACAACGAAGAGGTTGCAAAGGTACTGAATTGCTCAACGCGCACGGTAATTAGGTACAGGGAAGCCGGGCGCTTCAACGCACGCAACATTAACCGTAGTTGGTTCTTCACGGAGCAAAGCGTATTGGACTACCTGGACAAGCACGGGGCCATAAACGCGGGGAAGAAGGGGGGCGCTAAGAATGGGACAAACTAACGTTGTCGAATACGTGGGCAAGAGACTGGGCGACCACGGCGGCGAACTTCTAAAGGTTCTCAACCTGCTAATGGACAAGGGCGTTATTGAGTTCCACGAAGGCGCTAGCGTTGGTTATTTCGACAGCCTGGAGCTAGCGGACGGCAAGACGCTTGAAGACGTGAGCGCGGCACTAGCGGAATACCTGGAGCCACAGGCGGTGCCAACCGGAAACACGTTGCGCGGAAAGTATGACGGTTACGACGTTTCACACGACAACCTAACCAGGCAGCTTTTCGGCATCGACCCGGAAGGGAAGTTTAGGCGGATTGAGCGCAACACGGAAGCCATTGTTAAGGTTGTGAGCGCAGAGCTAACCGGCGAACGTGAAGACAGGGCCGTTAAGGTTCTTTTGCAGAACGTCTCAAAGGTGCGCGAGGTTATGCAGGGGCTTAGCGCACAAGACAAGCTTGTTTTCTTTGCAATATGCGACCTGGTAGAGAAACACCAATACATCGTGACACCATTGCAGCTTTACAGGAAGATAGCAATGAAGCCGAACGCCAACCCAAGGGAAGCCCAGCTAGACGAAATGCACGCTAGCATTGTCCGCATGGCGGACATTTACATAACGCTTGACGTTGACGCGATTCTAGACGCTTACCCGGGCGTTGGGGCCATCAAGGACAGCGGAAGCCTAATTGAGATTGTGCGCTGGAGCTACAAGAGCGACGAAGACGGCAAGATTCACAGGATTTATGAGTTTGGCAGGACTTTGCCGGTACTGTTCCAATACGCGCTTGCGCTAAAGCAAATGACAACGCTACAGCCCCACAAGATAGGCGTTCTTAGCTTTGGCATAAGGCGAACGGCCTTCAATGCAACCATTGTGGACGTGATAGGCGACCGCGTTACCATGCTTGACGGAATGGCAAAGCAGGGCAAGCGCATACCGCCGAACATGCACCGGATAGCCTTCAAAACCCTTTACGACAAGGCCGACTATTCAAAGGACAAGACACCGAACGCAACCAGAATGTGCAAGACGCGCATTAGAAACGCGGTTGTTAAGCAGGTCGAATACCTGGAATACCACGGCATCATTTCACGGCACGACGTGGACGAAGACGGCGTTTCAATCTTTGTGCCAGGGGAGGGCAAGAAATAATGGCAAAGCGGCTAACCTCACCGCCTGGAAACCCGCTAAGGCAATTGCAGCGCATACCGGAAGAATTGCGGAACACAGACCACTGGGTAGCGCGCGGAAGGAAGGGCGAAGCCTACCGGAAATACAAGGCTAAACAGCCCTGGAACCCCGTAAAAGGCACTTGCGCGGATTCTACAGACCCTAAGACCTGGGCGAGCTTTGAAGCGTGCTACGAAGCCGTTAGAAGGCGCGAATATAGCGGCGTCGGCTTTGCCCTTGCGGGCGAATACGTCTTTGTAGACCTGGACGGCGTTATAGACGCAAAGGGCTATATCTTGCCTTTGGCGTTGGAGATTATCGTGGCGATAGACAGCTACACGGAGATTAGCCCCAGCGGGCGCGGCTTTCATATCGTGGCGCGCAACCACGGAATCACGCTAGGCGATAAGAAGCGCGACTTTGAGCTTACCCCGTACACGGTGGAGCGTTACGGCGGCGGCTTGAAGAAGCCAGGAATAGAAATGTACACGGAAAAGCGCTATATGACCATGACCGGGCGGATATGGGAAAAGCGCGACACAATCAAAGACGCGCCGGAAGCCCTGGAGCGCGTCTATAAGGCCTTCATTGCACCGGAAGCGACCCAAGAGCAAGCGGCGACGGTTGAAGCCGTTAGAGCGCCTTACACGAAGCCACAGCAAGCATTTAGCGGCGACGTTGAAGAGGTATGGGCGGCTATGCGGCGCGGCAAGCACCGGGAAGA
>OGRM01001728.1_pt1 | contig 12345 bp, 7 predicted proteins | sample 1553491 | NCBI WGS metagenome assembly OGRM01 (sample SAMEA2580110, study PRJEB22360) | human gut metagenome | biome: human gut; feature: human-associated habitat; material: faeces | place: Denmark | collected 2008/2010
AATTATATGAAATGCATTTTTTAATGATCATAAAATAAATGAGGAGGTTTCTATGAAAAAGAATATCAAACATTTTTTTCTGTTGACAGCTCTTGCCGCTGGAACAATCCATTTTGTTAACAGATTTATTAATATGACAGCTGATATCAAGAATATTTTGAAAGCAGAGAACGGCAATTTTTACGATTGGAAAAACGGACAGATTTATTATACGAAACGCGGATCAGGCAGTCCGTTATTGCTGATTCACGATCTGAATCCGGTCAGCTCTTCTTATGAATGGTGCAAAGTGATTCGAAAACTGGAAAAGAAACATACTGTCTACACACTGGACTTACTTGGATGTGGACGCTCTGCAAAACCGTACTTAACTTACACCAATTATTTATATGTTCAGCTTGTGACGGATTTTATCCAAAATATAATTGGAGAAAAAACAGATATTATTGCATCGAATGAATCAATCTCATTTGTAACGTTAGCTTGCAATATGAATAAGGATCTGGCAAACTCTATTATTGCAATCAATCCGACCTCTTTGAAAGAGCTTCATATTACAACCGATAAATATGCTTCTGTGAAAAAAACTTTATTGGAACTCCCTGTGATTGGAACATTCCTTTACAACATCAAAGTTAGCAATACTTACATTACCAAAGATTTCCGCGAGGAATATTATGCGAGACCACAGTTGGTTTCTTCCAAATTAATTGACGCATACTACGAAGCAGCCCACATGAATTTCAGTCATGGTAAATATTTAATGGCAAGCATGGAAGCAAATTACACAAAGAATAGTATTGAACATGCGCTGAAAAAATTAGAAACTCCAATTTATGTGATTGAGAGTCGAAACATGAAAGATGCAATCGCAATTGCAGATTCTTATAAAAAGACAAACTCCAGAAATGAAATCGTATACTTATCCAACTGTAAAAAATATCCACAGTTAGAGATTGCCGATAAAGTTGTGGAAGCAATTGATATGTTTTTAAAGTAGGATTATTTTAGAATTTAATAATAAAAAGAAAAAACTCCTGTCCTCCAAATGATGCATTAAAAACACGTTTTATAATAGAATGTAAAAATTTTTACATTTAAGCATGTTATTGCATCATAAAAAAGACAGGAGTTTGTGTATATGGTGATTTATTTTATCACCCAATTATTACATCACTCAGTAACTATTATTTTTACAACGGTGTCTTTGTCGGTGTTCCGGCTTTTCTCGGATAAGTTTTCGGTGTTCCCTTCACCTTATCGATCACGACAAACGATCTTTTCTGCTCATACAGATCAAATTTATAGACTTCTTTCATTTTTCCTCCAAGCAAAAATGTTGCATTTTTTGCATTAGCAACTTCCTCTTCAATTTCACCGGATTTGTAAGAAATAAAATTTCCACCTATTTTTACAAAAGGAACACAATACTCTTCTAAGGAAGAAAGATTTGCGACTGCCCTTGAGACAACCAGATCAAACTTTTCACGATATTCATTATTTTTTCCAAGCTCCTCTGCTCTCGCGTGAAGTGCTTCAATCTCTTTTAATCCAAGTTCCTCTATCACTTCCTGTAAAAATAATATTCTTTTATTCAGAGAATCAGCAAGTGTCATCCTCAGATCTGGAAATGTAATTTTCAAAGGAATCCCAGGAAATCCGGCGCCGGTTCCCATGTCCATCACTGAAACTTCTTTTTTGAGATCATACACTTTGATCAGGGAGAGACTGTCCAGAAAATGTTTCACGAGAACCTCATCAAATTCTGTGATTCCGGTCAGGTTCATGACTTTGTTTTTTTCTACAAGATATTCGTAGAACCGGATAAACTGGTTTTTCTGCGTGTCACTGAGTGTGATCCCAAGCTCCTCGCAGCCTTTTTCCAGGATTTCTAAATTGTACATGCAGCTTCCTCTCTTATTTTCTGTGTTTTATTGTTATTCTTTGTATTATCCGTGTTTATGTCCGGATCTGCTTTCCAGATATACAAGAAGCACGGAAATGTCAGCCGGGGATACACCGGAGATACGGGACGCCTGGCCGATGGACACCGGTCTGTAGGATTCCAGCTTCTGGCGTGCCTCAATGCGGAGGCTTCCTACATCTTCGTAATCAATGTCTTCCGGAAGCTTTTTCTGCTCCAGTTTCTTAAACTGCTCTACCTGCTTCATCTGGCGGCGGATGTAGCCATCATATTTGATGTTGATCTCTACCTGCTCACATACATCTTCCGGAAGCTCCGGTCTTTCTTTATCGATGGGTGCAAGCACCTTATAGTTAAGCTCCGGCCGACGGATCAGCTCTGCAATGGTGGTTCCGGATTTCAGAAGGGTACTGTTCAGAGATTCCAGAAGGCTCTGTACCTCTGCAGAACCACCTACGGTTGCATGTTCCACTCTCTCGATCTCTTCCTGGATCCGGCGCTCTTTTTCCTGTAATTTATGGTATGTCTCATCATCGATCAGGCCGACCTCCCAACCTTTTTTGCGAAGACGAAGATCTGCGTTGTCCTGGCGGAGGAGCAGACGGTACTCAGCACGGCTTGTCATCATTCGGTACGGCTCATGATTCTCCTTTGTTACCAGATCATCGATGAGAACGCCGATATATGCCTCTGAGCGGTCCAAAATCAGCTGTTCCCGACCTTTTACCTCCATAGCTGCATTAATTCCCGCTATGAGGCCCTGAGCGGCTGCTTCCTCATATCCGGAGCTTCCGTTAAACTGTCCGCCGCTGAAAAGACCCTTGATCTTTTTGAATTCCAGTGTGGGATAGAGCTGGCGCGGATTGATGCAGTCATACTCAATAGCGTAAGCATTTTTTACAATCCTAGCGTTCTCCAGACCCGGTACGGAATGGTACATCTCATACTGAACATCCTCCGGCAGGGAGCTGGACATTCCGCCGATGTACATTTCATTTGTGTAAAGACCTTCCGGTTCAATAAATACCTGATGGCGTTTTTTGTCTGCAAAACGAACTACTTTATCCTCAATGGACGGACAGTAACGTGGTCCGGTTCCTTCGATCATTCCGGAATAAAGGGGGGATCTGTCCAGATTTGCACGGATGATCTCGTGTGTTTTTTCGTTTGTATAGGTCAGCCAGCAGGATTTCTGCTCGATCTGTACAGATTCCGGGTCTGTGGAAAAAGAGAACGGTACGACTCTTTCATCTCCGAACTGCTCTTCCATCTTAGAATAATCAATGGTGTTTCCGGCGATTCTGGCCGGAGTTCCTGTTTTGAAGCGGAACATTTCGATCCCCAGCTTTTTCAGGGAATCCGTAAGGTAATTGGCTGCCTGAAGGCCATTCGGTCCTGTATAGTTGCTGACGTCGCCGTAAATGCAGCGGGCCTTGAGGTAGGTTCCTGTACAGAGGACTACAGCTTTTGCGTGGTAGGTGGCTCCTGAGAAGGTTTTTACACCGGTGATGTGCCCGTCTTCTACCAGAAGCTCGGTCACTTCACCCTGGCGGATGGTTAAGTTCTCTGTATTTTCCAGTGTCTTTCTCATTTCTGTGCTGTAGGCCTGTTTATCGGCCTGTGCACGAAGGGAATGGACTGCAGGGCCTTTGGACTGGTTGAGCATTTTGGACTGGATGAAGGTTTTGTCTATGTTTTTACCCATTTCCCCACCGAGAGCATCCAGCTCACGGACGAGATGCCCTTTGGAGCTGCCGCCTACATTGGGGTTGCAGGGCATAAGGGCGATGCTGTCTACGCTGACTGTGAACATGACTGTGTTGAGCCCTAAGCGGGCGCATGCCAGTGATGCTTCGCAGCCTGCGTGGCCGGCGCCTACTACTATGATGTCGAAAAACTGTTCCAGATTTTTCATGCTTTTTCTCCTTTATTTTTTCTCTTATTCTTTTTCTTTATTTTTCTTTGTGATTTTCTTTTTCTTTGTTTATTGTGTGGTTGGTTTTTGGTTTTATTTTTACTTTCTTGGCAGAGGGCCTGGTTTTTTTGCTTTGGGAAGCTGTGGAAAACCGCAAAGGGGCCGTAAAGCCACGGCCCCTCTGCACACCCCTCGGGCTTTTTTTAGGAGTTCTTGGTTGTGGCGGTGTGAGGTTGTTGACTTGTGTATGTATGCTGCGGTGTTGGATGTGTGAGGTTGAGCCGATGTATGTGGATGCGGACGGCGAGGCGCGTTGCTGTCGCCTGGTTGAGAGGGTTTGAGTGGATGCGGATGGTGTTGGAAGTGGACGGCGAGGCGCGTTGCTGTCGCCTGGTTGGTTGGGTTTGAGAGGATGCGGTGGTGTTGGGGTGGACGGCGAGGCGTTTTTGCTGTTGCTTGGTTGAGAATTTTTTTATTTTTTGCTTGCGGCGGGGTGGGGGTTACATGTATAGTTGAGTATTGGAATGTTGTTTGATAAGAATCATTGAGACATTATTATGGAAAGATTATTGGAGGTTGTTTATGAGATTACGAAATATTCCGGGTGCTAAGGATGCTATTTTGGATTGTGAGTGGGTAATTGATGAGCCGGAGAGGTTTAAAGGAAAGTGGAATGAGGTTTTTGGAGTGAAGAGACCGCTTTTTCTGGAAGTTGGTATGGGGAAGGGGCGTTTTCTGATGGATATGGCAAGACTTCATCCGGAGAGAAATTTTGTGGGAATTGAGATGTATGACAGTGTGCTTCTTCGGGCGCTGCAGAAGAGAGAGGAACTGGAAGCGGCAGGAGAGGAGTTTTCCAATCTTGTTTTTATCCGGGTGGATGCAAGATTGCTGCCGGAGATTTTTGAGAAGGATGAGGTTGATGGGATCTATCTGAATTTTTCGGATCCGTGGCCGAAGGCGCGTCATGCAAAGAGAAGACTTACGTCCAGGGAATTTCTGGCAAGATATGAGAAGATTTTGAAAAAAGAAGGAACTGTAGAGTTTAAGACAGATAACCGTGGTCTGTTTGAGTTTTCCCTGGAAGAGGTTAGGGATTCCGATTGGAATCTGGAGGTGTGTACCTTTGATCTTCATCATGATGAGGAGCTGGTGAAGGGAAATGTCATGACGGAATATGAGGAGAAGTTTTCTTCTATGGGAAATCCGATCTGTAAAATGGTGATCAGACAGAAATAGAGGGAATAAGATGCAGGAAGAAATTTTTGAAAAGTATCCTATACCAAAGGCATATTTTAAGCTGGCACTTCCGGTTGTGTTCAGTATGGTTATCTCGCTTGTTTATAATATGGTAGATACGTATTTTATCGCAGGAACCGGCAATACGGATCTGGTGGCGGGGGTTGCCCTTGGATCACCGATCTTTACCCTGATGATCGCGCTGGGAGATATTTTCGGACTTGGCGGCAGTTCTTTTATTTCCAGGCTTTTTGGAGAAAAAAGATACGAGGACGCAAAGCGGATCAGCGTATTCAGCTTTTATGGCGCGATCGTCAGCGGTGTTGCAGTTGCGGCTGTACTGATGATCTTCAGAAGTCTGGTATTGGGACTTCTGGGTGCAAGCGAGGCCACCTGGGAGTATGCGTCACAGTATTATACCTGTATTGCACTGGGGGCGCCGTTTATCATTGTTGCGCTGACACCGTCCAATCAGTTACGAACAGAAGGATTTGCGACGGCTTCGATGGTTGGTTCTGTACTTGGCGCAGTTGTAAACATTATTCTGGATCCGATCATGATCTTTGTACTGGGCTGGGGTGCGGCCGGCGCAGCTACAGCGACCGTGATCGGAAATGTTTGTACCGATATTTTCTTTGTATGGTTTCTTATTAAAAAGAGCAAAAATCTTTCTGTGGATCCCAGGGGATTTCACATTTCCAGGTCGGAGATAGGAGCGGTTTTTGCCATTGGTATTCCGGCTTCTGTTACTAATCTGATGCAGAGCATCGGAATTGCGTTGACAAACCGCGCGTTGCTGGGATTTGGTGACGATAAGGTTGCAGCTATGGGAATCGTTATGAAAATTAATATGATCGCTGCGTTGGTCCTGGTTGGTTTTGCCTTTGGTGGACAGCCGCTGACCGGATACAATTACGGCGCGAGAAACCGCACAAGGTTGAAAGCAACTTTGAAGTTTGCATATCTTCTTGAGGGAGGAATGGCGCTTGTACTGATGGCGGTACTTGGATTTTTTGCCCCGCAGATGGTAAAGATCTTTATGAGCGATCCTTCCGTTGTGGAAAATGGCGCGCTGATGCTTCGGCTGCAGCTGGCGGGAATGTTGTGTATGGGAATCGTGCTGATCAGCACCTGTACGTTTCAGTCTGCAGGACAGGCTATGGGAGCTTTTCTGTTATCAGTGAGCAGACAGGGAGTGGTCTTTGCGGTTGTACTGATGATCGCTCTTAAGGTGGCAGGGTATTATGGCGTTCTGGCTTCTCAGGCAATCTCGGATTTCCTTACGGCAGTGCTGGCGGTGGTGCTGGTATGGCGCTGGTGGAAAAAAGTGGATTTCTAAGAGTCCGCTTTAAATACTTTGCGCAAATATCAGGAAACAGATCAGGATATTTTCATATAATAAAATATCCGTGATGTTGGAAAGGTATTTGCGCAAAGCAGGAGGCCATAAGTTTTGAAAAAAAGAAAATTCAGATCCATGCAGCAGAATCTCCATACGGTAAGCCGCAGCATTAACAGCCAGGCTGCCCAGATCAGAAATTCGCTGTCAGAAATAGAAAAAACACTGAACAAAATTGCATCAAATGAAGATACAAAAAATAAAAAAGATAAAAATAAAAAAAATTAAAAAAAGGTGTTGACTTTCCTCAAATCATAACGTATAATACAACATGTCTTGAGGAACGAACGAAACAAAAAACGAAAGACAAATAATTAAATAAGCGTCTTTAGCTCAGTTGGTAGAGCACCTGACTCTTAATCAGGGTGTCCAGGGTTCGAACCCCTGAAGACGCACTAAAGGCACTGTTTTTGCAGATATAGAGCTGCGGGGACGGTGTTTTTTTGTTGTGTTTATGCGGGTTTCAGGGGTTTTGAGGTTTTGTCTGGACGGAGTGATCTGGAGGAAATGGACCGAGATGAAAATGTCGATCATCAGATAGAATCAGAATGTCTAATATAGACACCATGATTATAGGTATAGATCCTTTTGAATAAAGAAAGGATGGTATACTATGGGAGTTTGTAAGAAGATAAAAAGGAGGGCCGGGTCTTGGAAGGGACCCGGCAGAGTATGAAAAGAAAAATAAGTAATGATCTATAAGATGAAAAAGCTTTGTGCTTTATTTGATTAATAATATACCGTCAAAATGTGATGGAACTGTGAGAAGCGTTTTAAAAATTTGTGAGGAAAGTCTAAATATCTTATAAAGTCTGATAAACTGTGAAGCAGTTATTCGGTGTAGAGCCGCGTAGCGAAGCGGATTGCGAATATCCGCTTGACTCGAATCAAGTAAGTCCCCTGCGGGGGGCGAAAAGCAATAGCAGTCGGTGGGGCTTGTAAGAATAGAAAATTCTGAAATTTGTACAAAAATAGTGAAAATAAATAAGACTTTTTTAAGCCGATACGGTATAATAAACCATAGCATAAAAATCCGGAGGGGAAATGAACGAGTATGGATGTGGTACACATGTTATATGAACAGGCGCGGAAATTTTTCTGAGGGGTATAAATGAATATATCTATATTTTATGTCCAGCGGAAAATGTGATATCCGGAAAGATGGTTCAATTCTGAGGTATTCAGATGAAAAGGGAGGAGATGGCTATGGAGAAAGTGTTTGAGGCGATCAATGGAGTGTTCAGCTTTATCGGTCCACTGTCTGATTTTCTGTGGGAGTTCCCCACGAATTTTGACTGGTACAGCAGTATCCCGATTCTGGGAAATATATCCTTTGCGATCATACTACTTCTTGGGTCCGGGATTTTTTTCAGTTTCAGGATCGGTTTTATGCAGGTGACTTACTTTAAAAAAGGAATCCGAACCATGACGGAGAAACGTGTTGTGGAAACAGGAATTTCGCCGCTTGCATCGTTTTTTCTGAGTTCAGCTATGCGTGTAGGACCGGGAAATATCCTGGGCGTAACAGGTGCTATTGCAGTGGGTGGACCGGGGGCCCTGTTCTGGATGTGGATATCTGCGTTTTTCGGGATGGCAGTTGCATACATGGAGGGTGTCCTTGCTCAGATTTTCAAGGAGAAGAAGGACGATGAGTTTGTAGGAGGTCTTCCTTTTTATGGGAGAAAGCTTCTTGGAAATAAGGTATGGATCGGTGTTTTTCTTTCGGTATTGTATATTCTGTATGCGCTTTGCTGTCTGCCGGCACAGGGCTTTAACGTTGTTTCATCAGTAGGACGCATGGCAGAGATCATAACCGGAAAAACCATTCCAAGCGGATCAGCCTTCTATTATATAGTAGGTACACTGATCGTAATCCTCACAGCAGCTATCGCATTTGGCGGAATCAAAAAAGTATCCAAATGGACAGATATGATGGTGCCGGTGATGGCAGTGCTCTATATGGTAGTAGTGTTACTTCTTATCATATTGAATTTTACCCGTATTCCGTATTTCTTCGGAAGTGTGTTTGCAGGAGCCTTTAAGCCGGATGCATTTTTTGGAGGTGTTTTTGGAACAGTTCTTGCACAGGGCGTAAAACGAGGCCTGATGTCCAATGAGGCTGGTCAGGGAACGATCACCATGTCAGCGGCAGCAGCTGACGCAAAGCATCCATGTGAGCAGGGTGTGATCGCTTCTCTGGGAGTTTTTCTTGATACCATTGTGATCTGTACGCTTACCGGATTTGTGGTAGTTATGGCACATTGCTGGACGGGAGCAGATGCGGAAAGCTGGCAGGCTCTTGATAAACTTCCCAAATATACGGAGTCCATTGCTGTGCTGACTCCTGGAACTGCAATGAACGGGATCGTTACATTTCTTGTAACCTTATGTTTCTGCCTGTTTGCATTTACCTGTCTGCTTGGAATGATCAGCTTTTCTACGATCAAAAGCTTCTTATATTTCATAATGATTACCTCCAGATTGCAGTTTTATGCTAAAAATGTTTTTCCAACGAAGTATCCGAGCACCAGGATACCAAGGATGATCCTGTACCAGCCAAATACTTTAAAATCGTGTTTCTTGATATATCCCATCAGGAATTTGATGGCAAGAATAGATACCACAAAGGATACCACAACACCTACGATCAGGATGATCAGCTCTGTAGAGCTGAAGGCAAAACCGAATTTGACCAGTTTCAGAAGACTTGCTCCGAACATAACCGGAATTGCCAGGAAAAAGGTAAATTCTGCTGCAACTGTACGGGATGTTCCTGCAAGGATTCCTCCGATAATGGTAGATCCGGAACGGGATGTTCCCGGAATCACGGAAAGCACCTGGAAGCAGCCGATGATCAGCGCTGTCTTAAAGGAAAGCTCATCCAGTCTGGTGCAGGTTGGTCTGCGGCGTTTGTTGTAGTTCTCGATAACGATAAAAAGCACACCATAAACGATCAGCATGATGGCAACGACCACATAGTTGTAAAATTTCTTTTCAATAATGTCATTAAAAGGAAGAGCGATGATGATCGTCGGCAGACATGCTACCAGGATCTTAAACCAGAGGATCCACTTATCCTTATCACAGTATTTTTCTACAAAAGTAAGGACAGTTCTGGGTACTGCCGGCTGTTTACGCAGTGCCATCTGTGTTTTCTTCGGGATTTTTCTTATGTAAAAAGGCCACAGCTTGTTCCAGTACAGTACAACAACTGCCAGGATCGCGCCAAGCTGGATCACCACCAGGAAAAATTCCATAAATGCCTCGGATACATTCAGCTTGATGAACTCATCCACAAGGATCATATGTCCGGTACTGCTGATCGGAAGCCACTCGGTGATTCCCTCCACAATACCGAGAAGGATAACCTTCAGTAATTCTATAAAAATCATGTTAACTCCTTTCCAAAAGCAAGATAAGGACAGGGCCGGTATGTGAACGACGGCCCCGTCCTTATCAGTATATTACATATTTGACAATTCGTAAACTTTTAATTTTTTATTTCACAAAATTTACAATTTTTTATCGATTGTCGATGGTGGCGATATCTACCAGAGTCAGGTTGTTCAGGTCTGTATTCTCAAGACTTGTAACCAGAGCCTCTGCAGTATCAAGGCTTGTAAGTACGTTAACACCTGTCTCAATGGCATTACGACGGATCACGAAACCATCTTTCTGATGCTCAACACCCTGTGGCGGTGTGTCGATAACAACATCGATCTTGTGGCCAAGGATCAGGTCCATCAGGTTCGGAGACGGCTGCTCCAGTTTATTGGTGCGTGTTACCTTGATTCCGTTCTCAGTCAGGACATTTGCTGTACCTCTTGTTGCGAAGATACGGTATCCCTGAGCCTCGAAGCGTTTTGCGATCGGGATGATGTCCTTCTTATCCTCATCCTTAACAGTGATGATCATCTGTTTGTGTTTCGGAAGACGGATTCCTGCCCCGATGAATGCTTTGTAAAGAGCCTCGTTGAAGGTCTTAGCAATACCAAGGCACTCACCTGTGGATTTCATCTCCGGTCCAAGGCTGATATCTGCGCCTCTGATCTTCTCGAAGGAGAATACCGGCATCTTGATTGCGAAGTACTCTGCTTCTTTCTGAAGTCCCGGTGTGTAACCAAGCTCTTTGATCTTATGTCCAAGGATAACTCTTGTTGCAAGCGGAACGATCGGGATTCCTGTTACCTTGCTGATGTACGGTACTGTACGGCTGGAACGCGGGTTAACCTCGATGACATATACATCCTCGCCTACAACGATGAACTGAATATTGATCATACCGATTACATGAAGTGCCTGTGCAAGACGGCGTGTGTACTCGGCGATGGTATCTTTTGCTTTCTGGCTGATGGTCTGTGCCGGATATACGGAAATACTGTCTCCGGAATGGATACCTGCACGCTCGATGTGCTCCATGATTCCAGGGATCAGGATGTCCTCACCGTCGCATACCGCATCGACCTCGATTTCTTTACCCATGAGATATTTATCAACAAGGATCGGATGCTCCTGTGCGATCTGGTTGATGATTCCGATGTACTCTTCCACATCCTCATCGCTGACAGCAATACGCATTCCCTGTCCTCCAAGTACGTAGGACGGGCGGACAAGTACCGGATATCCCAGCTCGTTGGCAGCTTTTTTCGCCTCTTCTGCTGTGAATACAGTGTGTCCCTTCGGTCTCGGGATCTGGCATTTCTCAAGGATGGCATCAAAGAGCTCTCTGTCCTCTGCGGCATCTACGTTCTCAGCAGATGTTCCAAGGATCTTCACGCCCATCTTGATCAGTGCTTCGGTAAGCTTGATGGCTGTCTGTCCACCGAACTGAACAACGGCTCCGTCCGGTTTCTCGATATTTACAACATTCTCAACATCTTCCGGTGTCAGTGGCTCGAAATACAGCTTATTTGCAATATCAAAATCTGTACTGACTGTCTCAGGATTATTATTTACGATAATGGTCTGGTATCCCTTTCTCTCAAATGCCCATGTACTGTGTACGGAGCAGTAATCGAATTCGATACCCTGTCCGATACGAATAGGACCGGAACCAAGAACCATAACCTTCTTTACGGAATGATCTTCCTCTACTTCACTCTCACCGTCGAAGCAGGAATAATAGTATGGTGTAGATGCTTCAAACTCTGCAGCACAGGTATCAACCATCTTGAAAGATGCACGGATACCATAGCCATACCGCAGCTCTTTGATCTCTTTTGTTGTCTTTCCTGTAAGCTGTGCGATTACCTTATCCGGGAATTCTACACGCTTGATCTCCTTCATCAGTTCCTTGGAGATATCTCCCTTGGAATCACGGATCTCCTGTTCATAGTCAACCAGATTGTTGATCTTATCAATGAACCAAAGATCAATCTTTGTGATATCGTGAATTGCTTCCTGTGTAATGCCACGACGAAGTGCCTCAGCAATAACAAAGATACGTCTGTCATCTACATGATGCAGAAGCTTTAAGATATCACTGTCAGACATATTCTTATATCTGCTGGAATGAAGACCATCTACATGCTGTTCCAGAGAACGGATCGCTTTCATCAATGCGCCCTCAAAGTTTGTGCAGATACTCATAACCTCACCGGTTGCCTTCATCTGTGTTGTCAGATCATGATCTGCCTTGATGAACTTATCAAACGGAAGTCTAGGAATCTTAACAACAACATAGTCCAGTGCAGGCTCAAAGCTTGCAAATGTCTTCTTGGTAATTGCATTCTTGATCTCATCCAGATTATAACCAAGTGCGATCTTTGCAGAAACCTTGGCGATCGGATAACCGGTTGCCTTGGATGCAAGTGCCGACGAACGGCTTACACGAGGATTTACTTCGATTACACAATATTCAAATGTAGT
>OGRM01001733.1_pt1 | contig 12305 bp, 9 predicted proteins | sample 1553491 | NCBI WGS metagenome assembly OGRM01 (sample SAMEA2580110, study PRJEB22360) | human gut metagenome | biome: human gut; feature: human-associated habitat; material: faeces | place: Denmark | collected 2008/2010
TTCCTTCTGCTCCGCAGGTTCCGCTAGCCACAATATTGCTACTGCATAATACAATACCATTATCCACACCATCAACCATGACATAGATCTCTGGCAAAATTGCTTCTTCTGACAGAATATAGTGATTGCCATTTTCGTCGGTTTCCGGGATAGTTGGCGTGTATATGTAAACTGCACCAGCAGACTCTTCACTGCTGTCAAATTCTGGAAGTGAGCTTTTCTCTGCATCTAATTTCCACGTAATATGTTCGATAGTCCACTCTTCGCCTTCTTGACTATCTTCTGCGCCATTGCCTTCACCTACACCGTAAGTAATATGTTCCTCTGCCGCATATACTTCCACCGGGGCAAAGAGACCTTTGATGCTATCTATCAGAAAAGCCACAATACTACTTTCCTCTTCTGTAGTATCAGACTCTAGCTGTTCGGTAGATTCTGTCTCAGATTCTGATACTGTTGTCTCTGGTACTTGTGTTTGAGGTTCTAATGCCGCTGTTGTTTCAGGTACCTCTGTTTCTGTCATCGGTACTTCCGTTTCAGACTCACTTTCCAAAGTTTCGTTTTCTACTTCCGTCTGCGACTCTGATTCTATCTCAGTCTGTGACTCAACTTCCGTCTGCGGCTTAACTTCCGTCTCGGTCCCTGATTCCACCTCTGATTCTTCTTCAGTCTGGGATTCTGCCTCTGTCTGAGATTCCAGAACTTTTGAAGTCGTTTCCTCCTCCGCTTCTGTACTAGCTTCCTCTTCAACTGCTTCTGTACTTGGTTCCCCTTCAACCTGGCGAATCACTTTTACCTTTAATGTATCAGGAAAGTTGATTTCGCTTTCTTCTGCACCGATTGACAGCGCTTGATACGCAATCTCTTCGTTCAACTCATCAAATGAAGTAACCATATAAGTTGGCTTCATGTTCTCTGTCTGAACCTCTTCTGCATGCAGCATCATCGGAAGATTGCATGTAGAACCTGCCATAATGCATGACATACCAATCGACACCATTTGCTTTATTTTATTCAAACTTCTCTTCTTCATACACAATACCTCTCTTTTTTCCGATTTTTCTTAATACTATTCTTATATCTTTTCGCTTTCTTTTCATCTTCTTTAATATAATTATAGCACAAACAACTGTACTGCATAACCGCCATTTCGGCACAAAAAAGGCGGAACCGCACAGCACTCTATGCGATTCCGCCAAACTTTTTTCTTTGATTTTTAAGCCTCAAAATCATGAAAATAGGGTTAAATGTCAATCAATATTATTAAAATAATGGTTAAACGTCATGTTTTTCATTTTTAATGGCTTATTTTGCTTATATTGTTTCTTTTGTGTATAAATTCTTATTTTCCTATTATGCCTATTTTTCTTTTCCAAATTTGGAAAAAGCCTTTCCTATTGATTCGAGTGTCTTGATCAGGCATTTTCTTGGTGTTGCCATGCACACGCGCGTAAACAATGGACTGTCGTAATCACTTCCCTCACCTAGACACACATGTGCTTTTTTAACTAGAAATTCGTTTAATTCTTCACCACTTGAAAAATATGCTGACCAGTCGATCCACAAGATATAGGCGCCTTCGCCGCCGCACACTCTTGCTTTTGGCAGGTGCTTTGCAAAATAATCGCGAAGCACACACATATTTTCCCAGACATACGCATTTGACGCATCGACCCATGCCTTGCCATCTTTGGTATAAGCAGAGAGCACACACTCATACACACACGGATCGAGACTTCCATAGTGGTCACGAGTCCGCCTGTCCGTAAAGCGCGCGCGAAGCTCATCATCTGCGATTATAATGTTTGCATGGTTTACTCCTGTAAAGCCAAATGATTTTCCCAATCCTGTCGCCACAATCGCATGTGACTTTGCACCTTTAATATCAAGGTAGCACGGACATGTCAGTCCCTGATAGCAGTTATCTGCAAAAATCTCATCCGAGTAAACAATAACACCGTAGCGATTTGCTAACTCTGCCAGACGGACAAGATCTTTTTCTTTCCAGATCTGACCAATTGGGTTATGAGGATTGCAAAGCACAAACAGCTTATTATTTGGATTTGCCATAGCTGACCTGATTGCGTCAAAATCCATTTGATAGATGCCATTTACACTGTCGTATATAAGCGGACATTCCACTGTCCTTTTATTGAGGCGATCAGCCGCCTGACGATAACGATTATAAACAGGTGTTGTCACTATTATACCATCATCAGGATCCGTACATACAAGACGAATCGTGGTTGCAAGCGAATAAATAGTTCCGAGCGTTGTAACTATCCACTCTGGCTTAATTTGTGTTTTTCGGCTCATCTGCATCCATTTTGTTACTGCACTTTTGTAAGCTTCATCCGGCAGTGTAAATCCGTATAGTCCGTTCTTTGCAAAGCGAATGACTGCCTCCTCGATGACAGGCGCACTTTTAAAATCTGGCTCTGCACCATCCAGACTGATATTTCCTGCTTTGACGACTTCTGGCGGCGTCATCATCAGCTTTAAATTTGCGCCAGAGCGCTCCACAAGTGTTTCAAAATCAAATTCCATTACAAAGCTGCCCTTTCGTACACATATTTTGCGCTTGCCACATCCTCAATAGCAAGACCTAGTGCATCAAAGATGGTAATTTCATCATCAGCTGTTCTGCCTGGTGCTTTGCCTAAAAGCACTTCTCCGATGGAGCCAACAATATGATCTTCTTTAATCATCCCTTCTTTAAGCGGAATTAGATATTCGCCGCTCTCGCGCTTTGCTGCTTCTGTCTGATCGGAATAAAGACGCGCTGCTGCTACCAGATCAGAAGAAACCTCTCTTGTAGTTGGTGTAAAGGTACCCACTGCATTGATATGAGTTCCAGGCTTGACCATTTCCTTTGTCAAAAGCGGCTCTTTTGACGGTGTTACGGTGCAGATGATATCTGCATCTTTGACTGCTTCCTTTACCGTACTGCATACAGTAACTGAAATCTTGTACTTTTCATGCATATCTTTTGCAAAACGCTCTGCTGCCTGTGGGAACAGATCGTAGACTGTTACGGAAGTAATATCACGAATCTCGCGGATTGCAGCCAGATGCGAGCGCGCCTGTGCTCCGGCTCCAATCAGTGCCAATTTGTGTGAATCCTTTCTAGCTAACAAATCTGTTGCGGCTGCACTGACGGCTCCAGTACGAATCTCGGTGATGCTTCCAGCCTCTATCATACCTGCTACAGTGCTGTGCGCTGACTCAAACAGCATAACATAACCTATATGAGACGGATATTTTGTTCCCATATTCGGTGCAAATGCAGAGATCACTTTTGCACCAAAATAGTCACCTACATATGCTGGCATGAAACCAAATTTTGCTGTATTCGGCATAACTGTGATCAGACGTGCCGGCTGAGCATACTCGCCGCTTTCAAGACCTTTTAATGCCTCTGCCATTAATTGAATGCAGTCCTTTGGCTGCAGAAGCTTTCTTACTTCTTCCTGCTCGATAATCTTCATATATATTAAAACCTGCCTTTCTGATTTTTCTTAGCCTTTTATCAGCCGCTAATTTTCAGTGATTTTACAAGCATCGCAGGGCCAGATACAGTATAACTGTCATACATAACAAGCGGATTGATAACTCGGTCACTTCCGACTTGCTCTACTCTGGCAAACAGCTCTGCCACATTTCCTGTCATCGTCAGTCCTTCCATAATGCCAACCGGCTTTCCTTCCTTAATGCGCACTGCCTTGCATGGGAATGAGAAATCGCCTGATACAACATTTAATGCATGAAACTGGTCATAATTTTCAAACACATACACACCATCATCACAATCATGAATCAGTTGTTCTAAGCTTGCCGTTCCTGACTCGATAGTAAAGTTTTTCGGCATGATTGCCATATCAGTATGAATATTTCCGCTTAAAAGTGTCTTTCGGCCTGCATTTCCTGTAGAACGAACCCCGGCTACTGCTGCACTTGAAAGATTATGCATCCAGCCCTTTAACACACCTTTTTCAACAAGTGTTAAGTCACGGCTTGGCACACCCTCGCAGTCCATTTTCCATGAAAAGCCACACTGTACGCTGTTCTTTGAATCAGCGCCGCCCTTGTAATCACGTATCGTAATGCAGTCTGAAAAGATCTTTTTGTTTTCCTTTCCAGCAAGTGGTGTCGCACCGCTTCTGGCACGCTTTGCGGTAAACATCTGCCACGCTGTAATCAAAATGTTATTTACTGCCTGTGATGAAAGCACAGCGCGGTACACACCAGGCTCAGCCAAAATTGTCGGCACATCTAAGAATCGGCGATTTGAAAATTCATGAATAAAAGGCTCTGGTGACAGCTCATCAAGCGTGAGTGCACACGCATAGCCCTCATATCCATCTGCTGCCGCCTCTGCCGCAAAGCGACAAACTGAAGCTGTTTCTTCTATATTATTGGTGTTCACAATGCCCATAGTAAGGATTGTCTGAGAAAGATTAAGACGTACTTTACACCCAAAGCTTTCCTCTAACTGTCCGGCAAGTGTTTTTGCCTTATTCTTTAAGGTTTCGATAGAGACAAGTGTTTTTGTCTGCTCATAATTTGAATCCTTTGCCTCATCCATTTCCCAGTAATCTGCTGCCGCCATCGGCTCTGCCTTTTTGGCAGCAGAAGCCTCACTATTTGTAAGTGCCTGTGCAATCACATCACTTGCATCCAGCTTTTGCGTATAAACCATACCTGTCTTTTGACCTGATGCACGCACAAAGAGCTCCGTCTGTTCGCTGCAGCTCATAGGACCAGTCTGTGAACCTGTCATCTCAACAGAAAGCTTTTCCTGCTTTTCTGCCTCGGCCTCAGCTGCCAGACATCCACTCGGAAGAGACTGCATAGCCGCCTTATATGCTTTTAGTTCTCTCATACATTCTTTCATATGTTTGCCTTTCCTCGTTATATGCTCTTTAACTCAAAATCACCCAATCGCCATATGGGAAATGCGCACCATTGGCTGCGGTGTTGTCGTTGGAATCAGACCTGAGCTTGCACCGCAGAAGCCGCCTTTTTCATATTTCATCTTTTTTCCAACGCGGTCAATACGCTTAATCACATCAATTCCATTTCCCGTCAGCATAATGTTTTTTACCTGATGATCACGGTCGATCTGGCCATTTTTAATCCAGAAGCCTTCTTTTACTTCAAGCGAAAACTGCATACCGCCGAAGCCTCCTCCGATGCTCTCAACATACAGGCCATTGTCCACACTGCGCACAATCTCATCCTCATCGTCACTGCCCTCTGCCAGACATGTATTCGTCATTCTTGATACTGGCGCATATGTATAATTTTGTCTTCTTCCGCTTCCTGTACTTTCCATTCCAAGAAGCTTTCCGTAATAGCGGTCACACATGTAAGATTTTAAAACACCATTTTCAATTAAAATATTTCGCTGCATCGGATGACCCTCATCATCAATCGCAGCAGAACCATACTGACCTGGCAGCGTTCCATCATCTACAAGTGTAACCTTATCACTTGCTACCTTTTCTCCGATCTTATCCACAAATGCACTTGAACGGTGGGCAATCGCAATGGCCTCAAGTGAGTGGCCGCAGCTCTCATGCCACAGCGTTCCGCAACCGCCTGCCGCCAACACAACTGGAACTGTGCATGGTGAAATGCTTCCAGCCGTGCGGATGCGATCGGCTCGCTTTACCATATCCTTTGCAAAGCTCGTATAAGAAAGCTCATCATCATAAGCCTCAAAGCCGGAAGCCTTTGTATAATCGTCCCATGTGCCATATGCACTGTCACCATCTGCGACAACTGCCTGCATGCGCATTCTCGTTGTGACACGGCGGTCTGTCGTATAAAGTCCCTCTGTATTTGCAATCAATACACGCTGATCTGTATCAAAATAGTTTACATTTAATGAACGCACATTGACGCCTGCACTTCTTGCGGCTTTGTCTGCCTGCAAAAGCACATTGATTTTGTCCTGATTGCTAATCTGTGACGGGTACTTTACAACAGGGCAGGGATTATGGTAGGTCTTCTCTGTTAAAACAATTCCAGCGGCAGCTGCTCTAGCTTTTATCTCAAGCATTTCTGCACCCTTTTTAACTAAATCAAGAAGTGCTTCCCTTGTTACCTGATTTGTATAAAGATAGACATTTGAAAGCCCTTGTATAAGATAGAGACCTGCTCCGCATATGCGAAGACTCTTCACGCCTTGGATCACAGTTTCTATGCAGGGAATGTTCGTCTCCTCTCTGTCTTCAAAAAACAGCTCGGCAAACTCGATTCCAAGCGCCTTTGCAGACTCTAATACTTGTCTGATCTCGTCCTTTTGAATCATCACTTTCTCCCTTCTTTTACAGCGTATTCTTCTTTATCTCACCGCCGATCATTACGAGGCGCACATGATCTGCGTTTGCAAGCAGCATGATATCCTCTGACGGATCACCATCTACTACAACAAGATCAGCAAGCTTTCCTGCCTCTAGGCTTCCAAACTTATCATCAGACTTCATCAAATACGCACCGTTAATAGTTCCTGCTTTGATGGCTTCCATATTGGTATATCCGCAGCGCGTCAGGCTGTAAAATTCTTTTCCGATTTCATGAAACGGTGTATTTGGTGAGTTGGAATAATCTGTTCCAAGTGCAACTCGAATGCCATATTGATGTGCAAGTGCAAATGAATGCTTTGATGCATCGCCAAGTGCTTTTGCTTTTTTCGTCATAAAATCTGGCAGCCCCTTCATATCAGCAAGGCCAAGTGATACAGAAAGCGTGGTAACAAGCGGAATGTTCTTTTCTGCCATCATCTGTACGCACTCCTCATCTAGTAGAACACCATGCTCAATACATTTAACACCGTTTTTAATAGCCTGCTTTGTGCCCTCTGTTCCTGTGCAGTGTGCAGTAACGTATGTATTGTGACGCGCTGCCTCTTCCACGATTACACGAATTTCCTCTGGTGAAAATTCAATATCATTAAAATCATCGACTGCCGATGATACACCGCCAGTTGCACAAATTTTGATAAACTGTGCACCCTCACGAAACTGCTGTCTTGTCTTTCTATAACAATCCTCCGGACCATCCACCAGGCAGCCAATAAGATCACGCTGATTCGATTCCTCTGGTGACAGCATCGGATCCATATCGCAGTGGCCTGAAGAAATGCTCATAACTCTTCCGCCCGGCATGATACGCGGTCCCTTGATCAATCCAGCTTCAATCGCACGCTTTAATGAAGCACCAAATGCGCTCATGTCACGCACACCTGTCACACCGGCATCCACCAGATCTTTAAGATCACAAACAGTCGTCAAAAGCAGATCATATGGTATGTCACCAGTCTTATGAATGCTCTCGCTTCCACAAAGATGGGCGTGTGCATCAATAAATCCAGGCATAACAGTCTTTCCTTCTAAGTCAAAAATCTGTGCATCAGAGTCGGTGCTTTCACGCTTTTCTCCGACATACACAATATGGTCATCTTCAATCTCGACCATTCCATTTTCAATTGGTTCATCCGATACTGAATTGATAACTCTCGCGTAAATTACTGTTTTCATGTCATTCTCCTCCCTAATCTATTGAAATTTTCGCAGAAATCACTTACACTTGTCTGACAAGGAGGTTTACTTTATGACTACTGCAAAAGATTTATTATCGCTGCCTTCTCTCTCCCACATGAAGCTGATTGGCGGAGCTGCGGGACTGTCTAGGACTGTCACCTGGCCTTACGTGATTTTATGTCCTCCAATCGGTGAATGGGTAAGCGGCGGGGGATTTTTAATTTATTATGGTGCCAACGCTGTTGTTGAAAAGGTGGAGCTTGCTCAGCTGATTCGCGATGCGGCACAAAACGATGCCGCTGGCATTTTATTTCTTGTCGGCCACCATTACATTCTTGAAGAAAATCTTGATGATGAGATCCGACAGCTTGCTGATGAGCTTAAGCTTCCAGTCTTCTCTCATACAAGTCTTGCCTATGTAAACTCCATCACAAAAGACATCATCAATCTGATTCAAGATCGCGAAAAGGACGTAGCAATCGCTAATACCTTCTGGTACTCACTCTTTTTCCAGAATACAAATGTAGATGATATCGCAACACTCAATCAGGCATTATTTCTGGGATATCTGCCAAGCTATAACTACTGTGTGTACATATTTGAGATGATGAATGCATCTGTTTATTTTCAAAAGCTTGAAGCGATGCACGGACCTTCCTTTACAGAGACACCATCTGAATTTTTCCGTATGCTTGCGACAAAGCTTAGCTATATCACGCAAAAAGAAACTGGAAGCACATGGCATGTTGCAAGAAACAGCGCTAACGTATTTGTACTTCCCATAAATACCAACTCACAGGAGCAATCAGCTGATCATTTCTTTGAATCACTGACGATACGTATGGAACAACAATATCCCGGCACAAAATTTTGTGTTGGAAAAGGCAATGTACGTTCACGTCTTTTTGGCATTCGCGAATCATATATTCAGGCAAAACGAAGCTTGCTTTCATGGAAACTTCTTGGTGACAATCGTCACTTAATCTCTTACAGTGATCTAGGCTTTTATCAGCTTCTTTTTGAAATTCCGACGGCCTCTGTTATGCGCGAATATACTGCTCGTTTTCTTGATCCGATCCGCGAATATGACAAAACACACGATGCACATTTATATGAAACTCTATGCATGTGGCTCGACTGCCGCTGCAATAAGGTACAGACTGCAAAAGCACTCTTTCTTCACCGAAATACACTTTTGATGCGCTTAGAAAAGCTTGAAAAGCTCCTTGGTGTATCGCTCGATGATGCCGACATCACCTTCCAACTGCAGACCGCCGTCAAGATCGACAAATTCCTGTCGGAGACATAAGATATCGTGCTCGTTAACGTAGTGGGCGTTGAGGTGAACTACTTTACGAGGCGATTCCCGTGTGGAGCGGGCTTTCAAAATACACTATATTTAGAAATAATGTAAAAGGCGCCGCGAGAACAAGGGTCGCCGACAAAGTTTCACCGAAGCGCCCTTCGTAAACTCAACCGCACGATCAAGAAACTTACATCTCCTCCGCACGATGACACGCCGTAAAATGTCCAGGCTCGATCTCGCGAAGCTGCGGTTTTCTCTCCTTGCAAAGCTGTGTCGCATATGGACAGCGATTGCAGAAATTGCAGCCCTGCGGCAGATTGACCGGGCTTGGCACATCACCTTGAAGAAGTATTCTTTTTCGCTCACGCTCAATTGTCGGATCGGCAATCGGAATAGCAGAAAGAAGTGCCTTCGTGTATGGATGACGATTTTTAATATAAATATCTTCGCTGTCTGCAATCTCAACAAGTGAACCCAAATACATTACGGCAATACGGTTTGATATCTGGCGCACCATTGACAGATCGTGTGTGATAAACAAATAAGATAATCCCATCTGCTGCTGAAGACGCTTAAGTAAATTTACGACCTGTGCCTGAATAGAAACATCCAGTGCAGAAATCGGCTCATCACATACGATCAGCTTTGGTTCAAGCGAGAGCGCTCTGGCAATTCCGATACGTTGACGCTGTCCGCCTGAGAACTCGTGCGGAAACCTGTTTGCATGATCCTTATTTAAGCCGACCATTTTAAGAAGCTCCAACACGCGCTCCTCTAATTCTGGTCCTTTATACATCTTGTGGATCTTCATGCCCTCTGCAACAATATCACTTACTACACTAAGAGGATCAAGACAAGCATACGGGTCCTGAAAGATCATCTGCACATTTTTGGTGTACTCTTTCTTTTCCTTTTTGTTGTAGCGCCAGATATCTTGTCCCTCAAACATTACCTGTCCTTCATCTGGGCGATACAATCGCATAATTGTTTTTCCAAGCGTACTTTTTCCACATCCTGACTCACCAACAAGTCCTACTGTCTCGCCCTTATAAATAGTTAGATCTACACCATTTACAGCCTTTAAAATACCCTTTGGCACCTTGAAGGTTGTTTTTACATTTTTCAATTCGAGGATTGGTTCTTTTGTCGTTCCCATCATTCCTCCTCCTTTATGTTCTGTGCTTCAACAGGACTCTTTGGTGCGCCATTTTTCTTAATGCACGCTGGATGATTGAGCCAGCAGGATGCATAATGGTCTGGTTCTGAAGAATCAATACACGGCGGCTGACTTGTGCGGCATATGTTCATTGCATATTTGCATCTGGCAGCAAACGCACATCCGACAGGCGGTGCCAACAAATCCGGCGGTGTTCCCGGAATTGAATAGAGGTCTTCGCTTACTCTTTTATCAAGACGCGGCACACTGCTTAAAAGTCCCCATGTGTACGGATGCTTTGGATGATGAAAGATAGTATCGCAGTCGCCATGCTCTACGATTTGACCAGCATACATAACGTAGATTCGGTCTGCCATATTTGCAACAACGCCCATATCATGTGTGATTAAAACAATTGACGTATCAATCTTATCCTTCAAATCATTCATTAGTTCAATGATCTGTGCCTGAATCGTCACATCAAGCGCTGTAGTTGGCTCGTCAGCAAATAATACCTTTGGATTACAGATGAGTGACATTGCAATCATGATACGCTGGCGCATACCGCCTGAAAGCTGATGCGGATAGCGCTTCATATTTTCCTCTGGTGACGGAAGTGAAATCATCTTTAAGATCTCGACTGCCTTTTTTCTTGCTTCTTCTCTGGAAACCTTATAGTGCTGCATGTATGGCTCCATGATCTGCTCCCCAACTGTCATTGTCGGATTTAAAAATGTAAATGGATCCTGAAAAATTATTGAGAGCTGATTGCCCTGCAACTTTCTCATCTGTTTAGGTGTCAGATCAAGCAGATTTTCTTTGTTAAAAAGAACCTCTCCGCCCTTAATACTGCCGTTTTTCTTTGGATTTAATCCGATAACTGTCTGAATTGTAACTGTTTTTCCACAGCCAGACTCACCTACGATTGCAATCGTTTCTTTTTTATTTAAATGCCAGGAAACGCCGCGCACTGCCTGAACGCTTCCCTGAAAGGTCTGAAAGGATACTTTTAAATCCTTTACCTCTAAGATTTTTTCCTTTTCCATGATTCCTCTCATTCTGCCGAAATACAAAAATACTGCGGCTCTGCTCGTTTCACTTTTTCTATGACGAATGCATTATCTATTTACGCACGAAGCTTTGGATCAAGTGCATCTCTAAGTCCGTCTCCAATCAGGTTAAAGCAAAGCATTGTGATGCTAACGCACAGACACGGAATGATAAATTGGTATGGATAATAACGGAAGGTCTCTCCTGCTGCCTTGATTAACTGACCCCAGCTTGGCTGCGGCGGTGTCACGCCAAGTCCGATATAGCTTAAAAATGCTTCGTAGAAAATGACGCTTGGAAGCGACATTGTAATGCTGACTACGCGAATGCCGAGTGTGTTTGGAATCAAACGTCTTGCAATGATCCATCCAGACGATGCACCAAGCGTCTCTGATGCTACTACAAACTCACGAGTCTTTAGCTGTAAAACAAGACCTCTTGTGCTTCTTGCGGCACCCATCCAGCCGGTAATACTCATTGCAATTACAAGAGTTGCAATATTTCCACTTCCCATTACAACCATCAGAAGAATCATGTAGATTAAGCTTGGAATGCCCATTAACACATCGATTGTGCGCATAATTACTGTATCTGCCCAGCCGCCAAGATAACCTGAGATGCCGCCTACTGCCATTCCAATAATCTCTGGAATAAGCGTAGCTAAAATCGCAATGATAAGGGATACTCTTCCTCCTGCCCACACGCGTGTCCAAAGATCACGTCCAAGATTGTCTGTTCCAAACCAGTGAACGGCATTTGGTCCCTGATTTGAACAGCTGTAATCATTAGAATAATAATCAAATTTTGTCATCATCGGTCCAAACAGGACAAAAAATATCATGACAGCAATAACCACTAGGCTGATTACTGCCGGCTTATTCTTCTTAAAATTTCTCCATACATCCTTGAAATAGGTTGTCTTTTTCCTTGCAATCTGATCCTGATCAAGTGCTCCCTCTGGAAGTGGAGAAAACGCATCATCTGCAAATGTTACTTCTGCAGCTTGCACTTTTTTTGTTGTATCAGTATTCATCTTTTCTCCTTTACTTTACGCGGATTCGCGGATCGATTAATCCATACAGTACATCAACTATTAGATTCATTGTAACTAGAAATGCACCATAAAATACTGTAAGACCCATGATCAGCGGATAATCAAGATTAGTGACTGAATCGACAAAATATCGTCCCAGTCCAGGAATTAAAAACATGCTCTCTACGACAAATGAGCCCATCAAAACACCTG
>OGRM01001737.1_pt1 | contig 12272 bp, 13 predicted proteins | sample 1553491 | NCBI WGS metagenome assembly OGRM01 (sample SAMEA2580110, study PRJEB22360) | human gut metagenome | biome: human gut; feature: human-associated habitat; material: faeces | place: Denmark | collected 2008/2010
AGGGGCGTGGCCTGCTCGCGCACCTGCGAGAGCTGGCGACGGGAGCCCCCCGGCTCTCCCGTGCATTCGCGTCTGCCCGAAAGCGCCGGCGCCTGCGCGAGCTGAAGCAGGGCATGCCCGAGGCGCTTCGCCTGCTCAGCATCGCGCTCGATGCGGGTACCTCGCTGGTGAAGGCGCTCGAGTATACCGCCGACAACTGCAGCGAGCCATTGGCGGGAGAGCTGAAGAGGGCGGTCTGGGACCTGCAGGCTGGCCAGGGTCTCGACGAGGCGCTGCGGGGGCTGCGCGCACGGACGGGCGGTTCGGAATTCGCGTACCTCTCCGCCGCGATGGAAATACAGCATAGGTCCGGTGGAAGCCTGGGGGAGGTGCTTGCGAGCGTTTCGGAGTCGCTGCGCCAAAGCGCCGAGCTCGAGGAAGAGCTTCGGACCAAGACGACCCAGGGGCGTCTGTCCGCGCGCATCGTAGCATGGATGCCGCTCGCGCTGGCTGTGCTGATCACGGTGCTCTCACCGGGCTACTTCGGGGCGTTCTTCTCGAGTCCGCTGGGCGTTGCCCTGCTCATTACGGCGCTGCTTCTCGAGGTGGCGGGCGTGCTGTTGGTCAAGAAGGCGCTCGTTGTCGATTTGTCGGCGGCCCCGGGAGGGGAAGGGGTGCGATGAGCGTGCTCGTTCTCGCGGTGACACTTGCGGCGGCGGGGGCTGCTGGGGTTCTGGTTGCCCCTCCTGTGGACGGTCGCAGGGCGGCTCGAGCTGCGGGTGCGAACGCATGGGCGCAAGCTCGAGCTGGAAGACGTCCTGCGCGACCCGGTCCTGTGCTTTTCCGTTTTCATGGCGGCGGGACTCGTATTTGCAGCCTTGACCTCGGTGTGGGTCGCGCCGGCCGCCCTCGTCGCCGCCATCATCCTGTCCCGGCGAGCACCGCACATGCTCGACAAAAGGCGCCGTGATGATTTGCGGCGCGCCTGCGACCGTCAGCTCGATACGCTTGCGGACATCGTCGCCATGGGCATGCGCGGCGGGCTTTCCTTCGACGCGGCGCTGGAGCTGTACTGCGAGAAGTTCCCCGGAGAGCTCTCGCAGTTGATGGGGTCGGCGCAGCTCAAGTGGAGAAGCGGCGTGGCCACGCGCGAACGGGCGCTGAAAGATGCTGCCGACCAGGCTGGCTCGCAGCTGGTGAAGAGGTTTTCGGACACGGTTGTGCAGGCGATGGGGTACGGGTCCCCTCTGGCGGGCATGCTCACGACGCTCGCGTGCGACATCAGGCGTGAGCGCTTTGCGCAGATAGAGCGGCAGGTCGAGAAGGTTCCCATCAAGATGCTCGTTCCCACGGGCACGTGCATCCTGCCGGCAATGTTGGTTCTGATCGTGGGCCCCGTGCTCATTCAGTTCATAGGTTCAAGTTTCTAGAGAAAGGATTCGACATGGAGCAAATCAGGAGAAGGACGCTGCACGCCTGTTCGTGGCTGTCTGCGAAGAAGGCGGGAATGAGAGAAGACGGGCAGGGGACTACCGAGTACGCGATTCTCGTCGGTGTGCTCGCGGTTATCGCGATGCTTGCCGTCACCGCGTTCAAGGGAAAGGTCACGGAGCTGTGGGATGCCATCACGAACGGCATGAACGGACTGTAGGAACAGCCATGGTAGGCAGGCTGGCGGCTTTCCGCCTCGACGAATCGGGGCAGGCGGCACTCGAGTACCTCGTCATCGGGCTCGTGCTCCTGGCGATGATCGGGGCTTTGGGCGCAATCTGGCATTTCGTCGCGGATGGCGGGATGTCGCAGGTCATTTCCGCATCGGCATCGCATGCGCTCGGGACGATAGGAGGTGCGCTCGATGTGCTTTCGTTCTGAATCGGGACAGGCGACGCTCGAGGCGGCGTTTTTACTGCCGGTGCTGCTGGTGGTGTTCGGGGTGTTCTTGCAGCCGATGCTGCTGCTCTACGACCGCTGCGTCATGCAGACGGCGGCAGCGGAGACCTGCCGGATGCTCGCGACCAGCACACAAGACGAGCAGGCGGCGCGCGAGTATGCGCTGCGCCGCCTTGGCGCCGTGCCCAACGTGCCCGTGTTCCACGAGGGTGGACGCGATGGGTGGACCGTCGAGGTCTCGGGAGGCGAGCTTTCGCGCTCTCAGGTGGAGATTACTCACCATGTCGTCCTGCTGCCCCTGCTGGGCGTGGCTGCGGGCCTCTCGAGTCAACGTGCCGGCGACGGCTGCGCGGAGCAGAAAGTCTCCGCGTCTGCGAGCTGCACGCCGCAGTGGGTGCTCGATGCGGCTGCATCTCCCGACGAGTGGATAGGGGCGTGGACATGAGCTCGGTATTCGTCAGGCAAGAAGGTGGCTTCACGACGCCTGCAGCGGCTGTTGCCCTCCTTGTTGTATGCGGCCTGCTGTTCATCACGATGCGCGGCTTTATCATCGGAACGCGTGCCGGAGAGATCCAGTACGTTGCCGATGCCGGAGCCTTGGCGGCAGACAACGCCGTTGCGGAGTTCGTGACGGCAGGACAGGTCGTCGACGCCGCGCTGCTGTCGTTCTCGCTCGTCGGGATCACGGTCTATGCTGCGTCTGCCGTCGCGTCGTTTATCCCCGGCGGCGCGGCTGCCGCGGCAGAGCTCGCCAGCGCTGGCAGCAAAGTGCTGCAGCTGAGGGACAAGTTTGCCGAGACGGCGGTCAAGGGGCTCAATGCTGCTCAAGAGGCCTTGCCTGTCATCTGCGCTGTGCGCTCCGCACAGGTCATCACGGCGAATGCAGATGCGAGCGGCGTCGACTATGTGGGCGTAGCCCTTGCCTCTCCGCTGCACGCAGACCCCGTGGAGCTGCCCGACAATACCGAGGTGAACGAGGCGGCGCAGGACATCGAGTCGCGTGAGAGGAAGATCCAGGAGAAAAGCGAGCAGCAGGAGCGTGCGCAAGAGCAGCAGGATGCGGCAAAGCAGCGCGCCTTCGAGGCGGACTGCGGCAGTTCCACCTGCCTGCGCGAGCGTGCCTCGCATCTCGCTGGTCTTCCCGATGCCCAAAACCCCAGCTACTCCTCAATCAAGACCTGGACGTTTGCAGCTCCGCTTGCCCGTGCGAAGGCTTACTATGCGCTGCGTCTGCAAAACGAGCCTGGCTCCATGGCAGCAGGCACCCCCGAGCGCGTCGCAGAGTCCGTGGCGCGCAAGCAGTTCTACGAGTATGCGCAGAAGGAAGTCTCGGGCGGGAGCATCGAAAGGACCGAAAGAGGCGTCGAGCTGCCAAACATGAAGCCGCTTGCACGCAACACGGAGCAGATCCGCTCGACGTACCTCTACACGCAACGCATCTATCCCGTTTCCCAAAACGGCGACGAACGCGTGCTGCACGCGTATGCGGGGTGCCCCGCATACCAGTCGGGTACCCCCTCTGGTACGGCGTCGGTCCAGGAGATTGACGGCGGGGGCGTGCAGCGCTGCGAGACCTGCAGGTTCTCGGCGGTTACCCTGGGGCGCGTCCCCGCGGCCTCCACGTCCATCGACAACGGTTTCGAGTATTACTACAAGGCGGTGGTCGACGCATCGCAGGAATACCGTGCGGCCGCGCTCGAATCGGAACAGATCAGGCGCGAGCTCGAAGAAGAGGCGGAGGGAATCCGCGGCGACCTGAAAAAGGCGGTGGCCGCGATGGGCGGGAAGCGCTACGACCCGCAGCCGCCGGGAAGGTACGGGTGCGTCTGCGCCGTGTTCGCGCCCGAATCCGCCTTGAGCACGCCGTTCGTATCTGGCTCCGAAGGCGCCCCCGCTCGCGTTGCGCTGTCCGGTGCCACGCTTGCCCCTGACTCGGCAGACGATGAGGGCAGCGTCATATCCGATATCGCCACGGGGCTCATGCCCGAGGAATCGATAGGGTCGGGGCTGCTGCATGCGGTACTCGGCGCATGGTCGGATGCCCTGCGTGCGTACACGGGCGGTACCGAGGCCGTGGAGGACCTGTTCGACAACCAGGTGAGAAAGATTCCCCTCGTTGGCAACGACCTTTCCAGCTGGGCGTCGGGCAAGTTCAAAGACGCCCTCACCATGACGAGCCTCGAGCCCCCCGACCTGCAGTCGTACAAACCGGTTCTCGTGAACACCTCCCATATCCTCGAGCGCGATGGCGGGTCTGCGGCAGCCGCGCTGTTGAGGGCAAAGCAGGCGGCGGGTTATTTCTCCGTCGGCGACATGAAGGGGCTCGTCGGCATGTTCGCCGAAGAGCTCGAGCTTCCGGAGCTCGGCGACGTCTTAACCGACGAGGGCCTCGTCGTCGCCCGTGTCCCGCTGCAGGAGCTGGGGCTGGGCACGCAAGACGGCAAGCTCACGCTTCCCGTGCCCGTCGACTTGCAGGCGCAATATGCCTCCGTGCTCGGCGCGTTGCAGACGAAGGCGGGGTAGGTGCTATGAGAAGAGGCTTTGACGAACGTGGGCAGATGGTGGTGGAGCTTGCCGTCGTGCTGCCCGTTGTGCTCATCGTGCTGGTCATCTCCATCGATTGCGCCGTCTACCTGGGCGAGTGTGCCCGCTTCGACCACCTGGCCGCCCAAAGCGTGCTTGCTAATGCCACCTCGCCCTCGCGGGATTCCTACGATGCGTCCGCGCGTGCGCAGGTGGTGCAGGCAGAGCTCTCGGAAAGCTTTGCCGAGCATGACGAGACCGTCAGCGTGTCGTCGCGCGACGCGGGGATGCCGCTGGCGAGCATGGCCATCTTCGAGGCGAAGCTCGAGTTCTCGCCTTGGCCGTTCGATACCGGATCTGCAGGGGCGCTCGGTTACCGCATCCCCGCGCGCTTTACCCATACCTATGCGCTTGCAATCGACCCCTATACCCCGGGGGAGTTGCTATGAGGAGCGAGGAAATGGTGACGTGCGGTCGTGGGGGCGGGGGCGAAGGAAGCGCCGAAGAGATGCCGTCGCAGGTGCGCTGTGAGCCGGGCACGCCAGCCCGAGTGGTCTTCGCGCTCTCGCTTCTCGAGCGTGCCCGGGGGCTTCTGGGGCGCAGCCCCTCCTGGCTTGGTGCGGGCGGGCTGCTCGTGCTCGCTCCGTGCAGGAGTGTCCACACCTTTGGCATGAGGCAGCCCATCGACGTCGCGTTCGTGGACGGGCATGGGCGCGTGCTCAAGGCGGTGCGCGGCATGCCGCCGTGTCGGATGGCAGGTTGCCGCGGCGCGCGCATCGTCATCGAGCGCTTTAGCTCGCCGTACAGCGGCAGGTGGTTCGAGGTGGGCGAGGAGCTTGGCATCGCCGCTCTTGACGTGCACGGCGATACACAAAAGGAGGTGGGAGCGCTACCATGCACATAACATCGATACGAGGACCGAGAGGTGCACTGGGCATGAACATTATCGTCGTGGGATGTGGACGCGTCGGCAGCGAGCTCGCCACGCTCCTTTCCGAAGACGGACACAACGTGTCCGTCGTCGACCGGCGCGCCGATGCTTTCAAGAACCTGGGCCACGATTTCAACGGCCGCAGCGTGAAGGGCATCGGGTTCGACGAGGAGGTCCTCAAGGAGGCCGGCGTGGAGGAGTGCGACGTCCTTGCCGCCGTTACCTCCAACGACAACACGAACCTCATGACCGCCGAGGTGGGACGCCGCATCTTCAATGTCCCGCACGTCATCACGCGCCTCTACGAGGCGCGCCGCGAGAAGACATACGCGCAGCTCGGCGTCGACTTCTCGTGCGGGACGACGCTTGTCGCGGAAGAGATTTTCGCGAAGATCCAATCGGGGCACGGGCACCATATCGATACCTTCGGCGACTACGAGGTCGCGCGGTTCGCGGTGAATCTCGAAGACGACGAGACGATAACCTGCTCGTATCTCGAAGAAGAATACGGCGCGCGTGTCATCGCCATCGAGCACGATGACGACACGTTCCTTCCCAACAGCCGGAGCCTGCTGCACGACGGCGACGTCGCGCTCGTGTGCGTTGCCCGCGAGAACTATGCGGCGCTTTCCCGATTCATTAGGAGCTAGACGGACATGCTAATCGTTATCAGCGGCGGCAGCACGACGGCGGAGTACCTCATCAACATGATGCTGGAGCAGAACCACCGCATCGTCGTCATCGAGGAAGACCACGACTCGATCGAGCATCTGGCCGAGGCACTGCCTCCGGAGGTGCTGCTCGTCGAGGGTGACGGCACGGATTCGGCAGTGCAGCTGGATGCCGGCGTCAACGACGCCGACCTGTTCATCGCGCTCATGGGACATGACGACACCAACCTCGTCGCATGCGAGATCGCCATGACGGCGTTTAACGTGCCGCGTTGCATCGCCAACGTGAACAGCCCCAAGAACAACCGTATCTTCAAGGAGGTCGGCATCGAGCCGGTCTCGTCCACCGAGCTCATCGCCCGCATGGTCGAGGAGGAGGCTGTCGTCGGCGACATGCACATGGTCTTCTCGCTACGCGAGGGCGACATTCTCATGATCGAGACGCGCCTGCCGATGAAGATGCACCACCGCGAGGGCATCCAGGTCGCGAACATCCCCTTCAGCAGGGAAGTGCAGCTCATCGCCGTCGAGGAGGAAGACGGCCTCGAGATGATCAACGGCAGCACGGTGCTCATGCCGGGCGATACGGTCATCGCCGCGGTCAAGAGCGAGGCCGAAGAGGAATTCCACGCGGTTCTGCGCCATCTGTAGCGCAGGCTGCCTGCCCTGCGTGCGCTACATCGCGGGGGTCTGCCTCCCGATTGCCGGCCGCGTGGGATATCGTCAGATTGGCTGCTCGCCCTTCTTTTCGCTCAGCAAGCCTCGGCGGTTCGTTGAGATTCTTCTTTGAGGAAATGTTCGAACGTCTCCAGCGCGGGGTTCTCGCTGCTTTTGAGGAAGGCAAAGCAGGGCCTGATCAGCTCCTCGATTCCTTCGAGGGGCACGCGGCGGCGGTTGGGGACCAGGGAATAGGCAGGCTCATGCAGGTCCTCATCGTTGACGATCATGATCTCGTCGGGGCGGATGTTGAGGATGCACTCTTCGTAAGAACCTGGCCAGTATGTGCAGGAGACGGATGAACCCGTGATATCTCCCCCGATGACGGCGAGGCTCTCCAGGCTCTGATAGCGAATGCTCGAGGGGATAAGAAATGTGCACCCGTCGAGTTGATCGAGTTTGACGGAGCTGAAGCTTGCGAGATGGTGCGAGCTGTCAAGCCACAGGTAATATGGCCCGCGCTTCCTCTCGGGGGCAGGCAGGCACTCTATTTCGTCGGCAAACTCCTGATCATACAGTTCGATGGAGTCGTTGAAGGCAAAAACGACATCGGAAATGCCCTCGGTCAGCACTTCGCGGATTGTTCGGTCCTGCGTCTCCTGCTTGCGCAAGACAATTGTGGGGTTCGCCTCTCTAAAGCGGCACAGTATCGAATCGAACTCGCGGTCGATTCCACCTTGGCGGATGGGACGCTCGAACACGAGGGCTCCCGACTGCCGTGCGGCGATGTCTCGACACCCGTCGACGAGGGCGGCGTAGTCTCTCGCTATTCGCTCAGCCTCGGCGCAGAAGCGTTTCCCAGCGGGAGTCAGACGCGTCCCTCTGCCTCGCTGCACGAGGTCGAATCCGAGCTCTTTTTCCATTGCCGCCACATGGCTGCTCAGCGTTGGCTGCGTCAGGTTGAGCTTTCCGGCGGCCCTGCTGAAGTTCAGGTATCGCGAGAACACGACGAACTCGTGCATCAGCTCGATGTCCATATCGCCCCTTTCGAGATACGAGAAGTGTATCAAACACGCGGGCATGCGATGCATCGCGTAACCCGTTTCTCGTGGGCACGATAACGAATCCCGTGGGAGAGACGAGAACTCGAATTTACCCTACGGTTTCGCACTCGCTAAAGTCGGTACAAAGAGCCGAAAGAGAGCTGCGCTGGGGAGCGCACCGACAGTTCGGCAAAGGCAAGAAGGGAGAGATTATGGTTGATTCGGAAGAGAGGGTAACGTACAACCCGTGCCAGGGGTTTGGCTGTCACGAGCACTGCATCCTCGAGGTCCACTCAAGGGGCGGCAAGATCGTCCGCACGCAGCGTGCACCCTTGCCCGGCCCTAACCCCGGCTGCCGCATCTGCAGCAAGGGCATCATGAGCGGCAAGATACCCTACGCAGACGACCGTCTGCTTCACCCTCTGAAGCGCGTGGGCGAACGCGGCAGCGGACAGTGGGAGCAGATCAGCTGGGATCAGGCGCTTGACGAAATCGGCGCGAAGATGAACAAGTCCATCGTCGAGTACGGTCCCGCCTCGGTCATCGTCAACACGTTCTGGTGCGGCGTTCCCGGTGCGGACCGCTCCACCAATTTCGACCTCGCCATGCGCTTCACCAACGCCCTCGGCGCGACGCGCCTGGAAGGGCCGTCGATTGACATGGGGCCGATTCTGGCTTCCATGTCCGATATGGGCGGCATCATCTCGAACAACAAGTACCTGCTCAACAACTGCAACGACATGATCGTCATCTGGGCATCGAATCCCATCGGGTTCACGCGTCCCGGCGAGACGACGAACATGCTGATCAAAGCACGTGAGCGCGGGTGCAAGATTGTGCAGGTCTCGAACCTCTACGATGTGACGTCGGCGAAGGTGGACGAGTGGATTCCGGTTAACTCCGGAACCGACGCCGCGCTGGCCCTTGCCATGGCCGAGGTCATCGTGAGCGAGGGGCTGTACAATGCCGAGGCGCTGACGAAGCGCACGGCTGCGGCCTACCTAGTGCGCCAGGACACGGGCGCCTATCTGCGCGCCGCCGAGGTTGACCCTGAAAACGGGCGCCCCGACCAGTACGTCTTCGTTGACTCTGCTACCGGGGAACTGTGCTTTGCGGACAAGGACGAAGGGCTGAAAGCCGTTGGCGCCATCGGCTCGTCGGTCGCCTCGGACAACATGACCACCGACGCGGGCATCGACTCCTACCAGAATTTCTCGCAGAGCGCGCAAGACGAAGAGAAGGGGTATGCCGCGACTGACGTCTACAACGGCCGTACTCCGGAAATCGACACTTCCGTCGAGGTGGGCGGCGTCGTCTGCAAGACGTCGTTCGCACTGCTCAAGGAGCATCTGAAGTCGTACACGCCCGAGAGCCAAGAGGCGATCACCGGGGTGCCTGCCGAAACCTGCCGCAGCTTTGCCCGAGAGTTCGCCCAGATGCCCGCCGTCACCATGTTCATGTACGATGGCCTGCGCTATTCGAACGCAACGCAGGCGTACCGAGCGATGTTCCTCCTTGCGTACCTCACGGGCAACCTCGGGCGCAGGGGAGGGACGATGATGCCCTCGCCGCTCGACTACTACCCGACCACGCAGCTCAACATCAACGCGCTTTGGTATCCGACGCCCGATATCCACAAGGCCAAGCAGGAGACGTTCCAGTCGATGGTGGACAGCTTCTCCGATCCGGATGCCCCGCAGCAGTACAAGGTCTGGTTCAACACGTACGCCAACCCGTTCCTCAACTGGCCGAACAAGCATCTTTGGTACGACCGCGTGCTGCCCAACCTCGACCTGTTCGTGGCGGTGGACATCCGCATGTCCGACACCTGCAAATACGCTGACTATGTCCTGCCCGAGGCGACCATCTTCGAGCGTCACGAGGTCATCCCCGGTCCCAACGAGTGCGTGGTCTTGAGCGAGCCTGCCATCGAGCCGCTCGGCGAGAGCCGCGATATCGCGGAGATATTCCGCGGTCTGTCCGCGCGCCTGGGCATCGGCGAGTACTTCGACAAATCGCTCAAGGAATGGTGCGAGTTCAAGATAAGCCAGCCGGGCTCGAGCGGGTCGTATATCATGGCACCGGTCACGGCCCAGGAAGACCCAGCGCGCGCGGGCGAACTCGAGCCAGTGACGTTCGAGCGCCTGGAGAAGGTGAAGTACCTGCACATCGACTGCCCCGAGGAGCAGTTCGACAACTACAAGGGGCGCACGTATGACACCATGTCGGGCAAGATCGAGTTCTACTCCGAGTTCCTCAACCAGATCGGCAAGGGGTTTGCGGACTACGAGCCGGCGCTCATCCACGACGAGGAGAAGCGCAAGAAGTACCCGCTGCAGTTCTATGCCGGCCGCCACAAGTACTTCATGCAAAGCCAGTTCACCAACGTTCCCGAGCTGGTCGCACTTGCCACCAGCACGCAAGACGGCCTTGCGTTGAACCCCGTCACGGCGGCCGAAAGAGGGCTTGTCGACGGAGACGAGGTCGAGGTCTTCAACGACCGCGGGTGCATCCGCACGACGCTGCGCCTGCGCGAGGACATTGCCCCTGGCATTGCGCACATGTGGTACAGCTTCAAAGAGGACCACTACCCGAACGGCGACACCCCTCAGCACCTCATGACGGCGCAAAACGTCGCTGAGGACGGCGCCACGAGCGCCCAGATGGGAATGCTGACGACGATGTTCTGGAAAGTGATGGAATCGTTTGGCGTGCCGCGCTCGGCTTCGTTCTTCGTGGAGAACAAGGCTCCAGAGATTATCTGGGATGCGCTGTGCGATGTGAGGAAGGCGGGCGAATAACATGGCTCAATCAATTCTCTGCAATGTGAATCGTTGCGTGGGCTGCTGGACGTGCAGCATGGCATGCAAGGTCGCGTGGGATCTGCCCACCGATGATTACCGGGTGTACGTCGAGACGATTGGTGGCGGCGGAGTCGACCTGCCGGGTGGCCAATGGCCGGATTTGCATATGAAATGGGAGCCGATCTATACCCAGAAATGCACGAATTGCCATGGGGCGCAATCAACCGGAGGGGCGCCGTTCTGCGTCTACAATTGCACGACCGAAGCGCTCGTGGCAGGCGACGTCGACGATCCGGACAGCTCGATTTCCCGCGAGATGAAGCGCTTGCGTTCGATGGGATACACGATCGGCCAGCGCCCTGTTTGGGATGGCTCGCGTTCGGGTGTCTACTACGCCGAAAAGCAGTAGCGAGGACAGGCTGCTCGGCACATATCCTATGTTGGACCAGGGGGAGGCTGCGTATGCGCCTCCCCCGTTGGCAATGATGCGTGATACGGCAAACGGTGCAGGAGCGCTGCGCGCATCGAGGGGGCGAAGCGAATGATTCTGTATTTCAGCGGCACGGGCAACACCCTTGAGGTTGCAAGGGGAATAGCCGAGGCATCGGGGGAATCGCTCTTCGACATGGGGGCGGCGTACAAGGAGGGGCGCTTCGAGGTGCAGGTGGGCGATGATGACTCGCTCGGCATCGCGTTTCCAACGTATCGATGGTCGACGCCGCCACTCGTGGACGAGTTCGTGAAGAAGGCGAGATTCGTGACTGCGTCCGGCGATGCGTTTCGTCCGTCGTATTGTTTCACGGTCGAGACGTATGGGTACTTCAGGGGCCGTGAGAGCCGTTATCTTGCGGAGCTGCTGCAGAAGTATCAGGGCATCGCCGTGGACTCGGCGTATGCGGTGCGCAGCGTCGGCAACTGTCTGTATTTGTTTGACACTCCCGGGAAGGACGCAATTGAGCGGACCCTCGTTTCCGCCCGCGAGTCGACGGCGAAGGTCTCCGCACACGTCTGCGCGCGCAAGTCCGGAGAACGCGTCTCTCCGAATCCGCTCGGTGCCCTGCTGTCTTCGGGGGCCTGCCATGAGGGAAAGAAGCGTTCGGTGGGCGCCTTCTACGCGCTGCCAGACAAGTGCGTCGGATGTGGCACCTGCGTGTCCGTATGCCCGACAAACACAGTAAAGATCGTCGAAGAGCTGCCGAGGTGGGAAGGCGGGCGCTGCACGGAGTGCCTGCGCTGCGTGCAGCTTTGCCCCACCGGAGCAGCGCAGCACGGCAAGGTGACGGAAAAGCGCACGCGCTACCGCAACCCGATCTTGGAAGAGCGATAGCGTCCACCCCGCTCAAGCGGCCATCGTGCCGCTACCTCGAGACGAAAAACGGGGCTGTATCAGAAGTGACGCAGCCCCTTTCTGGATTGGCTACACTATCCTGGACAGTTTCATGAGGTACGGTAGGTACCCGAGAAAGGCGGAACGAGACGGCCGACCCGGAGCATCCCAGGCACTTCACCGAGGAGTTCAAGCGGCAGATCGTCGAGCTTCACGGCGGCGGCAAGCCGCCCCATGAGATCATGGCCGAGCGCGATCTCGTCCGGTCGACCCTCCGGCGCTGGATCAACGCCATCAGCGCAACGGGCTCCAGCCGAGCGGCCGACAACCGCGCCCCCGAGCAGAAGCGCATCATCGAGCCCGAGCGCGAGAACAGGCGCCTCGAGGTGGAGGCCGGTGTCTTGAAGCAGGCAGCGCCGACATCCGCGCGAAAGCGGCCGTGACAGC
>OGRM01001740.1_pt1 | contig 12267 bp, 10 predicted proteins | sample 1553491 | NCBI WGS metagenome assembly OGRM01 (sample SAMEA2580110, study PRJEB22360) | human gut metagenome | biome: human gut; feature: human-associated habitat; material: faeces | place: Denmark | collected 2008/2010
TGCTCTGGCGGCTCTTGCCCACGGCCACGCTCTGGAACAGCTCGCCGATCTGGTAGAAGATGATAACGGCACAGCCCTCCACATAATCGCCCAGCGCAAACGCGCCCACGGTGGCAACAGCCATCAGGAAGCACTCGTCAAAGGGCTGGCGGTTCTTGATGCCCAGCAGTGCCTTGCGGAGCACATCCCAGCCGACCACCAGATAGGGGATGCAGTAGAGCAGCAGCTCCACCGGCGTGGGGAACTGGGGCAGCAATTTGAGGATGAGCACCAGCACCAGAGCAGCAATGATCCGGTACAGGTTCTTCTTCTGCTTTTTATTCATATCTGTACTCTCCTTTTTTCTGGGTTCTGGGCCGCAATGCGCCGCGGCGGGCGGGGTGGATTCAACAGGTTTTCCCCACGGGATAGACTTTTCCACGTTTTCCCCTGAGTTTTCCACGGACTTTTCCCGGAGAAAACCTGCTTTTTCGCGTTTCTTTTTGCACTTTTTCGCAGAGGCTGTTGAAAACCCGGTGGAAACTGTTGAAAACCCGTTTTCTTTTCCACAGTTTCCCACACCGGCTTTTGGGCCGTTCTGCCCGAAAAATGTGCTACAAAAAGCTCCCCCGCAGGGGAGCCGTACCGGAGTTACAAACCCCTGTTTCCTCAGATATCAAAGATCTCGCAGTCGTCCTCGACCTTTTTGCAGGCAGCCAGAACGTTCACCATGGTATCGTGGGGGTCTGCACCCTCAGCAAACTCGACCTTCATCTTCTGGGTCATAAAGCTGACGGTAGCCTGTGCCACACCTGCAACGGTGTTGGCGGCATCCTCCATCTTCTGGGCGCAGTTTGCGCAGTCAACTTCGATCTTGTAGGTCTTCTTCATCATAGGTACCTCTCTTTATTTTATGTGGACCTCTCAGGCACGCCTTGTGCGCCCGGAGGCTTTGTACTGCGTTTTCCGTTTACTCCTCAATGTGGTCCATGCCCATCGAGAGGATGCTTCTCACATGGTCATCATCCAGTGCATAGTAAACGGTTTTGCCATCCCGGCGGAAGCGCACGAGCTTGGTATCCTTGAGCACCCGGAGCTGGTGGCTCACTGCCGACTGGCTCAGCTGCACCGCATTGGCAATGTCCTGCACGCAGAGCTCATTGTCATGCAGCGCATATAAGATCTTGATGCGGGTGGAGTCGCCGAACACCCGGAACAGGTCGGCCAGCTCATACAGCACCTCGTCATCCGGCATCACCACCGGTTCCGTGTTTTCCTGCCCCGCCGGGGTCATCTGCTCCAATCCGATCATGTCCGTTCTCCTTTTGCCGCGTTTTACATGAACGTCTGTTCATGTGTTCATATTATCATGCAGAAGAACTTCTGTCAAGGGGTTTTGCAAAGTTTTCTGTCCACTTTTCAAAATAGTTAAAACAAACCGCAAAACGCAAGAAATTTGCAGTTTTAATTTGCAAGCAGCAGGCGTTTTGGGCAAACAAAAAGCCGCCCTGCCCGGTGGGGACAAGGCAGCTTGCAGAAAGCACTTATTTTCTCTTTTTGTGCCGGGCATCCGCTACCACCCACGGCAGATACATCAGACACAGCGCCACCGCAATGGCGGGCAGAAAGCCCAGAATATAGTATTTTTCACCCAGCAGGCGGGTAAACGCACTGGTGATGACATTGCCGTAGGGATTGTTCAGAAAGTAGAAATTGGTATTCAGTGGTTTATTCAAGAAGTAAATAGGCAGGGCAGAGCCAAACAAAAAAGCCAGCACTTGCGGGGCACGGCGGGCGCTGGGGCGGTAGCCTCTCACCACAAGCAGAACCGGGTAGAGCACCAGCAGGGCATGGATGCTGATCGAGTGCAGATTGATGAGCGTCCACCAGGAGGGCACGTCCAGCCAGCTGGGGCAGAGCAGAGCCAGCGCCGCACCGGGGATGCAGAGGGCATAGAGTTCCTCCTTGCACCAGTTCTGATCGGTGAGGGTATTGTACAGACAGACGAACACATTGATGCTGCACAGATGGAGAGGCAGATAGCTCCAGTTCCACTGACCGGTCAGAGCCATGCCCAGCAGCAGGGCAGCTTCATCGGCCAGCAGGGCAATGGTAACGCCCACGAGGATGCGCCGCCGGGCAGAGGTCGAGCTGCGGCGGTACCACAGGGCCACCCCCACAATGAACACCAACGAGAGGGCAAGCTCGATCAAATGGATTTTACCGTACAGCGGGTAACACCGGAAGTTCGGGCCAAGCTCCGCATGGGTGATATCGTAGGATTTCCAGAAGTCGTTCATGTTTTTTTCCATCCCTTTCGGGCCAATGATACCGCAAATTGCGCCAAACAGAAAGAGATTTGCAGAAAAAAGTGCCCAAACAGGTGCATCTGTGCCAAAAGTGTGGTATTCTAACAATGTATTTCTAAATTTTCGCCTTCGGGCATCTGGAAAGGACGTATTTTTATGTTGGAAGCTGGAATCCGCGGCGAGCAGAGTGTCGCCGTTACTTCCGAGAACACCGCAAAGACCATGGGCAGCGGCACGCTGGACGTGTTTGCCACCCCCGCGCTGGTGGCACTGGCCGAAAAAACCTGCTGGATGAGCGTTGCCGCCGCGCTGGACGAGGGCTGCGGCACCGTGGGCACCCGGCTGGAGCTGGAGCACAGCGCCCCCACCCCTGTGGGCATGACCGTGACCTGCGAGAGCGAGCTGACCGCTGTGGAGGGCCGCAAGCTGGTGTTCAAGGTCTCCCTGCACGACGAGAAAGGCCCCGTGGGCGGCGGCGTGCACGAGCGGTTCATCATCAACAACGCCAAGTTTGCCGCAAAGGCAGAGGCGAAGAAGGGGTAACGGCCTCGCCCTCTCAGTCAGCGCCGTTGGCGCTGCCAGCTCCCCCAAAGGGGGAGCCTTTGGCATTGTGGGCAGGCTGGCCGTGCATATACAGCGGCTCTCTGTCCTCTTCCATCACCTGCGCTTCCGCCTTTTGCTGGGCGGCGGTCAGCAGGCGGATGGCCTGTTCGTTGGCGCGGAACAGCTCAAAATACAGCGCTTTATAATCCGGCGTGGCGGCGGCCCCCTTTCCGTTTGCAATAGGGATAGTCTGCCCCGGGCCGGGACAAAAAATCAAGCGAGGAATCATTTATGAAAAAGACAAATCTCTCCTGGGTGGGGGCACTGCTGGTGTTTGCCCTGCTGCTGTGGTGCACCGCAGCCACCCCCGGCACCATTGCCGACCCGGCCAGCTACGCCCCCGCGGTGTACAGCTCCATGCTTTCCCTGCTGCCGCCGGTGGTGGCCATTGTGCTGGCCCTGAACACCAAGGAGGTCTACACCTCCCTGCTGGTGGGCATTGCCACCGGCGCGCTGCTCTTTGCCAACGGCAACCTGGAGCTGGCGGTCACCACCCTGTTCTTCAACGAGGACGGCGGCATGGTCGCCAAGCTCTCTGACAGCAGCAACGTGGGCATTCTGGTCTTTCTGGTGATGCTGGGCATTCTGGTGGCCCTGATGAACAAGGCCGGCGGCAGCGCCGCCTTTGGCCGCTGGGCCTCCACCCACATCCACACCCGGGCCGGGGCGCAGTTTGCCACCCTTATTCTGGGTATGCTCATTTTTGTGGACGACTACTTCAACTGCCTGACCGTGGGCTCCGTGATGCGCCCCGTGACCGACCGGCAGAAGGTCTCCCGCGCAAAGCTGGCCTACCTCATTGATTCCACCGCCGCCCCGGTGTGCATCATTGCGCCGGTGTCCAGCTGGGCCGCCGCCGTTACCTCCAGCGTGCCCGAAGGCTCCGGCATCAACGGCTTTACCATGTTCCTGCGCACCATTCCCTACAACTATTACGCCCTGCTGACCATTGTGATGAGCCTGTTCCTCATCTTCACGGGCACGGACTACTGCTCCATGAAGCAGCACGAGGACAACGCCCGGGCCGGTGACCTTTTCACCACGGCTGACCGCCCCTACGGCGACGATGTGGATGCCGGGGACGATGCCCACGGCCATGTCATTGATCTGGTGGCCCCGGTGCTGGTGCTGATTGCGGCCTGCATCTTTGGCCTGATCTACACCGGCGGCTTCTTTGAGGGCGTGGACTTCATCACCGCCTTCTCCGACTGCAACGCCTCCGCCGGTCTGGTGCTGGGCAGCAGCATTGCCCTGATGTTCACCTTTGTGTTCTACCGTGTCCGCAGCGTGATGACGTTCCAGGATTTTGCCGCCTGCATCCCCGAGGGCTTCAAGGCCATGGTCAGCCCCATGCTGATCCTGACCCTGGCCTGGACGCTTTCCGGCATGACCAACCTGCTGGGTGCAAAATATTATGTTGCCAACCTGCTGGGCGGCTCCGCTGCCGCCCTGCAGTACCTGCTGCCGGTCATCATCTTCCTGGTGGCGGTGTTCCTGGCCTTTGCCACCGGCACCTCCTGGGGCACCTTCTCCATCCTGATCCCCATTGTCTGCCACGCTTTCCCCCAGGGCGAGATGCTGGTGGTCTCCATTGCGGCCTGCCTGTCCGGCGCTGTGTGCGGCGACCACTGCTCTCCCATTTCCGACACCACCATCATGGCCTCTGCCGGTGCGCATTGCAGCCATGTGAACCATGTTTCCACCCAGCTGCCCTACGCCATTACCGCCGCATCCTGTTCCGCCGCGTGCTATGTGATCACCGGCCTGACCCAGATGTTCCTGGGCAGCAGCGCCAGCCTGTGGACCTCGCTGATCCTGCTGGGCGTTGCCATTGTGCTGGAGCTGGTGGTGCTGAACATTCTGCGCGTAAAGCTGGGCAAAAAGACCAAAGCGTGATATACTAAAGGAAATTGAGTGTTCGAAGGGAGACCGTACCATGCTGGAAAAAGCATTCAACGATGTCTATACCAAGTTCAAGCTCCATTTCTACCAGAACGTGTTCCAGCGCTTTGCCACCCGTGAGGCGACCCTGACCACGGTGGAATCCTTTTGCATGGAGGGCATTATGGCCATGGGGGAGCCCACCATTGCGGAGTTTTCCCGGATGATGCAGATCTCCACCCCCAACGCGGCGTATAAGATCGGCTCGCTGGTGCGCAAGGGCTATGTGGAAAAGATCCAGTCCACCACCGACCGCCGGGAGTATCACCTGCGGCCCACCCAGAAGTATATCGACTACTACAACATCAGCTACTCCTACCTGAGCACGGTGGTCCAGCGGGTGAACAAGCGCTTCCCCAAAGAGGACGTGAAGAAGCTGGAACAGATGCTGACCATCATCAGCAACGAGCTGATGCCCGAGCTGAACCTGGAAAACAACCCGGAGGCTCCGGAGGAAAAGAAAACCGCGCGCTGAGCCGCACCCTTCCGGAACCCCGGAAGCCCGTGCGCCGACCCGCGCAGCCAGACAGGACTGCCCCACAGAGATGTGGAGCAGCCCTGTTTTTTTCTGCCGGAACGGGCCGTGCAGCCAACAAAAAAAGCCCCGGAGGGCTTGCGGGGACCCTCCGGGGCGAGGCAGCGGCGTGCGGGCCCGCTGCCTCAGGGGATAGCGATTGACAGGAGATTCTGGGAAGTAACTTTTTGGGGGATTACAAAGGAATGTGATGCATGGCCCAAAGGGTCAGCGGGGCGTTTGCCCGGGGCCTTTGGGGGTTGGGGTTCAGTGCTGGGACTTGTAGAACATGGCCTTGCGCTTGCGCTCCATCCAATATCCCGCTGCAGATAGCACCATGCCTGCGCCCAGCATCAGGTCTGCCAGCCAGCCGCTGGTGCCGGTCTGGATCAGCTTGGCATCCTGCACCGCCGGGAGCACCGGGGTCTCAGGAGCGGGAGCGGAGACAGGGGCGGGAGCGGGAGCGGGGTCAGGTCTTGCATCCTGCACCACGGGCAGCACCGGGGTCTCGGGGGCGGGGGCGGGCTTTGCGTCCTCCACCGGCGGCAGTTCGGGCGTATCGGGGCCCGGGTTCACGGGCGGCACCACGGTCTGGGTGTAGCCCTTGATCCACACATCCCGGCTCTCCTGAGAGGTAAAGGTGTAGTGCACTTCCGCATCCTGCTTGGTGGTCACTACCATCTTGTCTGCCTCAAACTTCACGGGGGTGCCGTCCTTGTTCTTCTCGGTGTGGTACTCGTACTTGATAAAGCCGCCTTCCACGGTGCCGGTGTCCTCACCCTTAAAGATGTTCTGGATCAGGTTGGTAAAGCTCTTGTAGCTGCCGTCGCTGTAGCCAAACTGCCACAGGCTCCGCTCTTTTTCACGGTCCACATCGTACTTGTACTCGCCGTCGGTCTGGGTGCCGTAGCCGGCAGTAGCCCACTCTTCAACAGGAGTGCTGGTCGTCTTGGTACCCACCGTCATGCTGCTGTTGGTCTTGGTGGAAGAAGAGCGGACGCTGACGGGAGCAAAGAGGGTCTTGATGGAGGACTGGTTCTCGCCCACTACCTGACCATCCCGCACCTGGACCAGCTTGGAGATCTTCAGATCGTAGCCGCCCGCATACCATCCGGTGAGACTACCCTTGGAGGCGGTGGCGTTGGCGCAGACGTTGGCGTCCCGGGTCATGTAGCCGTAGGCAGTCATGGTAGAGCTCTTTTTGTAGACCTGATAGCCCTTGGGGGAGTTGGGATTGGAGCCGGAGGAGCCAAGCTTTACAACATAGGTGCTGAGGATCTTCTGCTTCTCTTTTTCGTTGAGTTGCTCGTAGGTTTTGCCGTATTCAACAGCAGTCAGGTAGGCTTTGACAGCTTCCTCCTGATAGGTGAACAGTTTAACTTTACCATTCTCCTTGACCGCATCGTAAGCCACGGTGCCGGTGACCTTGTAGAAGGCGCTGGCGTTGGGTTGGTTGTTGTCGCCGCGGTCGTACTCGTAGTGACCGGACTTATCATAGCTGACCTTGCCGTCCAGACCGGCATCGTGGTTCCGGTCCTTCTTATCCAGCTTGCTCTGGTCTGCCAGCAGATGTTCGGCGCTGTCGTTCCACTCCAGCTTGGGGTTCACCAGCACGCAGTCCGTGGTCTGGGACTTGCCGTCCTCGCCGGGCAGCAGGTCCAGCTTGGCGCCGGAAGCAAGGTCCAGATGACCGATGTAGTCGCCCTTTGCAGTGCCAAGGAAGCCACCATAGGGAGCATACGTGTGATAGAAATCTCCCTTGCCGGAGTAGTAGTTTTTCAGAGTCTCCTCGTATTCGTTGCCTTCGTTGACCTTGACATAGGTTTCCTGTGCCAGCTTCTTCTGGTCGTTCAGAGCCTTGATGAGCTGCTCGGTGGTCATGTCCGCATGGGTGACAGAGGTCTTGAGGTAGGTGATGACCTTATCCTTGGTTTCCTTATTATCCTTGACCTGAATGTCACCGACCCAAATCTCTTCGCCAGGCTTGCGGTTATTGTACTTCGTGAGGATGTCAGCCCAGAAGTTCTCATATGCCTGGTTCAGAGCAGCCTGATCATTGGTGTCCACAGTGGTCTGCATGGACTCGTCCACCGACTTGTTGATGGTCAGGGTGTTCTTCTTCAGGTTGCTGTAGTCGATGGTAACGGTAGTCTTGCCATCGGTATAGGTGGCGGTCTTGCCGTCCTTCAGGGTGATCTTGCTTGCGTCAATATGGAACTCCTTGGCGAGCATAGCCTTGATGGTGTCGTCGTCCTTGAGTTCCTCTTCATTTACGGTGACGGTGTAGGTGGTGGTCTTGTTGCCGACCTTTTCGGTGCGGGTGTACTTGCCGTCTGCACCCTTGGTGTACTCTACGCCGTCAACGGTAAGGGTGGTCTTGTCCTCGCTGAACTTGTAATTAAAGTTAACGCTGCCCTCAGCAACAAGATGCCTGTTGAGGGGCTCAGTAGTCACGTCCGTGCCCTCGGTCTTTTTGGTGACGGTCCACTCTGCCTTGGTGACATCGCCCTCAAAGCGGACGTTCTTGTAGCCCTCAGCCATCAGGTCTTCCTTGGTCTTGCCGGGGTGCTCCTTGAGCAGGGCGTCCCATGCAAGGGCTTCCTTCTCGGCGTCGGTCAGGGTGCTGTAGGTGATGTAGTAGGTGGTAGTGACCTTGTGACCGTTCTTGTCCGTGGTGACCTCGTCAAAGCCGATAAGGCGACCCTGCTCATCGTACCTGCCCTCAGTGCCTTCCGGCGGAGTGGGAATGACCGTGCCGGCGTCGCCGGTGACCTCGTGGTACTTACCGGTCTCCGTATCGGTCCAGCTGACCTTGCCGTAGGTGACCAGAGCAGAACCGGCGAGGGTGTTGTCCTTCACATCGGTGATCTTATCCGGATCCTTGCCCGGGACGGTGGGGTCAACGGCGTCGGTGACGGTGGTTTCGACCTTTGCACCGTAATACTCAAAGCTGTAGGTCTTGCCGCCTACAGTGGCAGTAAAGACGCCGCCTTCATCCCGGTTAAAGGTGCCTGCATCGATTGCCTTCTTCAGTTCTGCCAGAGTGGCTTCATCGGTGGTCATGCCGCCGGCAGCCTTGTACAGAGCTTCCCGCAGAGCCTTGTCCTTGACCTCGTTCTCGGCGGTTTCCTTGTCGGGAGCCTCGGTGGTGCCCTTCTTGGTCTCGGTGACGCTGACATCAATGGACAGGTTCCGGCGGAGTGCGGTGTTCTGGTCCACAGTCAGCTTTACCCGCTCACCGTTGTCGGCACGGTAGTAGATATCGCCGCCCTCAACGGAGTAGCGGTCGTTGTTCAGCTTGGCAACGATCTCAGCGTTGGTCAGCTGATCGGTGCTGGTGGTGTCGATCTTGATGGTGTACTCCCGGACGGTGCCATCCTCGGCAGTCTCGGTGTAGGTGTACGTGCCGTCCTTTACGCCGCTGGCGTCCTTGCCGCCCTTTTCCTGCAGCATCTCGTCCAGCTTGGTGTAGGGCAGGGACTCGCCGTTGCTAAGCTCGACTTCCGGAAGCACCACATCGGTGGGGATGTCTGCCTGTCCTTCCTGCTTTTCCTTTTTCCGGGTGATGGTCAGCTCGGTGGTGGTTTTGGTGGTGACCTTGTTGTCCCGAATGGTGATGTAGGTGGTGCGGGTCTGGGGGTTGCCCTCTGCGTCCAGAATGGTCTCGGTCCGGGTGAGGGTATAGGTGCCGTCGGGGTTCACCGTGGGCTTTTCGGCATCCACCAGCTTGGCGATGTCTTCGGCGGTCATCTCGGCGGTGGTCTCTTCCTCTTTCCTCAGCTTGAGGGTCTGCTGGTTGCCATCGGGAGTGTTGGTCACATCCTCTACCTTGTAGCCGTTGACCGCGTCAGCGCCCTTCTCAATATTCCAGCTGATGTCCGGTTTCTCGCCCAGCTCCTTGTCAAGATCGATTTCTTTGACTTCTTCCTCTTTCTCGTTCAGATTGCCCGTGGCCTCGCCGCTGCCGGTGGTGGTGGTGGTCTCCTTGCCGGGGGTCACGGTGGGCTGGGTGATGGCGGTGGAGCCGTCCGGGTTCTTCTCCACAGTGGGCGGGGTGGTGGTGTCCACAATGGGCTCTGCGCCGGGGTTGGGCTTCGTCTCCACGTTGGTCTCGGACTTCTCGGTCTTTTCAGCGGTGCCGATCACCACTTCCTCGGGCTTTTTCTGCTCGGGATCAGTCTCGCCGGAGCCGGGGTTGGGGTTGGGGTCAGTCTCGCCGCTGTCGGGGTTGGGGTTGGGGTCAGTCTCGCCGCCAGTTTCGCCACCGGTCTCACTGCCGGTCTCGCCACCGGTCTCACTGCCGGTCTCACCGCCGGTCTCGCTGCCGGTCTCACCGCCGGTCTCACCACCGGTCTCGCCGCTGCCCTCGGGGTTGGTCACGATCACGCCATCCAGCTTCTGGGAGCCGTCAGGGTTGGTCGTGGGATGTTCTTTATCGTATTTGACTTCCGCATCCTTCAGGGTCTCCTGAGCGTTTTTCGCTTCCAGATTGACCTGAGGTTCTGCGGTGTTTTCCTCTTTCTTGGTTTCGGTTTCCTCCGCCACAGGCTCCGTTTTCGGTTCTCCCGGAGCTGCTTCCGGAGCATCTGCGTTTGCTGCCAGAGGGCTTGCGGCCACACAGGCGGTCAGGGCCACGGACATTGCCGCCATCTTCAGTTTCTTGTTCGTCATGGTAGTTGCTCCTTTCCAGAATCATGCTGTTTGTTTCAAGGGATCACAGGGCATCGATCATAGCAGAGAGATAGTCGGAGGAGACAGAGCTGTAAAAGAACCCGTCGATCAGACCGTCCTTTTTCGCCCGCCGCACCTGGTCCGCCAGTTGAGGCTCGCACACCTCATCTACCACCAGCGCCACCCGGCAGCCGGGCAGACCCTGCCGCAGCCTCCGGCACAGGTCCAGCCGCTGTTCCAGCCGCCACGGCGGGTAGGCCGTGACCTCTGCAACAAGAACATCGGCATGGGTGTACGCACACAGATCCTCCGCAGCGGTTCCTTCGGTCTGGTAGACCCGGAACCCTGAGTCAAAGTGCTGCAGGGAACCCGATATCGCATCGCCAAAGAGCCTGTTGCGCATATCGACTACGACACATTTCATGTCCACGGCCTCCTTTCCGGGCAGTGTCTCGCCACATGGATGCAGAACGTTTTACTGTATCAAGGATACCACACCGCCCCGCGGCTCCGCATGGGCCATAAGGGACAAAACTGTGAAAATTTTTCGGTGTTCTGCCCAAAGTTTTTCCAGTATTTCCGGCGTGTTCCACAATTTGGCACTTTTGGGAGCAAAATGCGCATAAAAAAAGCCCCCCTTTGCAGGGGGGAGAGGTTTCTCACTCACTCCTCCAGATGGGGGAGGATGAAGTTTTTCTTGGTAACGGCAATGGCCAGGCGGGTGCGGTTGGAGTAGCCGGTTTTTTCCAGCAGGGAAGAGACAAAGCGCTTTACGGTGCGGGAGGAGATGCCCAGCTCTGCGGCGATCTCCTCATATTCCAGCCCCTCACACACAGCCGCAGCACCTCGATCTCCCGGGGGGTGAGCTGGGTGCTGCTGACCTGCCCCAGGCGGGTCTCCGGGGTGCGGTCCGGGTAGAGGCTTTCCCCCGCCATGGTGCGATCCATCACCTCCAGCAGGCTCTCCGGGGACACATCCTTATACCAGAAGCTCTCGGCCCCGGCGGCCTTTGCCCGTTTCAGGTAGCTTTCCTCCACCATGGAGGTGATGATGATGACTTTGGTCTCCGGGTACCGGGCCTTGATCTCGGCCGCCACATCAATGCCGTCCCGGCTGCCCTTGGTGCACACATCCATCAGCACCAGATCCACGGCATGCCGGGCGCACTGGGCCAGCGCCATTTCCGCTGTGCTCAGGGAGGCCACCCGGCGGTAGCGGCCGCTGTCCTCCACAAGGTGCTCCATGTTCTCCCGGGGCATCCGCTGGTCTTCCACGATCAAAACGCTGGTCATATCGTTTCCTCCTTTGGCAGGTTCACACACAGCCGGTAGCGGGGCCGGGCCTGCACCTCCATGGTGCCGCCCGCCTGCATCACCCGGCGCTGGATGGCGGTAAGCCCTCCGCCCGGCGTAATGGCGGGGTCTGCGGGGGGCGGGCCGTCGTTTTCAAACTGCCAGCGCTGGCCCCCGCCCTGCGGGGTGATGGTGATCTCCAACCGGTTGGCCCCGGCGTAGCGCACCGCGTTGGTGATGCACTCCCGGGCAATGGTCAGCAGCAGCTGCTGGTGCTGCCGGGGCATGGGCCCCTGCAGGGCCACCGTGACTCCCAGCTGGGCCGCGTCCTCCACAAACACGTCCCACTCGTTTTCCTCCGGCGGGGCCTCACTGTCCTTCCGGTACAGCTGCACCGCCTTGTTCATCTGTTCAAGGGAGGCTTCCAGCTCCGCCGGGTCCTTCCGCTGCAGCAGGCACTGCCGCACCGCCGTAAGGCCGTAGCCCATTTCATCGTGGAGCCGGGTCTTGAACTCCAGGATCTCTTTTTCCCGGGTCATCTCCTGCACGTTCTCCGACAGCCGGCGCAGCTCCCGGTTCATCCGCAGCAGCTCCTGATTCTGCCGCAGCAGCTCCTGCCGCTGGCGCTGCAGGTCTGTCACCTCCGAAAAGATGCACTCCACATGGGGGCGGACCCCCTCCCCGAACACGGTCTGCTCCGAGTAGAGCCAGCAGGTGCCGTCCGGCAGCACAAAAGACGGATTTTTGCCGTCCACCCTTCGGCCATGGGTGGGGGCCCACACCTGCTGGTGCAGCTCCTCCAGCGATTGCAGATCTCGGCCGGAGAGGGCACGGTAGACCCGGAACATCTGCCGGTTGCACAGCCGGAGGATGCCGCAGGCTTCCTGCAGGCCGGAGGGCATCCCCTCCAGCGGGAGCACCCGGCACAGCCATGCCAGCAGCACCACGGTGCCCACCG
>OGRM01001743.1_pt1 | contig 12188 bp, 7 predicted proteins | sample 1553491 | NCBI WGS metagenome assembly OGRM01 (sample SAMEA2580110, study PRJEB22360) | human gut metagenome | biome: human gut; feature: human-associated habitat; material: faeces | place: Denmark | collected 2008/2010
GGGGCAGCGGCACGGTGTTCTTTTCCGGCTGCACCCTCAAGTGCTGCTTCTGCCAGAACTACCCCATCAGCGCCGAGGGGCTGGGCAGGGAGATCACGGTAGAGCGCCTGGCCGAGATTTTTCTGGACCTACAGGCGCAGGGAGCCCACAACATCAACCTTGTCACGCCTGGGCAGTGGCGGCCCTGGATCATCGCCGCCCTCGACCTGGCCCGGGCGCAGGGGCTGCATCTGCCCATCGTCTGCAACACCGGCGGATACGAGACCGTGGAGAGCGTGCACGCCTGGAGCGGTTTCATCGACATCTGGCTGGCCGACCTGAAATATGTTTCTCCTGCCCTTTCGGCAGAGCTTTCCGCCGCGCCGGACTACTTTGCACAGGCCAGGCCCGCCATTGAAGCCATGATGGCCCAGGCCGGGCACCCTGTTTTTGACAGCGAGGGCATCCTTCAGCGGGGCGTGATCCTGCGCCACCTTGCCCTGCCCGGCCATGTGGACGACAGCTTTGCCGTGCTCGATCAGATGGCGGCTTGGAACAAGGCCGACCCCGGGTGCTTCCTGCCCAGCGTGATGAGCCAGTACACCCCCTTCTATCAGGCGGCAGACCACGGCATCGGGCGGCGCATCACCACCTACGAATACCGCCGGGTGGTCAACTACGCCATGGATCTGGGCCTCAGCTCTGGCTATATGCAGCAGAAGAGCAGTGCAAAGGAAGAGTATACGCCCAGCTTTGACCTGACGGGGGTGTGAACCCCACCGTCATCCCTGCGGGGTTCTTTCGTCAAAACAACCAAAATTTCTTTTTCTTTTTCTCTCGGCCGAAACAGCATTTGCTTGCTATCCGGTGCGCTGTGCGGTATAATGGATACAACAATGTGTTCTCACATGAAATGGATCCCAGAAACGACTTTTTAGGAGGAGCGTTATGGAACACTACAATCCCATCCTCGGCAGCGAGCCCAACGGCCAGAAATTTATCACCTGCGGCGAGATCATGCTCCGTCTGACCCCGCCGAACTACGAAAAGATCCGCATGGCATCCAGCTTTGAAGCCAGCTACGGCGGCAGCGAGGCCAACATTGCACTGGCCCTGGCCAACCTGGGTGTGGACAGCACCTTCTTCAGCGTAGTGCCCAACAACAGCCTGGGCAAGAGCGCGGTGCGCTGGCTGCGCTCCAACGATGTGCATTGCACCCCCATGATCCTGACCGAGCCCAACGAGACCCCTTCCAACCGGCTGGGTACTTATTATCTGGAGACCGGATACGGCATCCGCGCTTCCAAGGTCATTTATGACCGCAAGCACAGTGCCATTACCGAGTACGATTTCTCCCAGGTCGATCTGGACGCTCTGCTGGACGGCTACGACTGGCTGCACCTGAGCGGCATTACCCCGGCACTGGGCCCCAACTGCCGCGGCCTCATCATCGATATGCTCAAGGTGGCCAAAAAGAAGGGCCTGACCGTCAGCTTTGACGGCAACTTCCGCTCTACCCTGTGGAGCTGGGAGGAAGCCCGCGATTTCTGCACCGAGTGCCTGCCTTACGTTGACGTTCTGCTGGGCATTGAGCCCTACCACCTGTGGAAGGACGACAACGATCACAGCAAGGGCGACTGGAAGGACGGCGTGCCCCTGCAGCCCAGCTATGAGCAGCAGGACGAGATCTTCCAGCATTTCATTGCCCGCTATCCCAACCTCAAGTGCATTGCCCGCCATGTGCGCTATGCCCACAGCGGCAGCGAGAACAGCCTCAAGGCCTTTATGTGGTACGACGGCCACACCTTTGAGAGCAAGCTCTACACCTTTAATATTCTGGATCGCGTGGGCGGCGGCGATGCCTTTGCCAGCGGCCTGATCTACGCTATGCTCCACGACTACCGCGCCATGGACATGATCAACTTTGCCGTGGCAAGCAGCGCCATCAAGCACACCATCCACGGCGATGCCAACATCACCGATGATGTCAGCTCCATCCGCAACCTGATGAACATGAACTACGACATCAAGCGGTAACATATACGCAAAGATCCCCTCCGGTACGCGCACACCGGAGGGGATCTTCTTATTATGCTTCAATCTTACAGAAACACATCCAGCATCTTTTCCAGCGGGGTGCGGGTGTCAAGCTCCAACCCGGCTTTCTGTTTCAGCATCAGGATGCGGCGGACGCTCTCGTTGAGGCGTTCCTCGCTGATGGTTCCATTCTGCACAGCCTCCAGTACACCGTCAAAGGCTTCCGGCAGGTCGGGCGGCATCAGCAGAAGATCAGCCCCGGCGTTCAGCGCCGCTACAGCCGCTTCTGCTGCAGAATAGTGGTCACGAATGGCTTGCATGGACAGCGAATCGGTGCAGATGACCCCTGTAAAGCCCAGCTCCCCCCGCAGACGCTCGGTCAGCATAGTGTAGGAGAGCGACGCAGGCAGGCCGTCCTGCGTTGCATTGGGGGTGGTGATGTGGGCGGTCATTACTACGTCGGCCCCAGCTGCGATTCCAGCCGCAAAAGGCTTCAGTTCCGTCTCCCGCATCTCTGCCCAAGTCTTGGTGCTGCTGGCCGTGCCGTAGTGGCTGTCCTCTGCGGTATCTCCGTGGCCCGGGAAATGCTTGAGTGTGCAGAGTATGCCCGCATCGTGAAACCCTTGTACAGCGGAGGCCACCATCTGTGCCGCCACTGCCGGATCCGACGAAAATGCTCGGTTCCCGATCACGGTATTGGCCGGATTGGTGTTCACATCTGCCACTGGAGCAAAGTCAAGATTCAGGCCGTAGGTTTTGAGGTAGCCTCCGACGATCTGCCCCATGGCACGGGCATTGGCCGGGTCCCCTGTTGTACCTACTGCCTGGGCACTCTGGTATTGGGGCAGATCAAAGCCGGAAGCATTGGCCAACCGGGCCACGCTGCCGCCCTCCTCGTCCACGGCGGTCAACAGACCGGTCCCGGATGCTGCCTGAAAATCTGCCAGAAGCTTTTTCAACTGCTCCGGGCTTTTCACATTCTGCCGAAACACCACAATGCCGCCCACCGGATACTTTTTCAGCCCCTGCCGTTCTGCCCAGGTCAGCCTTGTGCTATCAGACTGTCCACTGGGGTCCAGTGCCTCGACCCGCACCACGAACAGCTGCCCCACCTTTTCCCGCAGAGACATGGCAGCAAGCCGTTTCTCTACCGGGTCAATCTGGGCTGCTGCCGAGGCCGTTCCCGTCAGCAGCAGAGCCGCAGACAACAGCACAGCAGCTGCCCGCCGGATGATTTTTCGCACGAGAGACACCTCCTTTTTCTCTCAGTGTAGCACACCCTGCAAAGGTGCACAAGATGCAAAGATCCCCTCCGATACTCACACACCGGAGGGGATCTTCCATATCAGAAATGCATCAGGAAAGGATCATGCGGTCGTTGGCGAACTCGCCGCCGGACGCGATCTGGAACTTGGCCAGCAGGTCGGAGACATGCAGGTTCTTCTTCTCTTCCCCGGAGACATCATAGATGATGTGGCCCTCGTGCATCATAATCAGGCGGTTGCCGTACTTGATGGCATCCTTCATGTTGTGGGTGATCATCATGGTGGTCAGGTGGTTTTCCTCCACGATCTTGGCCGAGAGGGTCAGCACCTTAAGCGCCGTCTTGGGGTCCAGAGCGGCGGTGTGTTCATCCAGCAGCAGGAGCTTGGGCTTGTTCATGGTAGCCATAAGCAAGGTCAGTGCCTGACGCTGACCGCCGGACAGCAGGCCCACGCGGGCGGTCAGGCGATCCTCCAGGCCCAGGTCCAGGCTCTTGAGCAGTTCACGGTAGCGCTCCCGTTCGGCCTTAGTAATGCCGATCCTCAGGCCGCGGCGCTTACCGCGCCGGGCGGCCAGGGCAAGGTTCTCCTCGATCTGCATGGTGGCGGCGGTGCCGGTCATGGGGTCCTGGAACACGCGGCCGATGTAGGCGGCGCGCTGGTGCTCCCCCAGTTTGGTCACGTCGGTGCCGTCAATGATGATCTTGCCGCTGTCCACAGGCCACACACCAGCCACAGCGTTCAGCATAGTGGATTTGCCCGCACCGTTGCCGCCGATGACGGTGACAAAATCACCTTCGTTCAATTTCAGGTTCAAACCATTCAGAGCCGTTTTCTCGTTGACGGTACCGGCGTTGAAGGTCTTGGAAACATTCTGGATCTCAAGCATTTTTTGCATCCTCCTTCTGTGCCTTCTTTGCCGCGGGCTTTGCGAAGTACTTGCTCTTCCAATAGGGCACGGCCAGGAACACGGCCACCACGGAGGCGCTCAGCAGCTTGAGCAGGTTTGCGTCAAAGCCGAGGGTCAGCACCAGCTGGATGACGATGTAGTAGATGATGGCACCCAGCGAAACGGACACCAGCTTGAGGGCAAAGTTGTGGAAGATGCGACTGAACAGGGCCTCGCCGATGATGACAGCGGCCAGACCGATGACGATGGCACCACGGCCCATGCTGACATCGGCAAAGCCCTGATACTGGCTCAGCAGTGCGCCGGACAGGGCCACCAGACCGTTGGAGACCGCCAGACCCAGCACCACATTGAAGCTGGTGTTGATGCCCTGGGCGCGGCTCATGGCGGGGTTGGAACCGGTGGCGCGGATGCCGCAGCCCAGCTCGGTGCCAAAGAACCAGTACAGCACGCCGATGACCACGGCGCTGACCAGAATGACCATGATGATGGGGTTGTGCAGAGCAAACTCCTTGACCCAGCGCAGGGAGAGCAGCAGGTCGTACTTGTCCACGTTGATGGACTGGTTGGCCTTGCCCATGATCTTCAGGTTGATGGAGTAGAGGGCCAGCTGGGTCAGAATACCAGCCAGAATGGCCGGGATGCCCATAAAGGTGTGGAGCAGGCCGGTGACAAGGCCGGTGGCCAGGCCGGCCAGCAGGGCGATGAAGAGCGCTGCCCAGACGTTCATGCCGGAGAGCAGGCACATAACGCAGACCGCGCCGCCGGTGCCAAAGGAACCGTCTACGGTCAGGTCAGCCACATCCAGGATGCGGTAGGTCAGGTACACACCAATGGCCATGATGCCCCAGATGAGGCCCTGTGCACAGGCACCGGGCAAAGCACCGGGCAGGTTGGCAAGTCTTGCAAGAATATCCAAAACGTTTTCCTCCTGTAACTACACTTTTTTCTGATACGGGAAAGCGGAGAAGAGCAGAAATTCTCTCTTCTCCGCTGATTTTATTGTAAAGTCTCTTCGTTACTGCAGCGTGAACCCAGCGCCCCTATCAGGGGAGCTTTCTGCAAAACAGACTGAGCGCCTGTTATTCCTCAATGGCCTCGTAACCCTCGGGAACGGTCATGCCCAGGTCATCGCAGATGGTCTTGTTGTACTTCTTGGTCACGTTGGTGTACTCAACGGGCATGGTGGAGATATCGGCCTCACCGGTCAGGACCTTGGCGGCCATCTCACCGGTGGTGTAGCCCAGATCGTAGTAGCTGATGGACAGGGTCGCCACGCCGCAGCCGGAGCAGATGCCCTCCTCACCGGCGAACACGGGCTTCTTGGCCGGGCGGCAGATGCCGTCGATGATGCCGGTGTTGGCAGCGCAGGTGTTGTCGGTGGGGACATACACTGCGTCGTTCTCGTCGGCAGCCTTCTGGCAGACAGAAGCCAGATCGTTGGAATCAGAGAAAGCGTACTGGGTGGCGGTAACGCCCTTGGTCTCCAGGTACTTCTGAACCTCGTCTACCTGATATTGGCTGTTTGCCTCGGCAGAGCAATAGAGCAGGCCCACCTTGGTGGCCTCGGGCAGCCACTCGGTGATCATATCCGCCTGCTGATCCAGCGGAGCCAGATCAGAGGTGCCGGAGACATTGCCGCCCACAGTGCCATCGAAATCGGTCAGGCCCAGAGCAACACCGTACTCGGTGACAGAGGTGCCCAGAATGGGGATGCTGTTGGTGGCAGCCTGTGCGGCCTGCAGGGCGGGGGTAGCGTTTGCCATGATCAGGTCAACGCCTGCGGAAACAAAGCCGTTGGCGATGGTGGCGCAGGTTGCGGAATCGTTCTGGGCGTTCTGGAAGTCAAAGGTGACATTCTCGCCGAACTGTGCGGTCAGGGCATCCTCAAAGCCCTGGGTGGCAGCGTCCAGAGCGGCGTGCTCCACCAGCTGGCAGATGCCAACGGTATACTTCTGGCCGTCAGCCGCTGCGGAAGAAGCCGCAGCAGAGGAAGCGGTGGAAGAAGCAGCCGTGGAGCTGGAGGAACCGCCGCAGGCAGTCAGGGCAGCAGCTGCGCCGCAGACAGCGGCGGCAGACAGGAACGAACGACGAGAAATTTTACGCATGATATTACTCCCTCAATTCTACTTTCGCGGCAACAGGACACCGCATGAAAGTCAGTATTCAAGCGGCCAATCGCATCGCGCTGCCGCTTTACACTCGTGAAGTATATCACACTTTCCGCTCTAAAACAACCGGGAAACAGCCCGAATTATCAATCAAAGTAATTTTATCTATCACTTTTTTCGATGGTTCTGTGCTGCATCTGCATCCCTTCGAGCTTTTTCAGCTCACCGTCCAGCCAGAGCAGATTTTCTTCCAGCTGGGGGCGGTACTCTTTTGCAAAGTCGTACCGGTAATACAGCGCCTGCCACAGCTTTTCCTGCATCCGCCGGGCAAACACCGGCTCAAACAGAACCTCCAGCCGCTCCACGGTATCCTCCAACTCCATGCACACCTGCGCCCAGCGCACATCGGTGGCCTCCCGGGCGGGCACATCGTAACGGGCCAGATAATCCCCCACCTTTGCCGCAATGACCTGCCCGCCGCACTGGGTGGGCTGCAAAAAGTAGGATACCTGCCCGTCCTTCGTGATCTCCTGCGCCAGCGGGTAAAGGGCGCAGACCAGCGGCTCGGCATCGTGGATGGCGCAGTGGTTCCCGGTGAGGAAGGGGCAGTTGCCGCGCTCCTCCTTCAGCGGGGCCAGCCGCAGCACCGGCAGGCGGCTGACCCGCCCGATGCTTCCCCGGCAGAACGCCCGGGCCACGGTGCGGGGCGGCAGGCGCAGGCGGGCCGCAATGCGCCACAGGTCAAAGCCCGACAGCACGATATCCTCCCGCCCCCGGCAGCAGCCGCCGCAGCCCGCGCAGGCAAACGAAAACGCCTCGTCCCGGGCAAGCAGGGGCGCGGTGCGGGTAAAATCGGTGCGGCCGCAGAGATCGACCTGTGAATCCTTGAGCATGATGGTTCTCCTGTTCTGTGAATGGTTTTGTTCCATTGTACCACAAAGCCGGGCACAGAAAAAGGGAGCGCATCCGCTCCCCTGTTCAGGACCCCCGGCTCACACGGCGGTAGATCGTTACGGCATCCTCGATGTGGTAGGGCGCGGTGTTGTGGTCTCCCCCTGCCCCGGCCGTGACCAGAATGTATTCCCTGCCTTTCACCTCGGCCAGACTGGCAAGGCAGAGCCCTGCCTCCCCGGTGTAACCGGTCTTACCGCCCAGGATCCGGCCACTGTGCAGCTCTGTGCCGTCCAGCTGGCTCAGCAGGGTGCTGTGCATCGTGAACCCCTGCGGGTGGCAGTTGGTGGCCGGAACGGTATACCGCTCCGTGGTAAACAGCTTGCGGAAGGTCTCGTTCTGCAGGGCTGCTTCTGTCAGCCGGGCCATATCCCGCACGGTGGAAACATGTTCTGGGTCGTGCAGACCGGTGGGGTTGCAGAAATGCGTGGCGGTCATCCCCAGCTCTGCCGCTTTCTGGTTCATCCGGCCCACAAAAGCTTCCTCGCTGCCGCTCACCTCCCGGGCCAGCGCTTCGCAGCACTCGGCCCCCGAGGGCAGCATAGCCCCGTACAGCAGATCCCGCACCGTGGCCGTTTCCCCGGCCTGAAACCCTGCCAGCGAGGCATTCTGGGCCTGCAGAGCCGGAAAGATCTCCTCGGGCAGGGTCACGGGCGTGTCGAGGTCCGGGTTTGCTTCTATGGCCAGCAACGCCGTCATCATCTTGGTCATGGAAGCCGGATAGATCGTGCTGTCGGCATCCTTTTCGGCCAGCACCTCTCCGCTGTCGGCCCGCAGTAAAATGGCATGGGGACTGTTCAGCCCATCCAGCGTGACCCGCCGGGGCCACAACAGCAGAAGCAGAGTTGCCAGCACCAGCAGCCAGAACAGCCGCCGGAAGGTTCTGCGCCGGGGCTTCCGGCGGTGCGGTGAAGTTTTCATTCTCGTTCTCATCCTTTTTTGCAAAATCAAAAGCGCTTTCATCCCCTAATACGAGACGAGAGCGCCTTTTTCTGCAAAAAGTGGGGCCGCCCCACAAAAATTGTGCAGCGGCCCCAAGCCAGTTTAATATTTTACCTTTTTACGTCATCTACAAGAACGTGTTCAGTGCTGTGCCTTATGGAACATGCTCTTGCGCTTACGCTCCAGCAGATAACCGGCAGCCAGCAGAACACCGCCTGCACGCACCAGAACATCTGCCATCCAGTTGGTGGTACCGGTCTGGATCAGCTTGCCGCTCTCCGGGCGGGCATCCTGTACCGGCGGGTTCACGGGAGTCTCCGGGGCGGGCGTGGTCTTAGCAACTGCCTGCTCCACGGCGGGAGTGGTGGGCCGTGCATCCTGCACTGCCGGGGTAGTCGGCGTAGTGGGAGCCGGAGCCGGAGGAGTAGGATCGGAGTCCTCGGGCGTTTCCGGTTTCGGGTTCGTGGGGATCACAGGGTCGGTCACTTCCCGCAGAGCGCCGTAAATGGTCACGGTGTACCGTGCGGAGTCGGTGCCATCGATGTTCTCGCCGGTGACCTTCACGTTGGAATCCGGGCCAAAGGCATCCAGCACACCCGCTGCTGCGGTGGTGTTGGGGTTGTTCTGGCTCTCATAGCCCCAGACGATGGTATAGGTCTTGCCCTCATACTCATACTCGGTGCCATAGACCATATCATAAGCGCTGGGAGCACCCTCTGCCTGCTTTTCGTAGTTGCCCCAGATGAGCTTGGTGTTGCCCTCTGCATCGGTGGTCTTGGTGAAGTTCAGGCTCTTACCGTTCACCACCATATCCCGCAGAATAACGACCTGATCGCCATTCTCAGCGGTCTGATAGGCAGTGTCGAAATTGTATCCGGCCTGCTTCAGCTCTTCCAGCGCCTTGCCGATGATCTCCGGGTCATGGGAACCGTCCACATCCAGCATATAGTTCAGTGCGGCGGCGGGCACCCACACGGAGAGATACTGCTTCCCGGTCTCTTTTTTCAGGTCAGAGAGGTAGGTATAGGTCTGGCCTTTATAGGAAAGGGCATCGAAGTTTGCGTGGGCATCATCCTTGGTCAGCAGGAAGTTGGTCAACTTGTCGCCCTGATCGTTCTCCGGCCACAGCGTGTTGTCGGCGCTGTAATCATAGGTCAGCGTGCCGCCGGTAACGATGAGTTTTTGGCCCACAGTTGGTATCTTTTTTATCGAGGGGTTAAGGGTAATCGTTGTTGCTTCCACATGGGAATTGTTTTTGATGTGGATGGTGCTGTTATCACCGTAAGCAAACAGTCCTGCCTTGTCGTATTTTCCCCTCACAAGAACAGTACCATTATCCACGACCAGTTTAGCATTCTTGCCCAGACCAACTGCCGTATAGGAATTCTCCATATCGGAAATTAGCTGTCCATTGTCATCAACCAGAATCTCATGTCCCCGGGCAGAGGTTGCCTGAATCCCCCAGTTACCCCGCGTACCGCCTGTCAGATGATATCGGCTGTTTCCGGTCACGTGCAGTTTCAGGCCTTTACCATCACTGCCGCCCAGAGCATACATTGCCTGATGGGTGTTCTTGGAGGTCACAACGCTGTTGTTTGCGATTTCAACCTTCTGGAAACCGGCGTAGATTCCACGGTTTGCATCGATATCCACCGTGCTGTCGTTCACCGTCAGATTGCCAGTCCCGCCACGCTCATTATAAATGCCCCAGGTTCCCGCATCCGGGTTTTCAGAAGTAACTTTGATTTCTGCCTTTGTGCCATTTTCAAAGGTGATATTGCTGTCACCATGGGCGGCAATGCCATAGCCTGCGGCATTCGGGGTTTCCGGGGTAATATTGATATCGACTTCTGCATTGTCGAACGTGATATCCCCAGCAGATTTGAGCTCATTTCCCTCTTTATCTTTTCCGGCACCTTCATAGTCAATGCCGAAGCTGCTGCCAGCAATATTCAGCGCGCTATCCTCCACAGTCAGGCTTGCATCCGAACCTTGGTGGCCGTAAATACCGGTTGTAGCATCACTGATCTCCAGCGTACTGCCATCCTCGACTGTGATATCATCCCAGCTGGCAATGCCAATACCGGTATGCGACGCTTGCTTTGCATTGTCCTCCACACCGTCTATCTTTAAGGAAGAGTCGCCGGAGATGGTCAAATCACCATGCTGGGTCACACCACGGCCAGCCTGCGTAGAACCAGAGGTTTTTGTTTCCTCAATGGTCACGTCCGCTCCGTCTGTGATTTCCACGTCCGAGCCATCTGCCATTACCAGACCGCCTGTGGTATCACTGATGGTCAGCGAACCGCCCGCGGGGCTTTCCGTTTCTTCTGTGTCTGTTTCCGCAGTTCCGGTCTTTTCTACACCGCCGCTGATGGTCAGCTTGGTATTTGCACCCTCGCTGGTGCCCGAACCGTCACTTGCGCCTTCGCCGCCCACACGGATGCCCTCAATATTGACGTTATCCTTAGAGATATCGTGTCCTCCGCCCTCGGTCACTTTGTCGATTGCTTCAGAACCATCAATAGTATTATCCCCTTTAAGGGTGATATCCACGTCGGAATTATCCCGTGCGTTGATGCCCGCTGTGGCATTTTCCGTCAGATTGATTTTGGTATTATCCAGCGTCAGGTCAACGTTGGTTTCCTTGTTATCATCTTTGTCATCCAGATTCACACCGATATCAATGCCGTTGCCGCCGGTGGTCAGGTTGGAATCCTTGACTGTCAGGTCAACATCTGCACCCTCGCCCACCTTGATGATGGTTTTATCTTCTTTGGTATCTGCATCTGCGGTCACTTCAGCCGAAGTGTCAGTCTGGGTGTTGGTATCGCTGGTATCTACATTCACGCCGTCAAGAATGATATCCACATCACGGTCGCCATTCTTGTTCGTGACATCTTCTTCCACAGTGACAGTATTATCCGTTTCTGTACCTTCTGTCTGCTTGATGATGATTTGGCCATTGTCTTGGGTATCCTGATCCACATAGACATTACTCGTTTGACCATCAGTCTTATTCTGATAACTGTACGCACCAGTACCATCTTGACCAACAATTACATCACCCTCTTCCAGATGATACGTCACCGCAGAAGCGCTGGGGCCAACCGTGCTCACGGCAACCGCAGTGGCCAGCGACATTGCTGCCAACTTGAATTTCTTGTTTGTCATTATTCTTCTGCTCCTTTCCAGTTCATGCTCACATGATCGAAAAGTGGTGGTCAAACAGCAGGCCGATCCTTTGTCAACTGTTTTTTGCATTGGAACGCGTTTCTCCCAAAAGCATTTCCAACCTTATGATAGCACATTGTACGAAAAAATCAAGCAAAAATAGAAACTTTTGGCAATTTCTTTACCAGTGAAAGAAAGTACCGTGCAAAAACAATAAACCCCTGAAGAATTTCTTCCTCAGGGGTTTCATGTAAGTCGGCGACTACCTATTTTCACGCGCCGTTTCCAGCGAACTATCTTGGGCACGAGTGAGCTTAACTTCTGTGTTCGGAATGGGAACAGGTGGAACCTCACCGTCATCGTCACCGACCAATATGACTGGTTCAGTATAACATTTCTGTTTTACTTTGTCCAGTGTTTTTAGAAGGACGTGCCTTCAAAACTGAATAATCACTGCTCACATTTTATCATTGACTTGAGAATTCAAGCGAATTGTGGTCAAGCCCTCGATCTATTAGTACACACTTGCTGAATGGATCGCTCCACTTACACATCGTGCCTATCAACCTCGTAGTCTACAAGGGATCTTACCTGATCAAATCAGTGGGATATCTTATCTTTGGGTCGGCTTCACGCTTAGATGCTTTCAGCGTTTATCCGATCCGTACGTAGTTGCCCAGCTATGCTCCTGGCGGAACAACTGGTGCGCCAGAGGTACGTCCGTCCCGGTCCTCTCGTACTAGGGACAGCTCCCATCAAATATCCTGCGCCCACGACAGATAGGGACCGAACTGTCTCACGACGTTCTGAACCCAGCTCGCG
>OGRM01001748.1_pt1 | contig 12164 bp, 9 predicted proteins | sample 1553491 | NCBI WGS metagenome assembly OGRM01 (sample SAMEA2580110, study PRJEB22360) | human gut metagenome | biome: human gut; feature: human-associated habitat; material: faeces | place: Denmark | collected 2008/2010
CCTAGGCTTCCAGAACTATAAGTAAGTAAAGTTTTTATAGAAATATCAGTATTTTTTTCGATTTTTTTATATAATAGGTGAAATTAGTGATTTTTGCGGGCTTCCTGACACTTTTTGCAATAGCCATAAAGCTCTAATTTGTGTCCGGTAACGGTAAAATCTCCGGTATCCTGTTCCAGATGTACGTGTGCAAAGGGGCAACTGGGCAGCGGAATCCGCTTATGACATTCCAGGCAGACCGCATAATGGGTATGTTCCCCACGGTTCAATTCGTATACTACGGTACCGTCTCCCATGAACGTAGTCTTCTCTACCATTCCGTGTTCTTCAAATGTTGCCAGGATCCGGTAGATTGTGGATACAGCATAATCGCTGCCTTCGTGTTCTTTCTCAATACGATTGTAAATCTGCACGGCGCTGAGGGGTTCGGTCGCTTCCTCCAGTACCTGATACACGCATTTTCTCTGTTTGGTCCATTTCAATCCCTTAGGGTAGGAAATATCATTGTGTTCACATTTATGTTCTTCCATAGATATCTGTCCTTTAATATCGCGATCCTGGGCATCCGCAGTGCTGCTCAGCTCGGTAACGCCCTGCGTTCCCTCACTGGACGGGCGTTGCTCTATCAAAATTGGATCTGTCTCTTATGCCTGCAAGCAGTCAAAGAGTCAGCTCTCAATTTTGTCACTGCTTGTGCCTACAGCCAGTTTATCACAATTCCTGCTAAAACGCCAATCACATATAAAATTCCCACGATTTTCAGATTTTCCTTTTTATCCGGATTCGCGCGGAACAACACCAGCAGTCCTACTCCCGCGCCCACCAGCAATCCGGACATCATGGCTCCAAGGCTGATCACACCACTGATATACAATTGCGTTATGGTCACAGATGCTGCACAGTTGGGAATCAGTCCCACCACTCCTGCCAGCACAGGTCCCAGTACGGGACGATTCAGGATCAGGCCGGCCAGAACATCCTCTCCCACAAAATGCAGTGCTGTGTTCAGAACAAATCCAATGACTATAATGAAAAAGGTAATGTGAAGCGTATGCTTTACCGCAGATAGAAAAATGCCATCCTTTTCACAATGGCAGTTCTCATGCTCACAGATTTCATGAATGTGCTCTTCCTCTTCATGATCATTTTCCTCATGCCCGTGAACATGGTCATGAGGATGCATCTTCCTCTCCCGGACCAACAGATCGATCACAAATCCGGCTACGGCACCAATGGCTGCTTTCGCTCCCAGCACACCCAGTACAAAGCGGATATCCATTTTCTCCGAAATCAGGATCGGCAGCATCTCATCAGAAGTGGACAGATAAATGGCTATCAGTGTTCCCAAGGTGATCACCCTGCCTGCATATAAGTTGGATGCCGCTGCTGAGAATCCACACTGAGGCAGCACACCTGCCACGCCACCGATCAATGGTCCCATTTTACCTGCTTTTCGCACCATATGTGTGGTCTTCTCGCCAGCCTTATGCTCCAGATATTCCATAGCCAGATAGGTCAGGAACAAAAATGGTACCAGCTTTATACTATCTATTAAAGTATCTAAAATAACTTCCGACATGACTCTTACCTTTCCATACTTTCTTTATCAAATGAATACTTAATCATATATTTGTTCTAAATGCAAATGAGTTGCATTTGCATTTAGAACTATAACACATTTTTTCATATTGTCAATATTTTAATTATAAAAAATGCGCTATGCTATGATAAGCTACGAAAAGCAAGAGAATGCCCACCCGGGCAAAAGCCAGCCGGTATACCGTCTTATTATTGCACTTCGATCAATCTTCGATCAATCCTTTTTTCTTCCATGCTCCGCTCCGCCAGCGCATCATCATGCCGACCGCACGGCAGCATTCATCTGCTGTCAGACCGATATAAGCACCCACTACTGCCAGATGCAGCTGTATCCCCAACAGATACGTTCCTCCCGCTGCACACAAAAACATGAAAACAGCTCCGAGGATCACCGGAAATACAGCATCTCCACTGGTTTTCAGAGCATTCCCGTATACCAGATTTGTGACTCGTCCGGCTTCCAGGGCAATATCAATAAACATCAGCTTCTGCACTAGTTCTACCATACTCTTATCCTGCGTGAAAAAAGAGATCAGGACCGGGGCACTGACTGCAAACAGAAATTCTGTTCCCATCGCCAGTACCGCTCCGATCGCCGCAGATTTTTTAGTCTGCTTATCACATATTTCATATTTTCCCGCACCCATGTACCATCCGGTCATAATGGCATTCGCCTGGGCAAGTGCACTTCCCACACAGAAGGATAAATTCGTGATCTGTGCTGTATAGGAGCGGGCAGCCACATTGATTCCTTCTGTATCCATCTGGTTCAGAAAACGGATCACCAGTGTCATCGCTATATTATAAATAATATTCTCCAAAGCGGAAGGTAATCCGATCCGGATGATCTTCCGCAAAATCTCTCCGGAATTTACTCTCTCCGAATATTTTTTTGCAGGGATCAGCCGCCGTACAAAGATCACTATCAATATCAGATTCACTACTTTGGAGATCACTGTTGCGGATGCGACCCCCTGCACACCGAGGTGGAAACGAAACAGAAACACGGCATTTAATATAAAATTCAAAATATTACCTGTCACAGTTGCGATCAGAGGCTGTTTCGTATATCCAAACGCACGCAGATATCCTGCCAGTATGGGAATCATTGCGTTCAGTATACTTCCGCCTCCTACGATCCGCAGATATTGTACAGCAGGCTCCTTCAATGCCGGTGCAATACCTACCACATACAGAATCCCATCGGAACAGAAAAACAAAAACACAGACATCACAACACCCAGGATCCCATTAAACCATAATCCCAGAGTCTTCGCCTGACAGGCGATCCCCGGTCTGCCCGCACCGATATTCTGTGTCATCACAGCCAGCATTCCCATAGAAACTACCGAATACATAATAATAAATACACCAATATAAGTATTTGCTGTTCCGACTGCTCCGACTGCCTGATCTCCCACAGAAGAAAGCATTAAAGTATCCACCATTCCGGACAACATGTAAAAGATCGTCTCCAGACACAGTGGTACAAATAATTGAAATAATGACTTATTCTGTCCTTCCATCGTAGGTTTTATATCCTTTCTGCGGTTCCTATAAATTTGCATCTTCATTTTGCAACTATTCAGAATACTATTCCGAATAGTCCCTTGAATTTTTACATATTACTACTTTATCTTTCCTAAAACTTGCATTTTTACCACAGAAAATTGACTTATTTCTACTTTTATAGTAATCTGACCATAATATCCTCTACTCCACTTCACAGAAAGGTCTGCCTATGTATCCTGAATTAAGAGAAGAACGCATTCACGGAACAAAAGAATTTCCTTTCAGCTGTTATCACCTGCATGATATGCCTGCTTTTTTTCAGATTCCTGTCCACTGGCATCCGGAGGTCGAGATCATATATGTCCGCTCCGGCTCTCTTAATGTCATCATTGAAGGGGAAGAATACGAAGCGGCCGGCGGCTCCGTATTCTTTGTGAATCCCGGTGAGCTTCATTTTATGGGTTCCGCAATTCCGGGCGTAGACTATCATACCCTGTTGTTTCCACTGGAATTTATTTCCTTTCAGACGGACGATCTGTTGGAAACGGAGTTTCTCCTTCCCCTGCGTAACCATGAATTGCTTTTGCATCATAATCTTTCCCACGAAAAAAGCTGTCCTGACATCATTTCTCTCATCCGTGAGATCCTGTCTGTCAGACAGCTTCCAAATACTTTGAGCGGGCATTTCCGATTACGTATTTTATTGTTGTCACTTCTGCAAAAAATCGCTGCCTGCGGAACCATTAACCCGATGGGCTCCAAAAGGAACGATCCAATGCAGCGTGAGATACTGACTTATCTGCAGTATAACTACACGGAACCCCTTCGGTTGGAAACCCTGGCAGAGCAATTTCATTTATCCGAGAAATATTTGTCCCGCTATTTTAAGCAGCATTTTCATCTGACTCTGACGCAATACCTGATGCATCTGAGACTGACCCATGCCTGCCATCTGTTAGAGAGTACCTCTCTGCCGGTTACAGAGGTTGCCCTGCAGTCCGGCTTTTCTAATGTAAGTCATTTTATCCGTAGCTTTCACGCTTCTTTTCGGATGTCGCCGCTGCAATACCGCAAGAAACGGGATCAGTCCTTCACATAAATTCTGATATTGGCCGGTGTTACCGGATAGGTTCCGGTGTCAATGGTTTTGGGTATACTCTGTCCTTCAAATACTGCCTCTATTTTTTCCAGTGTCATGGATCCCCAGCTCTCCGGACGCTGCGCAATTGCAGCATCTACATAGCCGGCCTTCATGAATTCTCCAACTTCATCCGTGAAGTCCACTGTTACCAGTTTTACCTTCTTCCCTTTGGACTTAAGATATCTGGCAAAAGCCAATCCCCATCCTACATTTGTAGCGCACAGTACAGAGATATCCGGATGCTCCGTAAGAAGCCGGTCAGTTAATTTTGTTGCTTCTTCAGCAGTAGGTTCTCCCGGACCGGTCATATCATAATAAGGAATTCTGTTTTCTTTCAGAACATCTACAACACCGTGGTATCTGTCCTCTACAGTCTCAATGAGGTTATCCTTCCACTTGATAATGCCAACGGCACCGTCGGCTCCCAAGGCTTCTCTCACAGCCTCTCCGGTACTCCGTCCGCACTGATAACTGTCAGTTCCGATGAGTGTGCGATAGGGAACACTATCAAATGCAGACAGGATGAAAATCACCTCCACACCCTTCTCTGCCATCTTCTGCAGCAATTTTTCCACTCTGAGATCCGCAATGGGTGAGATACAGATTCCATCATAACGCTCCTCCAACACCTTTTTCAGAAAATGCACCATTTCCAGAGTTCCTGCTTCTCCTCTTCCCTTAGGTGCAAATACCGTAATATCAAAATTCAGAATTTTGGCAGTGCGATAGGCCTGTTTCGTCGCCGGATACCAGAAAGGATCATCCAGATCCCATACCATGGCAATTTTCCTGCGCTGTACCGGTGCATAATCCACCGGTATATTAGCCAGGATTTCATTCAGCTGATTTAATTCGCTGTTCAATCGTTCGGATACATGCCCCATAAGGCTGGCATTCTGCTTCTGTTCTGCAGTAATTCCCGCCACGTTTTCCGAGGATGCCGATGCCTGACTGGAGATTGTTGCAATAGATTCCATGACTTCCAGTAGCTCTTCCTTCTTCCCATTGACTTCATCCATACGTTCTGTGAAAAAAAACTGCGCTTCTGCCAGTTCTTTCACACTGTGATTTATATTTTCAAAGGAAGAAATTGTATCCCCTACCGCGGTTTTCTGTGCTTCAAAAGCTGCATCGGATTCCTCCATGATCTCTTTCAGTTTTGTTAACGAACCTATAATCTCCTGAATGGATGCATTGATACTCTGACTTGCCTTATGACATTCCTCCGACAATTTTCGTACTTCATATGCCACATGAGCAAATCCTCTTCCGGCTTCCCCGGCTCTGGCAGCCTCGATGGATGCATTTAAAGACAGCAGATTCGTCTGCTTGGCAATACTATAGAGAACACTTGTGACAGATTCAATCTTTGCATTTTTATCCAGAAGCGTACGAATCTCTTCTGTGATCGTATCCATGGAACCTTTGAGTTTTTCCTGTGTTTTCCCCAGATGTTCCACTCTTTGTCTGCCAAGATCACTCTGTTGCTGCATCTGCTGAACCTGTGTCTGCATAGTTGCAGTCTCCTGATCCATATCCGTGATCTTCGCTGTGAATTCCTCGGCTATTTTCCGGCATTGCAATACATCTCTTTCCTGCCTTGAGGCACCTTCCGCAAGCACCTGTATGCCATGTCCCACCTTATCGGAGGACTCTGTCAGCCCCTCTGCCGCACCTTCAAATTGTTCGGATACCAATCCCAGATTATTGACAGTCTGTTTCAAGGATTGTAGCTGTTCCTTATATGATTCTTCTGTTTGTCCGCTGCTTACCGCTCTTTTGTTCCATAAAGGCATAGATTATCCCTCCAATGCTCTTCTCGCCAGTTCCAGGCATCCCATGATGCCCTGATCATCATGCAGTGACGCAGGTACTACATAATGCTCCGGATCCTCCAGTTCTTCTGTTATCACATAGCCATTGATATAGGTAATCAGCTTTTTGCGTATTAATGGGAATAGTTGCTCCTGATGCATGACACCGCCTCCGAGAATGATCATTTCCGGAGAAAGTACCATCACATAATTTGTCAATGCCTGCGCAAGGTAGTCTGCCTCCAGATCCCATACTTCCGGACAATCTGCCAGTTCCACTGCTTTTTTGCCCCATCTGGCTTCTATGGCAGGGGCCAGCCGCCATTCCTTCCAGACAATGATCCTTGTGATAGGGGCATTTTCCTTCATAATGGTCTGTATCCCGTTTTGTGATGAGGATATGTCCTGCCTCAGGATGAAGCATACCGTGCAGCAGCTTCCCGTCAATATACACGCCTGCTCCGATTCCGGTTCCCACGGTCAAATACATGACGCAATGTTTCCCTTTTGCCTGCCCGAAAGTAACCTCACCCAGTACTGAACCATTTACATCGGTATCAAATCCCATAGGACATTTTAACGCTGCTTTCATGCTTCCCAAAAAATCAAAGTTTGTCCATGCAAGTTTAGATGTGGTAGTAATATATCCATATTTTTCCGATGCTGGATCCAGTTCCACCGGTCCAAAACTTGCAATTCCCAATGCGTCTATCTGCTTGTCCTGAAAATATGCGATCAATTTCGGAATGGTCTCTTCCGGCGTCGTTGTAGCTATAGATACCTGCTCATAGATCTTTCCTGTTTCATCTCCGATGGCACAGACCATTTTTGTTCCGCCCGCTTCTAATGCTCCCAATTTCATAGTGATTCCTTCTTTCTTTTTATTTTTTATCTTCCGATCTATTCCCATAGGTTTTCTGATATAAATGCAGCCAGGGTGTATGCTCTGGCAATCTGGAGAAATCCTTTTGATCATAGATTTCCTGAATCTGTCCATTCCGTATCCGGATCAGACGGTCAGCCAGAGCCAGAGAATCGGCAAGATTCACCGCCAGGATCACCACTGCAATATTTTTTTTCAAAAACCGTTCCATCAGCTCCCAGATATGACTGCGCACGGACACTTCCGCATTTTTAAACGGCTGTACGCACAACACGACCTGCGGATGCTGCATCAGAATTCTCGTATATACCAGATCATACTTCTGCTGCCTGGTCAGGTTCCACACCGGAGTGTCAAATACGTCCTCCCCCAACAGATCTTTTTGTTCCTCCTGGATACTTCTCCGGATTCCAGACTGATTCCACACACCCCGGATTCGATGATCCATGGTAAAACATAGGTTATCAAAATAACTCATATGAGGAAACAGCATAGTCTCTGTGGGTAGCTCCTGGATTACCGCAATATCTCTGTTTTTCTCACTTTTTTGTGTCCCTTTCGTCAGATAAAAGCTTCCTTTCTCTGGAATCTCTCCTTGAAACAGCTCCACAAAATCAGCAATGCAACGATTATCCAGATCCTGCAATACAACGCATTCTCCCTGCCCGACCCGAATCGTAATATCTTTCAGATTACCATATTGTATCTTATCCATGATCAATACGGTCTGTCTGTCTGTATCTGCTTCCTGTCGTCTATGTTGAGATCTCACCCACCTGTCATATTCCTCCACACTCTGTAGCGGAAATGTATCAGGAATCGGATCACCTCTCTGAAACGTTTTGATGATCTGCCCGTTTACCATTAATGCCATACGATCACACAGATAGGTTGCTTCTTCAAAATGAGCCGTGATGTAAATGAAAGAAATTCCTCTTTCTGCGTACAGTCGTATGATCCTGTGCAATTCCTCCAGTTCGCTCTCGCTAATAAAAGTACTGACATTTTCCAATACGATCAGCTGACTTCCTGCCACCACCGCTTTCAAAACTTCTGTCACAAACTTTTGAAATATTGTCAGTTCGCTGACATAAGCCCCCGCCGGGATATTGATCCCGATTTCATCCAGAAAAGGCTGCAGCAGTCGTTCCAACATTCCCGGATGAATCAGATACTTATGAAATCCTCTCCGCAGGACAAAAATATTGTCTACCACGGTTAGATCCTCCGCCAGACTGCTTTTGTTGCGGATGATACTGATCCTGTTCGTCCGGTTATGCGACCTCTGCCACTGATTGACCAATTGCTCACGATAATATACATATCCGTAGTGAAGCGGCATATTTTGTTGCAACAGTTTGAGAAAAGCATCCATTCCATAACGATTGACCGGGATCAGACCGAATACCTCTCCCTTTCGTACCGTTATATTAAAATTATCCAGGAGAATTCTTCCCTGTTCCTTGTAGGTCACCTTCTCCATGCGCAGCACTTCCCTGATCAACAGTAGTTTTCCTGCCTTTCTTCCATATGAATCAGATTACGATCACTGTAGATTACAGGAATTCTTATCTTCACATCCGTGCCAATCTCCGGCATAGAATACACATGAATTCCATATTCTTCTCCAAATAGTAAATGGATACGGTTATTGACATTTACCAGTGCGATCCCGCCTTTTGTCTCGGATTCTCCCGTTGCGAGAATACCTCCGCTTTTTTGCAATCTTTCATTGATATCCGCTACTTTGCGTTCTTCCATGCCGTTGCCGTCATCCGAGATACACAGAAGCAGACAACTTTCCGTCATTTCCAGTAGGATCCGGATATGTCCCGTTCCCAGTTTGCACTCTGTCCCATGAATGATACTATTTTCCAGGATCGGCTGCAAGGTCAGTTTGGGGATACGACAGCTGTAAATCGCTGCTTTTTCCTCGGGATCACATTCAACGGAAAGCTGCAGTCTGTCGCCGAAACGATACTGCTGAATTTTAAAATAAGTCATACAGTTCTGCAATTCTTCTTCCACTGACACCAGATTTTCTACTTTGCTGATGGTATAGCGGAAAAAAGTGGCCAATGCCTCTGTCATATCTGCGACACTTACCAGTCCTGCAATCAGTGCCTCACTACGGATGCTCTCCAATGTATTATATAAAAAGTGGGGATTGATCTGATTTTGTAATGCCAGATACTGTGCCTGTCTCTTATTCAGGTTCAGCATCTCCTGTGACTGCATCAGATACTGCATTTTGCTGACCAGACTCTCCAGCTCCGGAGAAATGTGGATCCCATCTTCTCCCACCAGATTGCTGGTGGTATAACCGTCCAGAAATAATTCTATCCGCTTCTCGATACGCCGGTAAGGCAGCCATATCTCCACTACAGCATAGCAGATACCAAGCACCAACAGGCACCCTCCAAAGATCACCGGGAACCAGCCTGCCCCATTCCCCCTGATTTTTTCATAGATAAGATATCCCAAGAGCGCAGCCAGAAACAACACCATAAAACTCCACGCACACAATGTCCGAAAGTTCAGATAATGCATTTTTCCCTGCTTCATACGCTCTCCTCTCAACCGTACAGCTTCCGGTACTCTGCCGGATTTACGCCGGCAATCTTATGAAAAGTCTGGGTAAAATGCTTTCTGTCATTATATCCTACCCGCTCACAGATCTCGGTCACAGACAATCCTGTTTCTCTCAACAGCGTTTTAGCCTCATCCATTCTTACCCGCATCAGATATTTGGCAAACCCTTCTCCTGTTTCCTTCTTAAATAGGGCACTAAAATATGCTACACTGAAACCCACATGGTCACATACTTCTTCCAATGTAATATTTTCCGCATAATGTTTGTGAACATACTGCTTTGCCTGGCGGATCGGCCGGGAAGTCTCCCCCTGTCTGGCTTCCAGAGCTTCTGTCATCAGTTCTTCCTGCAGCGTTGACAGTTCATGAAACAATTCTTCCGCAGAGCCACAATGCATACACTTTTCTTCAAATATAGTGGGAGATGTAGCTCTTACACGCACAATAAAAAATCTTCCTGCTGACAGCACCGTTTCCTGAATTTCCCGTCCTCTGACATCCGGTACACTCATCACCGCATTTTTCAGTTCTTCTCCGCACTTGCTGGCTTCTGCCGGATCCAGAACTTCTATGGCATGTTCCATTTCTTTACAATATCGATCCAGAATATCCTGCATTGGTAATCCGGATGCCGGAGGTACTTCTTCCAGAAGTCTTCCCCAGCCTTCCACGATCCTCTCCCGAATCGCAAGCTCTGCTTTTCTTATGGATGCGGTCAATTGTTCCGCATCCACTGTCACACCGCCAATGGCAAGTGAAAATCTTACCGGTCCCAACATGGAACGGTTCGCTTCCAGTTGTCGCAAAAATTCCAAAAGCAAAGTTCTTATTTTATCCGTATCTTCTTTTATAAAATTAAGAATACCATACCCGGAATCTTTCACATAATCAAAAAGGCAGTCATTACAGTTTTTTGACAGGCAATGATAGAACAACTCTTTCGTTTTTTCACAGATCACAGTCTGTGCTGCCTTACTCATTTGTTCCGGATCATATCCTGCTTTCACCACTATGGCCTGATAACAATCAGCTTCCGCCTTAAAATAATAGTTCTCCTGCAGCTGCACTGCGGTTGGATTATAGGCATCTTCTACAAGATCCTTCAGCAACGCATATCTGAGGCGATTTACATCGCTCTCACTGACTCTCCGCTCAGCCATTTCCATACCCTGGGCAGATTTCTTTGCATCCAGCCGCTCACCAATTTTTCGCAGTGTTTCGTTCAATTCGTCCTGTTTAATAGGTTTTAAAAGGTAATTTCCCACACCAAGGGAAAGCGCATTTCGTGCATACTCGAAATGTGCATATCCACTGATAATGATGATTTCCAGTTCCGGACATATCTTTTTTGCATTTTTTATCAGCTCCAGCCCGTCCATTCCCGGCATGCGAATATCCGTGATCAGAATGTCCGGTCTATATTGCTGCAGCATATCCAGTGCCTGTATGGCATTTTCTGCCTGTGCCGCCATCTGCATTCCCAGTTTGTCCCACTCGACCAATGCCTGGACAAGCTTGCAGATCAGCTTCTCGTCATCTACGATCATTACCTTCCACATAATTTTAGCCTCATTATTAGCCTTTTTTCCATAAATATAGATTTATTTTAGCACTCGTTTAAATGCAATTCAACAGGAATATCCCATATTTCCGGATATTCCTGTTGAATTTTTATATTTATGGAAGAGAAAAGATTTTGCTTACTGCTGTTTGGTCAGAACAGATACTCCTGTATCGGTTACAGCACCACCGAGACTTTCACCATTGATGGCTTTTACAGCTGCTTTTACACCTTCATAACCCATAACATCGGGATTCTGAGCCATGGTACACAGCAGATATCCGTCATCGATCAGACCCAGGATAGCATCAGACTTATCAAAGCCTACACCGATTACGTTATCCTTACCGGAAGCCTTGATGGCGTTACCGGCGCCGGTGGTGGAACCTTCGTTACATCCGAAGATACCTACAACGCCCTGGGTAATATAGTTCTCTGCAATACTTTGGGATTTTGCTGCATCGCCTTCGCCGTACTGAGTCTCCAGAAGTTCGAAATCAGTTCCTTCAAATGCAGAACGGAAACCTTCTTCTCTCATAACGCAGGAATCGGTTGCTGCATTTACATTGATGATACCAATGGAACCACTGGTGACACCTGCATCTGCCAATGCTTTCTTCATCTCTTCACCTGCTGTCTTACCTGCAGCATTGTTGTCGGTAGAGAAAGTAGCTTCTGCGGATACGTTCGCAGGGGAATCTACGTAAATCAGCTTAACGCCTGCATCTGATGCCTCTCTCAGTGCGGAAGAAATCGCATCGGGACCGTTTGCTGCTACGATGATAGCCTGTGCACCTGCACTGACTGCGTTGTTTACACACTCGATCTGCTGAGCATCATCCTTGGTATTGGGAGCCATAAACTGAACTGTTACACCCAGCTCTGCTGCTGCCTTCTGTGCGCCCTCATTCAGAGTTACCCAGTGCTGATCCAGAGAATCCATGGTGATCAGAGCGATCAGAGTGGTTCCTGCGTCTGTTGCAGTTGAAGCCTGCTCTGTGGTGGTGGATGCTGCCGCACTGTTCTGTGCCTCACCGGTGGCTGCGGTTCCTGCGTTGTTGC
>OGRM01001750.1_pt1 | contig 12135 bp, 12 predicted proteins | sample 1553491 | NCBI WGS metagenome assembly OGRM01 (sample SAMEA2580110, study PRJEB22360) | human gut metagenome | biome: human gut; feature: human-associated habitat; material: faeces | place: Denmark | collected 2008/2010
CCGCTGCAACAGATGCTTCTTACCAGCTGCCGAGAGCGTTGAAAGTCGGGGATACCGTCATGGTTGCCGACACCAAACAAAAGGGAAAGGTCGTCAGCCTGCCGGACAGCAGCAATCGCCTGTTGGTACAGTTCGGAGCAATGAAAACCAAAATGCAGCTGGAACGGCTGCGGCTTGTCAACAGTCAGCCCGAAAAACAACCGCAGAAAAAGAATGCTCCCCGTACCGGAAAGGTTTCCGCCAAGACCGAACGCAGCGGTTCGATGGAACTGGACATTCGTGGCTGCACCTGCGATGATGGTGTTTACCAGATGGATGCATTCTTAGACCGTGCCGTTTTATCTCACGTTTCCACCGTGACCATCATTCACGGAAAAGGAACGGGGCTGCTGCGGAAAGCCGTTCATCAGCGGCTGAAACAATTGAAATATGTCAAAAGTTTTCGGCTGGGTGTCTTTGGCGAGGGCGAAGACGGCGTTACCATTGTAACATTGGCATAAATACACCTATTGCATGAAAAAGGAGGAATTTTTTATGACAGAAACAGAAAAAATGTTGGCGGGGAAAATTTATGATGCTTCGGATTCCCATCTGGCAGACCGCCGGATCGTAGCACATCGGCTCTCCAAACAATACAATGACACCTTTGAGGATGAAGCAGAAAAGCGAACTGCCATTTTAAAAGAACTGATTCCCAACTTGGGCGAAGATACCTACTTGCAAGGGCCGATTCAAGTTGACTACGGTCTTTATACCACATTCGGTACACGCTGCTATGCCAATTTCAACTTTGTTGTGCTGGATACCTGCCCGATTACGATTGGAAACAACGTCTTTTTTGGACCCAACTGCACTTTGGCAACGCCATTGCACCCATACTTACCGGAAGAACGCAATCTTCGGGAAAAAGAGGACGGCACACTTTACACCTTGGAATATGGTGCACCGATTCACATCGGGGATGACTGCTGGCTTGCCGCAAATGTCACGGTCTGCGGTGGTGTTACCATCGGAGCAGGCTGCATCATTGGTGCAGGCAGCGTGGTAACTCGTGACATTCCGGCTGGCTCTCTGGCTGCCGGCAACCCGTGCCGAGTGATTCGCCCCATTACCGAACAGGATTCGATTTATTTGAAGAAACAACTCTTCTAAACCAGAAAGGATTTTTTATGGAAGCAAACCAGACCCAAACTGCTGCTTTTGCAGCCTTGTCGCTGTCGGCAGAAACCATTGCCGAACTGCAAACGTATCTGCTGGCAGTCGCAAATTATTATCACATTCTCCCGATTGAAAAGCTCTATTCGATTTTGTGCGAACAGAATCCGGATTTTCTCTCGAAAGAAGATTTTCTCTCTTTCTTACAGGCTCAGAAAACACAGCCCACCTGCTACCAGATTTTAAAGCCGGGCGAACTGTTTGAAGGCGTTCCAGCAAATTTGAATCTGCTCTGGAATGGCATGCTCGTACATGAATGCTTGCTGGTTGACCAAGATGAATGCTATGCCTTTCTGGAATTCTCCGAGGGAAAGCCGTATCATGTACCGGAAAAAAAACTGCTGCTGCAATATGCAAACGAAGACTTCTATGAAGAGACACCGGAAATAACGGCAATGCGTGCCGTGTTTGCAGACATGGGCATGTCCCCAACCAAACAGGAAAATGAATTGCTGGAAGTGCTTGTATTTGCACGGGAAAATGCAGAACTGCCGGAGGTTTTCGATGACATCCAACGCCGGAAACTGACATTCAATGACCGGACACTGCGGAAATTCGTTCGGGCTTACCGGAACTTGCACAATCACTTGCCGCTGCCGTTGATTCACGGCTGCACGCCAGTGGAACTGCTGGAAGTCTTTCCGGAAATGCCGGGAGAGATTTTGTATTGGACAGAAGATGTCTACAAGACACCAGAAGTACAAAAGCGAATGGAACAGCTGGTTTCTGCTGCTGCAACGCAGCCGAAGCAGAGCTTGGCAGACTTCATGCAAAGTCAGATTGACTTGAAAAAGATGCTGGAAGATGTGCCGGGACAGCTGCCGTCTTAACAGGAACAATTCCTATGTATGCGTTACCGTTCTTTTCATATTCCTATAAAAATACTTGGGGCATGCCAATTTATCAAATCACCATCCGAAATACTCCCCACAACAATGTAGAAGAATATTCCTTTTACAAAAATCCGCAAACTATGATACAAACGCTTCCCGATTCTGTGGTAAAATCCCTTTTTCGCCTTGTTTCAACAGCATTTTCCACTTTAAAAAATCATCCAATCCAAACAGAAAAAGAAACAGATTTATTAGACCCTGGAAAAATCTGCCTGTTTCTTTCTGTGAATCAGCAATCACTATCCATCACCATAGAAGAAGATTGCAGATGGAAAGAACCAAATTTGATATTAGAGGATTTGCTTCAGAAAATGCATGCCATTCTTTCCCCGTATCACTTATTTCAATTTCAAGCATAAAACAAAACGCTGCCATCTCGAACAGCAATCGAGGTGACAGCGTTTTCTATTTCATCAATGAAGCATCGTTAGTCTTTCTTTGCAAAGTCTTCTTTCCGAATCTGTGCCCGCTTAATCTTACCGCCCAGAGTCTTTGGCAGCTCTTCCACGTATTCAATGATTCTCGGGTACTTGTACGGTGCAGTGGTATGCTTTACATGGTTTTGCAGTTCTTTGGTCAGGGCTTCGCTTGGCTCGTAACCCTTTGCCAGAACAACCGTTGCCTTTACGACATTACCACGAATCGGGTCTGGTGCAGCCGTTACAGCACACTCTACAACTGCCGGATGTGCAACCAACGCACTTTCTACTTCAAATGGTCCAATGCGATAGCCGGAGCATTTGATGACATCGTCATTTCTGCCGACAAACCAGAAGTATCCGTCTTCATCCGGTTCAAACACATCGTGCGAACAATATGTTCCATCGCCCAGAATCTCGTTGGTCATCTCCGGATTGTGATAATAACCAGTGAACAGTCCGATTGGATAAGATTCTTTCAGGTGCAACATCGTCAATGCACCGTGTTCGCCAGCCTTTGCATCCACACCTTCATCCGTAATCAAATGAATGTCATACAACGGGGACGGTTTCCCAGTCGAACCCGGCTTTGGTGTCAGCCATGGGAAGTTTGCAATCAGAACAGAACCTTCTGTCTGTCCGAAGCCCTCCCGAATTTCCTTGCCGGTCAGTTCCTTCCACTTGTTGAATACTTCCGGATTCAGCGGTTCGCCTGCGGTCGCAAAGGTTTCAATGCTGGAAAGGTCATACGCCTTGACATCTTCCTGCAACATGAACCGATACATGGTCGGCGGTGCACAGAACGTGGTCAGCTTGTAATCCTGCATCTTTTGCAGCAGATGGGTCGGGATAAACTTCTTCATATCATAGGCAAAAATCACTGCCCCGCAAATCCACTGCCCGTAAATCTTGCCCCAGCCAAACTTTGCCCAGCCAGAATCCGCCGCCACCAGATGCAAATCTCCCTCGCCCACCTGCTGCCAATACTTCGCCGTTACAATGTGTCCCAGCGGATGTGCATGGTTGTGCTGTACCATCTTCGGGTCACCGGTTGTACCAGAAGTAAAGTAAACAATGGCGGTTTCATTTGCCTTCGTTGCAGCTGCTCCGGTCGGTCTTGGGAACACATCGGAATACTTGGCAATCTCTTCTTCAAAATCCTGCCAGCCGTCCCGCTTTCCGGCAACCAAAACCCGATGCTGAATGCTCGGCACTTCACTCTGTGCAGCTTCTACCTGCTCGATAACATAGGCGTCATCCACACAAATCATGGTGTGAATGCCGGCACTGTTGCCACGGTAAACCAAATCCTTCTTGGAGAGCTGCAAAGACCCTGGAATCAGGATTGCTCCGATTTTATGCAGGGCAACCGCACAAACCCAGTATTCCCAGCGGCGGCGGAGAATCAGCATGACAACTGTTCCCTTGCGAATGCCCAGATGCTGAAAATAGTTTGCGGTCTGGTTCGACAGACGGGAGATTTCCGTAAAAGTAAATGTCCGTTCGTTTCCATCATCATCACACCAAACGAGTGCTTTCTTTTCCGGTTCCTGCTTTGCCCATTCATCAACGATGTCAAACCCAAAGTTAAAGGTTTCCGGTACGTTGACACGATAATTCTGCTTGAAGTCCTCGTAACTGTCAAATTCAATTCGAGGGAGATATTTGTCCAATAACATAGTGAAAACATCCTTTATCTGAATTGTAGTCTGGAATTTCGCTCCAAATATACACTTCTTATTATAAGCAAAAATTTTGAAAGTGTCAAGAACTCTTTGTATTTTTTTATCATTCCAAAAAAAGAATAAATCAAAAAGGAAACGGGTATGGTTGGGCTTAACAATGCAAAAGTTTGTGGCATTTCCCAGCAGGAAAGAAACTGCATACAGGAAAACAGTACCTGCTCCGGAAGATTTCTCCCGAAACAGGTACGATTTGGAATGCTAGAGCGTTTAGCTGATGTCTGCCAGTTCTAAGTAAGCGTGTCCATACTCTGCAATAAACTGCTTTCTGCCCTGCAAATCGTCCCCCAGCAGCAAATCAAACATGGCAGCCGTTTCTTCCACGCCAGCAGGCGTTACCCGAATCAGACGGCGGGTTTCCGGATTCATGGTCGTCAGAGCCATCATATCCGCTTCGTTCTCACCCAACCCTTTTGAACGCTGGAGGGTTGCCGGTTCTTTGCCGATTTTTTGCAGGATTTCGACCTTTTCCTTTTCTGTATAGGCGAAATACGTCCGCTTCTTCGTGGTAATTTCAAACAGCGGAGATTCTGCGATATAAACATAGCCGTTTTCAATCAGCGTTGGGGTCAGCCGATAGAGCATGGTTAAAATCAGCGTCCGAATCTGGAAGCCGTCTACATCGGCATCGGTACAAATGACAATCTTATTCCAACGCAGCCCATCCAGATGAAACATGGAAAGTTCCTTGTTGGCTTTTGTCTTAACCTCTACCCCACAGCCCAGCAGCTTGATGATGTCCGTGATAATCTCATTCTTGAAAATGCGGTTGTAGTCGGCTTTCAGGCAATTCAGAATCTTTCCTCGAACCGGAATGACTGCCTGAAACTCTGCATCTCGTGCCATCTTGACAGAACCCAACGCAGAATCACCTTCCACAATATAGAGTTCCCGTCTGGAAACGTCCTTGCTCCGGCAGTCTACAAACTTCTCTACCCGATTCACCAGGTCGATGTTGCCAGCTAAGTTCTTCTTGATATTCAGACGGGTTTTCTCTGCATTTTCCCGACTGCGTTTGTTGATGAGCACTTGTTCGGCAATCTTGACGGCTTCATCTGGATTCTCAATAAAATAAATCTCCAGCTGATGCTTGAGAAATTCTGTCATTGCCTCATAGATAAACTTATTGGTGATTGCCTTTTTGGTCTGGTTTTCATAGGAAGTCTGGGTGGAAAAGCTGGAGGAAACCAGAATCAAACAGTCTTCCACGTCTGCGAAGGTCAGCTTGCTTTCGTTTTTCAGATACTTTCCGTTCTGTTTCAAGTAGCTGTCAATCTGGGACACAAACGCCTGCTTCACTGCCCGTTCCGGAGAACCACCGTGTTCCAGGAAGCTGGAGTTGTGATAGTATTCGATTCGCTGCACCCGATTGGAGAATGTAAAGGAAACGGACAGCTTGACTTTATAATCCGGCTTATCTTCCCGGTCACGTCCCTCTCGCTGGCAGTCCCATGTCTGAATGCTCGTCAGAGCCGTTTCTCCGGCGAGTTCCTGCACATAGTCGGCAATCCCGTTTTCATACAAGAACCGCAGTTCTTCCATGCTGCCGTCTTCCTGCTGATGCCGATAGAGGAACAGCAAATTCGGATTGACAACCGCCTGCCGTTTCAGGACATCCCGAAAATACTCGGACGGGATGCTGATTTCAGTAAAGACTTCCAAGTCCGGCAGCCAGTGAATCTTTGTACCGGTTTTCTTTGTTTTGACAGGGGTCTTTTTCAAGCCGCCGATATTGATGCCCTTTTCAAAATGCAGCTCGTAACAGAAGCCATCCCGATAGATTTCCACGTCCATATAGGCAGAGGAAAACTGCGTTGCACACAGCCCCAAGCCGTTCAAGCCCAGAGAATAGGCGTAGTTGTCGCCATCGGCGTTATACTTTCCGCCGGCATACAGTTCACAGAACACCAGTTCCCAGTTATAGCGATTTTCCTTGCTGTTAAAGTCTACAGGGCAGCCTCGCCCGAAGTCCTCGACTATGATGGAATGGTCGTTGTACTGGGTGACGATGATTTTATCGCCAAAGCCGGAACGGGCTTCATCAATGGAGTTGGAAACGATTTCAAATACCGAGTGTGCACAGCCGTCCACGCCGTCTGAGCCAAAAATAACGCCCGGACGTTTTCTAACTTTGTCCGGACCTTTCAGCATGGTGATACTCTCGTTGTTATAGATTTCTTTTTTTGCCATAATTTCATCCTTATCTATTTTGTTGCGGTTTCCGCCGTTGTTTTCTCTTTATTATACGACAAGACCACCAAAAAAGTCAAGCGACAAAAAAAGATTATCAGAGTTGTATTAAAAATGATATTTTTCGTATCTTATCTGTAAATTTTTTTCAAACGGACAACCGTCTGTCTGAAACAAATCTTATAATAAAAACATAAATTGCAAAAATCTTATCAATACTACTTGAAAGCAGAAAAAATATATGTTGCAATAAGAAAGTACGTTAAAAACACCATAGTCAGTAAAAACTGACCAACTTTGAAAGGAGTTTTCTATGAACCAAAAACAAATTTGCCCGAAGTGTGGAAAAGAAATTCCCAATGATGTGGAATTATGTCCATCTTGCGGAACAAGAGTGCGAGAGAAGAAACCAATCGCAACACAATCCAAAACGGAACAAGAAAAATCGAGAAAAACGTCTGCTTTGGTTTATCTTGCAATCGCCCTTGTTGGAATCATTGTCATTTTCGCTTATCGAGCATGGTTAGGCGGGTTGATTTACTTAGTTGCAGGTGGATTATCTATCATGGCTCTGAACAGCGATTATGAAGCAAACCACAGTCCTTCTTTACCGTCTTATATTATGAGTTGCCTAAAAGGAAAAGATATCTGGAACAAGATTCTTGCAATTATCATCGTACTGATTCCGATTCTGGTAATCTTCTCTACTTATCGCTGGATTGTTGTGGATACAGCAAGAGAAGTAGATAGTATGATGAGTGATATTTATGAATAATTGGGAGGATTTTAAAAATGGGGTTTTTTGACAAAGATGCAATTATAGGAAAATTAAAAACAAAGATGCAGCAGTAGAATCCACCAAAAAAGTCACAAATGAAATCAAAAAGAACAACGAAGAATCAAAAGCAGCAAAAGCACCTATTGAAGGTGCCATCATTCGATATGCAGTGACTTATTTAGGCGGACTTCCAAATCTGCCGAAAAAAAGAACCGGAGAAATCGGGTTGAATATCATGCCAGAAAGCTTTTATCTGAAACCAACGAAAACATCAGAGGAATTTTTTGAAGATTTGGTAATTCCTTATGATACGGTACAAGATTTTGAAATTGTCAAGAGAACGGTATCCATGTCAGAAGGATTGATGTCTAGCAATTCGCAAAATCTAGCAGTGGATAACAACATTGAAATCACCTATTTAGACAGCAATCAAGAAGAATTGACCTTGCGGTTAGAAATGCTTACTGGATTCAGTGTAGATGGACAAGCTGTAAAATGCAAAGAAATGCTGGATATTCTCAAACAGCATAAGATTTTAAAAAGGCTGAAAAAAGATTCCTCTTCTCCTGCCGTTGTTGCAGACGATATTCCAACCAAAATTAAAAAATTGAACGAATTAAAAGAAGCAGGTCTTTTGTCAGAAGAAGAATTTCAGAAAAAGAAAGCCGAATTGCTATCCAATTTTTAATTAGACAAGTAGAAGCACACAAAAATTACAATAACCGCCAGCATTTTCAGAATACTGGCGGTCTTTTTTATCAATTGTAGATTGTAGATTGTAGATTTCCTATTTCATAGAATGATTGCAAGCGAGAAAAATTTTCGTTTTTCGTACGAGAAATTTTTTTCCTCCAGGCGATGAAAAAGAAATGATGTAGGTCGATGCAGGTCATTTCCATACCTTTCTATGTAGAAGAAAAATTTTACTTTTTCTCTCGCGTGCGTAAAGTATGGATATGAGGTTCATGCACCTACATTTTCCCAGTTTTTTGGGCTTTTTTGCACTTTTTTGATGTAGGTCGAATGTAGGTCGATGTCGGTCGTTTGCAAACCTTTCCCAAAAGCGAAAATTTTTTTGCGTGTTCCCTTTTCTGCACTGCCGTCTTTTCGTTAGTGACAGTCGGTGACGGTCATTTCCATACCTTCTATATAGAGAAAATTTTTACTTTTTTTCTCGCGTGCGTAAAGACTGTATATGAGTGTCACCGACTGTCACTTCCCAGTTTTTCGGGCTTTTTTGCCCTTTTTTTGTGACGGTCGGTGACGGTCGCCTTGTCCGCCCTCACGCAGGGGCGTGGATGGAAAAGCTGCGTGTAAAAGGCTGGCTGTATGTTACCACAACTTGCACCTCGTAGCACACCGTCCTTTGGACGGTGCTGCTCGAGGGTTTTATTTACTGTTACAGCTTGTTTTGCTTGTTTTGGTTGTTTGAAACAAGCAATGCTTGTTTTGCTTGTTTTTACGATAGGGATTCCACTTGCCGTTCAACAACTGCCCGAATCATTCCCCCTTACCACACGCCAGAGGGTGAATGAAACTGCTGTATAATGGTGCAAGCTGAATGGCAGTGCCTTGTATCTGCCTGGAAATTTCTTCTTCGCAATCCAAATGCATCAAAAATACAGAAACACCCTGTTCAGAAAGGGCTTTCAACCGTGGCAAGACATCCTGTACATACAAATGCACGCCGCTTTGTATTGCCGCAAGTTCGGTATATAAGAAGCTGCCCGGATGCAGATACGGAAGAAACGGCTCTAGCGTTCGGGTATCGCCCGTATAGACTACCGTCTTGCCTGCAACGGTCAACACATATCCATAACATTTCAGCCGAAGCGTGTCTGTATGCTCTGTGAGCACTGCCCTTTGCAGCCAAGGTTTTTGCAGCTGCTGCACCGTCAACAGGGAAAACCATTCTGGTTGGCAGCCCTCAATTCTGGTAAGCTGAAGCTGTAAATCTTCCCGTACAAGCTCTGATGGTGCAACCACCGTCAGGCGTTTGTGTTGCGTGAAAAACAGGTATTGCAACAGTGTTCCCAGTCCGCCGATGTGGTCGCCGTGCGTGTGCGTAACCAGCACATAGACACTGGAAACTGTGCTCCAATTAAAGTGTTTTACTTTCTGAAATGCCGTTCCGGGGCAGTCCAATAGAATCAAATCTCCCTGCTCCCGAAAGAATGCGGCATTGTGTTGGTCTGCAAAGGCAGAACCCCGTCCGAAAAATTGCAGCATTGCAATCCCTCTCTTTCTCTCTAAATTCCTGCTCCGGGCTTAGTCATCCTCTCGCTCTTCGCAGTCCTCGCATTCACAGTCCGGGTCATGAAACTTCGGGCGAGGCTTTGAGGCAGGCTTGGAAGAACGTCTTACAGGCGGAGGGGCAGGCTTTGTGCGGCTTTGCAGGAGAATCCACGCATCTTCGTCCACCGTGGAACGCCGCTGCTCTGGAACGGTCTTAACGGGATACGCTGGCTTTTTGCTGCTGCTTTGCGTGTGGCTGCTTTTGGAGGAAGTGGGCGGTTTTTTATCCTTGTCTAAAATGGCTTTGCTGACAGCAAGAATGGCAAACAGAAGACCATAAACAAGAATCAGGCCAATGAATACAAGCATTTTTGTTGCTCCTCTCTATCAAATTTTGGAATGGGCAGAAGCATGCGACTGCTAACCAAATAACCACCACTCGTCACTCTATAGGGCGTGGATTGAAATAACAATCAAATGTCTGCTGCTTCTAACGCTTTTAATGTCTGCCCCTCTTTTGTTTTCCAACTTGTAAGACCATTACAACTTTGCCCAATGACAAAAGAAGCCGCATAACTCGGACTGGAAAGAAGAATATCTTCCTGCAAAATTCCACCAGTAATATTTGCTTTTTCTCTTTTTTCTTTTACTGTTTTCGGAATCGAATCCGCATCTTTTGTGGATATCTGACTCCCCTTCATCACTACAAATCCATCTGATGTTTGGCAACCAATTGCTTTTACTTTTCCAATCGCCTTTATGGTTCGTTCCAAATATAGAAGTTCCCCCTGTGAAGGTGCAAGCGTTGTTTCCTCTGTTTTTTCTGTATCTAGTTGGTGAATTGGTTCAAATAATTTATGTCCAAGAGTTCTGATAATGATTTTTGCATAATCAATGAACTCTTCCATTTCGCTTTCTTTTTCTTCTGTGATATTGCCCGGCGTTGGGTCGTTTCCGTTTTTTACTTCATATCGATTGACGGAAAGAGCAAGATTACAAAATCGATTTTCAAGATAGCTGATTTCCGTAGGGCCAAATGAATTATTTGAGGTTGTAAAAACAATTGCCTCTGTCCAATAATCTTTCTCTGGATTTCGCTTATGTTCATAAAGGCGATTTAAAATTCCTTCTCCATTTTTCCGTGCCCCTGCTTGCCCAATATACACAATGTTTTTTCCTGTTTCATCCGATGTTCCAAATAAAAAATAAACACCGCTTTGTTTTAAATCTTCTCGTTCCTTACATTTATCAAGATCGGTTCTTGGAATCTTATATGCAACCCCCGTCCAATTTGCAAGCGTACATTTTATTCTACCGCTTGCATCTCCATCCATCAAATAGAGGTTGATACTCTTTCCTCGATTTTTCATTTCTAAAACTCCTTATACAAATCTATCTCAAAATAAATTCCTCTTATACGTTCCATTGATGCTTTTTCAAATCCACATGCCATGCATCTTTCATTGTAACCCCCTCTCTTTCTAACAAGTCTGCTTGTTCCTCCCAACCCGGTGTCAGTCTTCCCTTGGAATTTACAACTCTGTGGCAGGGAAAATCTCCATACATTCCCGCCTGTTTCAAGGCTCTGCCAACCAGTCTGGCATTTTTCGGTCTGCCAATCAGTTTCGCAATTTGTCCATAGGTTGCAACAGACCCCTCCGGAATTTCTTCTACAACGCTATAGATTAAGTACGACAATTCTTCATTTAAAACCATTCGGCATGCTTCTTTCTCAGGGGTTTCTTTTTCATATTGTTTCACATATTATACCATATCCAGCCACAAAAAGTCAAGAAACAGCGGATTTTTGCCATTTTCAGAAGGAAACAACAGCAAGCAAGGCGGTCTTGCATTTCCCTGTAAAATATGATAGAATGAGAGTAGAAAACCGTTCAGAAGGTCGCCCTTTATGCTGGGCGTGGATGAAAAGAAATCATGCTAAAGGAGTGAGAAAACATGAAAAACACCCTGAATATAAAAATGCTCTATCAGTTTTATCATCATGCAGTAAAAGCAGAATTGAAGCGGAACGGATTTTCAGCGGACATTGCGAAAAAAATCAATGCAGAACATCGAAAGATTATCGAACGAGCAAAAGAGATTGGAAAATCCAGGCTTCTGAGTTCTTACATCATGACAAGTTATTTTATTGCAATGAATCGCAGCACCGGAAAGTCGGCAGAAGAAAACTATATACTATTTCGAGATGGCTTATGTGCCTCTAAGCTGTTTCACAAAGTAATCGGCGATGTCGAACAGTATTTAGACCCTAAAAAAATGCCGGGAAGATTGCAATGGTCTGCGGACAGCCACAAGCGGAAATATGAAAACGATTGGGTCGTTGATATTCTGCCAGGGACGGAAACATACGACCTGGGGTATGACTATCATGTATGCGGTGCTTGCAAGCTGTGTCAGGATGAGGGATGCCCGGAACTGGCTGCCTACATCTGCCGGATGGACTATGTCCTTGCAGAGATTATGCATATGAAATTAGTGAGAACAGGAACCATCGCAGAGGGTGCACCGTACTGCGATTTTCGATATAGCAGACTGCCGGATGCAGAGCATAGAAAAGAATCATAGTCGATTCTGATTTTATAAAAAATAGCAATGGGGTTCAGCCATTTGCAATGCATCCACAAACAAGCAAAAAATCTTGA
>OGRM01001751.1_pt1 | contig 12135 bp, 10 predicted proteins | sample 1553491 | NCBI WGS metagenome assembly OGRM01 (sample SAMEA2580110, study PRJEB22360) | human gut metagenome | biome: human gut; feature: human-associated habitat; material: faeces | place: Denmark | collected 2008/2010
TGGAATCACAGCATTTGCAGGCGTGGCACTTGGAATGATCGAACCGAAGATCTGCGCCTATCTGCAACCACAGATGCGGAAATGGTTGATTCGCCTTGGGCTTGAAGAACCTGAGGAAGAACATAAAGACAAAAATTAAAAAAGGAGGAAAAGCGTATGAGGAGTGGGTTTGCCACTGGAATACAAGTAATCAGTAACAGCTCCGAAGATGTAGATTTCTATATCCACGAACTGTATCCGATTCATTTCTTTGGCACGACGGTATATATTACCACCACCCATGTCTGCACCTTCATTGTACTGCTGGTGATTGCGATCTTAGCAATCTGTGCCAGAAGAAGTGTGCTGAAGACGCGGGATAACCCAAGTAAATTCGCCACTGGAGTCGAGCTTGCCATCGAATCACTGATCAAGTTCGTCAACAGCACGATGGGAAAAGAAGCTGGTAAGCATTATATCAATTACATCGGAACCTTGTTCATATTTGTACTTTTTTCGAACATATCCGGCTTGTTTATGCTTCGGCCGCCGACCGCGGATTACGGAACGACGCTCTGTATCGCACTTGTATCATTTGTCATGATACAGTACGCATCCATTCGTTACCAGAAATGGGGTGCATTCAAGAGTCTGTTCGATCCGATATTCCTGTTCTTCCCGATCAACGTGATCAGTGAGTTTGCCACACCGGTATCACTGTCGCTGCGTTTGTTCGGTAATATTCTGGCAGGAACCGTTATGATGGCACTTTACTATGGCATGCTGCCGATATTTGTAAAGATTGGTATTCCATCGGCACTGCATGTGTACTTCGATTTGTTCTCAGGTGTGATCCAGGCGTATGTATTCTGTATGCTGACGATGACATTTGTTGCAAATAAGCGAAATGTAGAAGGGTAATAAGATTTAATATTTAGAAAAACGGAGGAATTATTTCATGAATGGTATTACAGGTGAAACAATAGTTAACGCTGCATCCGCAATCGGTGCAGGTATTGCAGTTTGTTCCGGTATCGGTCCTGGTATCGGTCAGGGTATCGCTGCCGGTTACGGTGCTTCCGCAGTTGGACGTAACCCGGGTGCAAAGGGTGACATCATGTCAACGATGCTTCTTGGACAGGCGGTAGCCGAGACAACCGGTCTGTACGGTCTGGTTGTATCACTTCTTCTGATGTTCGTTAAGCCTTTCAAGTAAGAACAAAATTAGGAGGAGTAAAATATGACAGGAATTGCAAATATCGCGCTTCTGTCAGAGGAGACGGGCCGTATCTTCGGTCTGGATGCGCAGCTTCTGTTCGATATTCTGATACAGGGACTTGCGGTATTTCTGCTCTTCATCTTTCTGACTTATGTGCTGATCAACCCGGTGCGCAAGGTGCTCGAGGACAGACAGAACAAGATTAAGGATGACCTTTCCCATGCGGCGACAGACCGCGCGGAGGCAGAGAAGCTTCGTGCAGAGTATGATGAGAAGATCAAAAATGCGAACAGCGAAGCGGGTGAGATCCTTTCTTCCGCAAGAAAACGTGCGGTGAAGAACGAGGAAAACATCATTGCCGAGGCGAAGGAAGAGGCAGGACGCATTATCGACAGAGCAAACAGCGAAGCCGAGCTTGAAAAAGAACGTGTGAAGGATGAGGTGAAACAGGAGATCATCGGCGTAGCAACCGCGATGGCAGGAAAGTTCGTTGCATCCTCTCTCGATGAGAGCACACAGGCTTCTCTGATTGATGAGACGCTGAAAGAGATGGGTGATGATACATGGCGAGACAAGTAGAAACAACCTATGGAGATGCACTTTTGGAACTTGCCTTGGAAGAAGGCAGTCTGAATATGCTCTACGAAGAAGCGCAGGCTCTTGTGACAGTGTTACAGGAAAACGAAGAATTGCTCCGCATTCTCAAGCATCCACAGATTGACAAGGACGAGAAGCGGAAGATAGTGGATAACATTTTCAAAGGACGCGTATCAAAGGATATGGTCGGATTGTTCGGCATCATGGTTGAGAAAGATCATGGCAGCAAGATTGTAGATGTGCTTCACTATTTTATCAGACAGGTAAAACGAGTAAAAAATATAGGAGTTGCAAGTGTGACAAGTGCGGTTGCACTTACCGGTGCACAGAAGGCATCAATCGAGAAGCGTCTGCTTGAGACGACAGATTTCGCTTCGATGGAAGTAACCTATACGGTAGATGCATCCATCATCGGCGGGCTTGTGATCCGAATTGATGACAGAGTGGTTGACAGCAGTATCAAAACCAAGATTGAGACGATGTCAAAGGCACTCGCACAATCATAAGAAGGAGGTGTTCGTGTTCCATGAATTTAAAACCGGAAGAGATTAGTTCCGTAATCAAAGAACAGATTAAGAACTATGAGACAAAACTGGAAACATCCGACGTTGGAACAGTTATCCAGGTAGCGGACGGAATTGCACGTATTCACGGTCTTGAGAATGCGATGCAGGGCGAACTTCTGGAATTCCCAGGTGAAGTATACGGCATGGTTATGAACCTGGAAGAAGACAATGTAGGTTCGGTTCTTCTCGGTGATCATAAAAATATCAACGAGGGAGATATAGTGAAGACAACAGGACGCGTGGTGGAAGTGCCTGTTGGCGATGCGATGCTTGGTCGTGTCGTAAATGCGCTCGGTCAGCCAATCGATGGCAAAGGACCAATCGCAACCACGAAGTCAAGACAGATTGAGAGAGTCGCATCGGGCGTTATCTCCCGTAAGTCGGTTGACACACCGCTTCAGACAGGTATCAAGGCGATTGACGCCATGGTTCCGATCGGAAGAGGACAGCGTGAGCTGATCATCGGCGACAGACAGACCGGTAAGACAGCAATCGCGATCGATACGATCATCAATCAGAAGGGGCAGGGCGTAAACTGTGTCTACGTTGCAATCGGTCAGAAGGCATCGACCGTAGCAAATATCGTAAAGACATTGACAGAGTACGGCGCAATGGCATACACAACAGTCGTTGCAAGTACCGCCAGCGACTTAGCTCCATTACAGTACATTGCACCATACGCCGGATGTGCGATCGGTGAGGAATGGATGGAAGAAGGAAAGGATGTATTGGTTGTATACGACGATCTGTCGAAGCATGCAACTGCTTACCGTACACTCTCCTTGCTTCTCCGTAGACCACCAGGCCGTGAGGCTTATCCGGGTGATGTATTCTATCTGCATTCCAGACTTCTGGAACGTGCAGCAAAGTTGTCGGATGAACTCGGTGGAGGATCGCTTACAGCTCTTCCAATCATCGAGACACAGGCAGGCGATGTATCTGCGTATATCCCGACAAATGTTATTTCCATCACAGACGGACAGATCTTTTTGGAGACTGAGCTTTTCCACTCAGGTATTCGCCCGGCTGTAAACCCTGGTATCTCTGTATCACGAGTAGGTGGAAATGCACAGATTAAGGCGATGAAGAAGGTTGCCGGAACATTAAAGCTTATTTATTCACAGTATCGAGAGCTGCAAAGCTTCGCACAGTTTGGCTCCGATTTGGATGCTGATACAAAGGCGAGACTTGCAAAGGGCGAGCGTATCGTGGAAATTTTAAAGCAGCCTCAAAATTCTCCGCTTCCTGTTGAAAAGCAGGTTGCTATTATTTACGCCGTAGTTAACGATCTGTTAGCAGATGTTCCAGTAGAGCGTATTCACGAGTTTGAAACTGGTTTAAACAATGAGCTTGATATTGATCGTGAAGGAAAAGCAGCGATGGAAGAGATACGACGCACTGGCGTACTTGGCGATGAGGCAAAGAGCGAACTGGAGCATTGCATCAACAATTATAAGGCGAAGTTCTTACAGTAATATTAAAGGAGAGTTTGTATGGCTGGAAATCAGAAAGCAATCAAACTGAGAATCAAGAGCGTACAGAGTACGATGCAGATCTGTAAGGCAATGGAGCTGGTGGCGGCGTCAAGGCTTCACAAGGCAATGGAGCGTGCTGAGAACAGCCGTCCATATTTTGAGGCACTTCAGGGCACACTGGCTCAGATCGCAGCTGAAAATATCGATATGATGTCCATCTACACGAAGGAACCGCAAAATGATGACTGGTGTTTTATCGTAATCGCGGGTGACAGAGGTTTTGCAGGCGGTTATAACAACAATTTGTTTCGCCTTGTCGAAGAACAGATGGAAGGTCATGAAGCGTGTGTGCTTCCGATAGGAAAGAAGGCATTGGAGCATTTTTCAAACCGCAAGGTGCCTGTTGTCTCAGATTCATTTACAGAGGCAGGCGATATCTCGGTTGCGGACTGCTTTGAGATCGCACGTTTGATATGCCATGGCTATAAGGAAGGTGGTTTTGGTCATGTAGCGATTGTTTACACGAATTTCGTAAACATGATGGTGCAGGAACCAAAATTTATTCCGATTTTGCCGCTGCCGGATATGAAGTCACTGATTCCGAAGGATGCACCTGAGGCAAAGAAGCGTCAGATTATTTACGAGCCGAACAGCGAGGCAGTATTTAATGCCATAGTGCCTGAATATCTGGCAGGACTGATCTATGGAGCCATGAGTGAATCTGTGGCCAGTGAGCTTGCCTCCCGCCGAATGATGATGGATGCAGCGACAAAGAATGCGCAGGAGATGATTGATAAGCTCAATCTCCACTATAATCGTGTTCGTCAGGCTGGTATTACGCAGGAGATTACAGAGATTGTTGCAGGCTCAGAGAGCTGATGAAAGGTGAATATATGAGTGAAAGACATGTTGGCAAGGTAATTCAGGTAATGGGTCCTGTTCTGGATATTCGTTTCCAGGAAGGACAGCTTCCAGAATTGCTTAATGCCATTGAGATTGAAAATCAGGGCAGCCGCATCATTGCAGAGGTTGCCCAGCAGATCGGTGACGATGTTGTGCGCTGCATTGCGATGAACTCTACTGATGGTATGGTTCGCGGCGTGGATGCAGTTGACACAGGTGCACCGATCAGCGTTCCAGTCGGCGATGCATGCCTTGGAAGAGTATTTAATCTTCTGGGCGATCCGGTAGATAAAAAGCCGGCACCTCAAAATGCAGAGCGCTGGAGCATTCACAGACAGGCACCGTCCTATGAGGAGCAGATGCCTACGACCGAGATTCTTGAGACAGGTATTAAGGTTGTTGACTTGATTTGTCCTTACGCAAAGGGTGGTAAGATCGGTCTGTTTGGTGGTGCAGGTGTAGGAAAGACAGTATTGATTATGGAGCTGATTCATAATGTAGCGACTGCTCACGGCGGTACTTCTGTATTTACAGGAGTTGGTGAGCGTACACGTGAGGGAAATGACCTTTACGGTGAGATGCAGGAGAGCGGCGTTATCGAAAAGACTGCCTTAGTATATGGACAGATGAATGAGCCGCCGGGTGCACGTATGAGAGTTGCGCTGTCAGGTCTTACAATGGCAGAGTATTTCCGTGATGTGAAGAATCAGGACGTGCTGCTGTTTATTGATAACATTTTCCGTTTTACACAGGCTGGTTCCGAGGTATCTGCACTTTTGGGACGTATGCCGTCAGCAGTAGGTTATCAGCCGACACTGGCTTCCGAGATGGGTGCACTTCAGGAGCGAATCACTTCTACGAAGAAGGGTTCTATTACTTCTGTTCAGGCTGTATATGTGCCTGCCGATGACCTTACTGACCCGGCTCCGGCAACTACATTTACCCATCTGGATGCGACAACGGTTCTTTCCCGTGATATCGCAAGTCAGGGTATTTATCCGGCTGTTGATCCTCTGGAATCTACAAGCCGTATTCTGACACCAGATATGGTAGGTCAGGAGCACTATGAGGTAGCAAGAGCTGTTCAGCAGATCTTACAGCGTTATCAGGAGTTGCAGGATATCATCGCCATCATGGGTATGGACGAGTTGGCAGAGGAAGATAAGCTGGCTGTAAACCGTGCGCGTAAGGTGCAGCGTTTCATGTCACAAAGCTTCTCTGTTGCAGAGCAGTTTACAGGTATGCCGGGACAGTACGTTCCGCTTAAGGAGACTATTCGTGGTTTCCGTATGATTATTGACGGTGAGTGCGATGATATCCCGGAGAGCTGCTTCCTCTTTGCAGGAACTATTGACGAAGTATTTGAAAAGGCTGGAAAGGCAGGAACTGTATGAACACATTCCATTTGCGCATAGTGACGATGGACGGAAAAGTGTTTGATGATCAGGCATCTCAGATTTTTCTGCGAACAATTGATGGTGATGTGGCGATCCGCGCAGGTCATATCAATTACTGCAGCGGAATCGGCATGGGTCAGGCTCATGTGACGCTCGCAGATGGTCATGAGCGATATGCTGCCTGCATTGGCGGCATGGTGTCGATGTTAAATGGCGAGTGCCAGGTAGCAGCGACAACATGGGAATGGAAGGAAGAGATTGATGAGGAGCGCGCAAAGAAAGCAAAGGAACGAGCCGAGGAGCGCCTGAATCAGAAAAATCTTTCAGACAGAGAGCAAAGAATTGCCGAGGCAAAGCTTCGCAGAGCACTAGTCCGGCTTCATGTAACAAACGAAGAATAAAAAAATTCCCCCGTCTGGCATGGATGTGCCAGGCGGGGGATTTTTTTATGCGGCCTGTTATGTTACTAGGCTTATTTCGAGAAAATCATAGAAAATAGTTGCTTCGCATTCGGAATATTTCCCTTGTACATGGACATCGCCTTGTAGATACGTCCGGCAAGTGCCATGCCAAGAAGGGCGGTAATGACCACGACTGCGAGGGAACCGCAGGCCTTGGCAATGGAGATGGAGCCAAGAAGCAGGTGGCTTGGTGAAACAAGGATTGATGTAAATGGAATCCAGTCGAGGATGCCGACGGAACCCATCGAATCAAAGTTTCCGGAGAAGCTGCCCGTACCGAGCGTTGCAAAGAAGCTAAGCAGCAGGACAATAACGAAGATACCGTTTGTCATGCTTAGGTCTTCCTGCTTGGAAGCTATTGCACCGCCAATTGAGGCGATTGCAAGGTAGAGAAGCAGGCCAGCTGCTAAGTAGAGTAAGAAAAATAGGATGTTGACCGGTGTAAAGATGCTTGAGAGCAGTCCCATATGACCAAACATCTGGATGAGCGGCATGGTGGTATCTGGATTGATTGTTTTTACTGCCCAGATACCGGCTGCAAAGCCGCCCCACAGTCCGATTACCCACAGTGCAATTTGAATGACACAGGTAAATGCCTGTGCAAGTACTTTTCCGATGACCATTGCCTCTGGCTTTACAGATACAAGCATCGTATCCATAAGCTTAGAGGATTTTTCTAGTACAACACAGTTTGCGGTGCCCTGTCCATAAAACAGGATCAAGAAATACAGAAGCATGATGTTTACATATGGAAGCATGTAACCTAAGACGTTTTTAACGGTAGCATCTGCATTCTGCTCGGAGTTGGCATCGTCGCCGCTTACAAGTGTGTCTGTGCCGTTCTGGCTCTCATAATAGGAATATTTATAGCTGATGCCGCCCAGAGCCGTGAGATCGCTGATCGATGCACCTGATTTGGCTACGGCAAAGACGGAGAACATCTGGCTTAAAAAGTCGCTGTAGTCATCGGCATCGTCCATGGAGAGGGCAGATGCTTCTGGCAGGATTACGCTTGTGTGAAAGCCATCCTCGTCGGAGGGGACAACGACAACCAGTGCATTGCCAGTATCAGTTTCGGCAGCGGCGAGTGCATCCTCGTCGGTGTCAAAGTTGTGATAGGAAATGGAAGCGAAGGTTTCGTTGCCGGATGATTTTGCAATCATATTGAAAACGGAAAAGTCGAATGCATTTCCATCGGTTAGGTCAGCTGTATATACGTCGGAAATGACGGCGCTTGGTGTGTCACTTTTTTGAGTGAATTCCAAGAAAGACATAATTTCGAGCGGGAGCGCAAAGCATAACAGCATGACAATAAGTGTCGCTGTCTTCCAGCCCTTTGTGAGGCGGTGGCGCACAGTAAAGCCAAAGACCTTCTTTAGTCCGTTCAAAAAGGATTTCATAATGTAGCGCCCTCCTTTTTTCTATTTTTAAAAATTTGAAACAGCTGAGAAATTCCCATGTGGCTGCCGCGGTACAGCAAAAGATCGCGGTATACCTTTGCACAGAATATGCTCAGTGCAACAAGAATGATTGCCTGAATAACCCAAGAAAGAATCAGGACAATCAGTGAAATATTTCCGCACACATACGAAACTGGTGCGCAGAATACGCTGATGACCGGGCAAAGGGAAAGCACGGCTGCGGCAACTGCGTTGCTGGAGATAATCGGTGTGAAGCAGGATACGATGTAACCAACCATAATAAGGAGCGTTACAATCATGATCGCTGGCTCAGACTGTTCTATTGTATTGCAGCAGGTTCCGATCAGACCGGACAGAACTGCATAGGTCGCAAATGCGAGAAGCAGTGAGATCAGTGCAATTACAATGGTGCCCCAGTTTAGATTCAGCTGTGAGAGATCAATGCCCATCTGAGAAAGTGTGGTGCTAAGACTTGCCATCTGAAGATACTCGACACTGATTTCATAGGAAAGAACAAATCCGATTGCCATCATCGCGATCATGATTAACACATAGGTCATGACAGCCAGAATCTTTCCAAGTAAAAGTGCGAGTGGGGAAACGCTTACCATCAGCAGTTCAATCAGCTTGGAATCCTTTTCGGTGACGATGCAGCGAATGATAAAGCTTGCAGAAAGCAGACACAAGATCATAACTACGATCGAATAGCCGTACTGGATGGCAAAGTTGGCATCAAAGCCAATACTTTCTGTGCCATTTTTCTGATCAAGGTAGTCAGCGGCGCTCATGCTGTCCACATCGTAGGAATTTTGTGCGGACAGGCCAAGTGAAGCAAAGCGCTCCGATGTCATCTGGGAGGAAATCGCGGTCAGAAGTGATTCCAGATCCTCTGTTTTGAGGGAGCTGTTTTCTGCGATATGGCTCTCTACGGTGCAGGCACCGCTCTTATCTGGTGCGCTGATATAAACGTAGACATCAGTGTCGCCTAAATGATCGGCATAGGAAGTTTTGTCAAACTCAGCGGTTTCAAATGAAACAGATGAAAAAGCAGGATTTTGAGCCGTCAATGCATCAAAATCAAGTTCGGTTCCACTCTCATTTGTCACATAAGCTGTTTGAATTGGGCTGATTGAAACACTATTTCCGGTAAGGTTTTGAAGCGGAAGTGAAATAAGCGCCATTACAAATAAAATGAGCATTGAAACAATATTTGATTTGCTTTTCATGGTCTGACTAAGTGTAAATGAATATACGCTTTTCAGTCCACGAAGATTGTCATTATTCTTCATGTGCCTCACCTACCTTACTTACAAAGATCTCATGCAGAGACGGTTCGCGAAGATTAAAGGTAACGATTGTGATTCCTGCCTGAATAAGAGTGCCAAGCAGTGCATTTGCCTGCGCTTCACCAGTTACCTTCAAATGATATTCGCCTGCTAACTCAGAGAGAATCGAAATACCGGCATCATGGATATATGAGGTGATATCGGATTCTGTCTTTAGAAACAGGTGAACACGTCCATAACTTTTCTTGATCGTATTTAAGTTACCAGAAAGAATCGTTTTGCTGTGATCAAGTATTGTAAGATCAGTACAAAACTCCTCAATGGTGGACATTTGATGGTCAGACATAATCAGATATTTACCCTTATTGATCTGCTCGTGAATGATATCCTTAAACAAATCAGTATTGACAGGATCAAGACCAGAAAGCGGCTCGTCAAGAATAAGAAGCTCCGGGTCAGAAATAAGAGCTGCAATCATCTGAATTTTTTGCTGATTTCCTTTTGAAAGCTGATCAGCTGTCTTTGGTGCAATGCGCTTTTTTCTCTGATTACTGCTTCCAAATAAGCCTTTTTTCTTTGGTGAAGCTTCCTCATTCATGCGCGCCTTTTTTGCCTGAATATCGGCATATTCCTGCGGATAAAGATATTCAATAATATCAAAGCGCTCTGCCCAGTAGTGGATTCGCTTTTTTGCTTCAGAAGCTGATACACCGCGCAGGGCGGCAAAATACATAAGCTGATCCATAATAGTATATTTAGGATACAAACCGCGCTCCTCTGCAAGATATCCTACATTGCAGTTATTTATATCAAGCGGCTTTCCATTCCATGTGACAGTTCCGCTGTCACGTGAAAGCATGCCAAGCATCATACGGATAGAAGTCGTTTTTCCTGCTCCGTTTGTTCCAAGAAGTGCATAGACACCCGGACTGTTCATCTCAAAGCTTAAGTGATCAACAACGGTCCGCGTTCCGTATTTTTTTGAAAGATCTTGTACAACTAAACTCATAATTCCTCCTCTTAACATTCAAAGTAAATTTTTGTAGTGCTGTGACTAGCATATCATGAAATTATCCAAATGAAATACGGATGCAAAATTGAGGTATGTTTTTGTAATTTACAGTCATCACAATTGCTGTACATGCTTACAAAATTATGATATACTGAGAAAATAAAAAGCAATCCATGTGATGCAAAAATGTTAAAGGAGGAGCATTATGTTTGGCAGGCTTTTGTCATTTGAACCAGATGCCACAGGCGTAACGGTAAAGTTTGAACATAAAGAGGGAAGAATTTCCTTTATTACAGACCGCATTGTGCGAGTATACAGCTCGATGGAAGAAAAGCACAGACCATCAAGGGCAGTTGTGCAGGAACCAAAGAAGGTTGATTTTCAGGCACGTCAGCAAAAAGAGTTTATTACAATTAAAACAAAGAAGCTTCTTGTTCGCGTAAGAGATGAGTTTCAGGTTGATTTTTTGACACCAGATGGCCGAATGATCTCTGAGCAGACCGCAAGAACAACAAAGAAGCAGGAGATTACAGCACAGCAGGCCGAATTACTGGCAAAGGAAGGTCATGAGCTGCCAAAAAAGCAGTCAGATCATACATTTGAAGTTGTGCGTATGCTTCATCCAAAGGAGCATATCTATGGTCTTGGCGATAAGACTGGCTTTCTTGATAAAAGAGGCTACGCTTATGAAATGTGGAATAGCGACATTCCAGATACGCATACAGATTTTTTCCCAAGTCTTTATAAGTCTGTTCCGTTCTTTATTTCAATGCGTCCTCATTTTACATATGGAATTTTTCTTGACAATACGTCAAAGTCTTATTTTGATATGGGAAAGGAAGAGGCAGAGCGCTATTATTTTGCAGCAGACGGCGGCGATTTAGACTACTATTTTATTGCAGGCGAGACAATGCGTGATATTTTAGGTGCGTACACAGGACTGACAGGACGCACTGCGCTTCCGCAGAAGTGGACGCTTGGATATCATCAGTCACGCTGGGGATATATTACCGAGGACGATATCATGGATGTTGCAGAAAAGATGCGTCAATGCCGTATTCCATGCGACAGTATTCATTTTGATATCGACTACATGGATGCTTTTAAGGTATTTACATGGAATCGGAAAAATTATAAGGATCCGAAAAAGACATTACAGAAGTTGACTGAGATGGGCTATAAGCCAGTTACTATTATTGATCCAGGTGTCAAAAAAGAAGATGGCTACGATGTTTACGAGGAGGGAATTAAGAACGGCTATTTTGCCTTCTCAGCAGAGAATGAGCTTTATGTGAACGAGGTATGGCCAGGTGATGCTGTTTTCCCAAGCTTTACTAATCCAAAGGTACGCAGCTGGTGGGCAGACAAGCAGAAATTTTTAATTGATATGGGTGTTCGCGGTGTATGGAACGATATGAATGAGCCTGCGAGCTTTAAAGGTCCGCTGCCTGATGATGTACAATTTGCAGATGAGGATGATACAGTAATTCTCCATAAGGATGCTCATAACATCTATGGTCACTGCATGGCGATGGCAACAAAGGATGGATGGTTAAAATATGATGGCCGCAGACCATTTATAATCACACGTGCAGCATATGCCGGAACGCAGCGTTATGCGCTTGTATGGACAGGCGATAACCAAAGTATTTGGGCACATTTACAGATGGCGATTCCGCAGCTTTGTAATCTTGGCCTTTCTGGATTTTCATATGCCGGAACAGATGTAGGCGGCTTTGGTGCAGATACAACAAAAGAACTTTTGGCACGTTGGGTTCAGGTTGGATGTTTGTCACCGTTTTTCAGAAATCATAGCGCA
>OGRM01001755.1_pt1 | contig 12077 bp, 9 predicted proteins | sample 1553491 | NCBI WGS metagenome assembly OGRM01 (sample SAMEA2580110, study PRJEB22360) | human gut metagenome | biome: human gut; feature: human-associated habitat; material: faeces | place: Denmark | collected 2008/2010
TAGTCACGTTTGCATACAGGCTCTGTCCGGTGATCGCCCCTTTTTCTCTCCAGGTGACAAGACGCAGCACAGTATCGGCGTTTGCCCCTTCTTTTTGCAGTACGACACTCTGACTGTCCTCTCCGTAGGTACGATAGACCAGAATCTGACTGGAAATACCAAGTGAGGCTGCGATCTGCCGCAGGTATTCTTCCCGGCGTTCCAGCATCTGCACCTGCTCCTCTTTTTTCAGCTTTCCATAGTACTGCACGATACCGCTGCGGTTGTCTGTTCCAATATTCGAGAACGCTGCCACTGCCTCCATCTCTCTGCTTTCCTGCTTCTTTGCCCAGATCTGCAGTCCTGCCGCTGCCCACAGGCCAAAAAACAGAATCAGTCCTGCCCGTTTCAGCCATCTTTGCATCCTATATCCCTCCATTGTTTCCCAAATTTAGTTTCGTCTGTTTTCATTATTTCCTGTCTCTGGAAGAATATACGGAAAAACTCTTTTCGTTTGCTTTTGCAGAACATTTTCATCTCAAGTTAAGTACTGAAAACTTCAGGCAGCAGAAAACCGGCCCGGATATAAACATATCCTGCCGGTTTTCTTATTATCATCATTATTATTTTGTTACATGGTCTGCCAGTTCGATACGAACCAGTGCCTTGTGCAGTGCCAGCTCTGCCCGCGTGATATTGATGTTGGACTTATCATTCTGCAGTCTGCGTTCTGCACGGATCTTTGCTTCCTGTGCCCGGTTGCGGTCAATCTCATCCGGCCACTCGGCGATCTCTGCAAGGATCGTGATCCTGTCACCTAAGATTTCCATAAATCCAGTGTGCAGTGCTGCTTCCTTTTTATTTCCGCCTTCTTCGGTGATCGTGGCGATCCCCGGCTCCAGAACGGTTGTCATCGGAATATGGTTCTTATAGATACCAATCCCGCCTTCTACGGTATTCAGCTCCAGAAAACTGGCTTTTCCACTGTAAAATACACGATCCGGTGTAATGATCTTCAGATCAAAAAGATTGTCTGCTGCCATTTTACACCTCCCTATTTCATGCGGGCTGTGACATCATCGATCGAGCCTGCGTTCAGGAAGTAGCTTTCCGGAACATCATCGTGCTTGCCTTCGAGAATCTCGCGGAATCCGCGGATGGTCTCAGAGAGCGGCACATAACGTCCGTCCAGACCGGTAAACTGTGTTGCCACAAAGAACGGCTGTGACAGGAATCTCTGTACTTTTCTCGCACGGCTCACGACCAGCTTGTCGTCCTCGGAAAGCTCGTCCATACCAAGGATGGCTATGATATCCTGAAGTTCTTTGTATTTCTGCAGGATCTCCTGCACGCCTCGTGCCGTTTTATAGTGTTCCTCGCCTACGATACGCGGGTCCAGAATACGGGATGTGGACTCCAGCGGATCAACTGCCGGATAAATTCCCAGCTCTACGATGGAACGGGAAAGTACAGTCGTAGCATCCAGATGTGCGAATGTCGTAGCCGGTGCCGGGTCTGTCAGGTCATCCGCCGGCACATAAACTGCCTGTACAGAAGTAACAGAACCATTCTTGGTGGATGCGATACGCTCCTGTAACTCACCCATTTCCGTTGCAAGTGTCGGCTGATAACCAACGGCTGACGGCATACGTCCAAGCAGTGCGGAAACTTCCGAACCTGCCTGTGTAAAACGGAAAATATTATCAATAAACAACAATACATTCTGATGTTCCTCATCACGGAAGTATTCTGCCATTGTAAGTCCTGTCTCTGCGACACGCATACGTGCTCCTGGTGGCTCGTTCATCTGACCAAACACTAGCGCGGTCTTCTCGAGAACGCCGGATTCCTTCATCTCGGACCAGAGATCGTTACCCTCTCTGGATCGCTCTCCTACACCTGTAAAAATAGAGTATCCGCCGTGCTCTGTCGCAATGTTACGGATCAACTCCTGGATCAAAACGGTCTTACCAACTCCGGCACCACCGAACAGACCGATTTTACCACCCTTTGCATATGGGGCAAGCAGATCGATTACTTTAATACCTGTCTCTAATATCTCTACGACAGGGCTCTGGTCTTCAAAGGACGGCGGATCTCTGTGAATCACCCAGTGTTCTTCTGCATCAAGATTCTCTCCACCATCTAACGTATCACCGAGTACATTAAAAAGTCTGCCCAGAGTCTTTGCTCCAACCGGAACTTTAATACCACTGCCCTCAGCGATAACCTCCATATCTTTATGTAAACCTTCACTTGCGGCAAGCATAATGCAGCGGACGGTATTATTTCCAATATGCTGTGCAACTTCCATAACACAGCGTTTTCCGTGATTGTCTACCTCAAGTGCATCTTTTATATATGGAAGGTCGTTATCTTCAAATTCAACATCAACGACAGGCCCCATGACCTGAACAATTTTACCTTTTTTCATAGAAGCTCCTTCCTATTTTTTCTTCTTATTTTTCTGTGCCTTTGCACCACCGATCACCTCTGTGATCTGCTGCGTGATTGCAGCCTGACGTACCCGGTTATACTCAATAGACAGCTGGCTTATCATGGATCTTGCACTGTCAGTCGCTGTCTGCATTGCCATCATCCGGGAGTTATGTTCACTGGCAAAAGACTCCACCAGCGCACCATAAATATATCCGGTTACACAGTTTGGAACCACATGCTCTAAGATTTCTTCCATGGATGATTCCACTTTGATCTCTTCCTGATAAATGTCCGCCGGAGCCGGATGGATAAAATCCTCTTTTGCCAGCGGAAGTAATTTCTGTTTCTCCGCGTTCATGGAAAAAGAATTTTCCATTTTCGTGTAGACCAGATAAACCTCGTCTAACTCACCGTTCACGTATAAGTCCATCACATAATCTGCAATGACACGTGCGCGGTGCAGGGACGGATTCTGCACAGTGTATTTAAACTCTGCGTCTACCTCAAGTCCTTCCTTTGCAAAATACTGACGTCCAAGCTCTCCAACGACAAACAACTTATTGTTTTCCCCCTGGGAAAACAGTTCCTGTGCCATTTTGATGACATTGTGATTGTATGCACCCGCAAGACCTTTGTCGGCGGTGATCACAATGTAACCACGCTTTTTTTCATTGTCGGGAATCTGCTCCCTCTGATCAAAATAGCGGTTTGTCGTATCTGGCATATGTCTTAAAAATCTTGCAATTGCGGACTGGAGCGTATAGAAATACGGTTCTGTCTGCTCTAACTTCTGCTTTGCGCTGCGAAGTTTCGCGGAAGAGATCATATACATAGCACTTGTGATTTTCATGGTATCCCGGATACTTTTCATTCGTTTTTGAATTTCCTTGGTATTTGCCATGCCTTATCACCTGCTTTTATATTCTTTAACCGCCTCAACAATCTGTTCTGTGATCGTATCGTCTAAAACTTTTTTCTCATTCAGTTCATTTACGATCTCCATATGCTCTGTGTGGAAGAAATCAAGCATTCCAAGCTGGAATTCCTTGGTCTTTGCTGTCTCCACATCCAAAAGCAGACGCTTGTTTGCTGCCACCAGTGTGATGACCTGGTCTGCCAGGCTCATCGGGTGACAAAGCGGCTGTTTTAACAGTTCCATCAGACCCTTTCCATACTGAAGCTGCTCTTTTGTCGTATCATCAAGATCCGAGGAGAACTGGGTAAATACTTCCATCTCACGGTACTGTGCAAGGTCGATACGAATGGTACCGGAAGCCTTTTTCATTGCCTTTGTCTGTGCTGCGCCACCGACACGGGATACGGAAAGTCCGACGTTTACCGCTGGACGCATACCGGAGAAAAACAGATCACTCTCTAAGAAAATCTGTCCGTCTGTGATGGAAATAACGTTTGTCGGAATGTAGGCAGATACATCGCCTGCCTGCGTCTCAATGATTGGCAGTGCTGTGATTGAGCCTCCGCCTAATGCATCCGACAATTTGCTGGAACGCTCCAGCAGTCTGGAATGTAAATAGAATACATCACCCGGATATGCCTCACGTCCCGGAGAACGCTCCAGCAGCAGGGACAATGCACGATATGCAACTGCATGCTTGGAAAGGTCATCGTACACGATCAGTACATCCTTTCCCTGATACATGAAATATTCTGCCAGTGCTGTTCCCGCATACGGTGCAATATATTGCAGGGAAGCGGATTCGCTTGCCGTTGCAGAAAGTACAACCGTATAATCCAATGCATCGTGCTTTGTCAAAGTATTCACAAGTTTCGCAATGGTAGAAGCTTTCTGTCCGATTGCTACGTAAATACAGATCACATCTTTTCCCTTCTGGTTTAAGATGGTATCGACTGCGATGGATGTTTTACCGGTCTGTCTGTCACCGATGATCAGCTCACGCTGTCCGCGTCCGATTGGGAACATCGCATCAATTGCAAGAATACCTGTTTCAAGCGGCTGGTTTACGGACTGTCTGTCTACGATACCCGGTGCTTCCTGCTCAATTGCGCGGTAATCATCTGCCGGGATCTCGCCCTTTCCATCGATCGGTGCGCCAAGCGCATTGACAATTCTTCCGAGATAGGCATTTCCTACCGGAACACCTGCTTTTTTCTTCGTGCGTGTTACTTTTGTGCCCTCTTTGATCTCTGTATCTTTTCCAAGAATGATACAGCCGATCTGGTCACGTCTGATATCCTGAACCATACCACGGATGCCGTTTTCAAATATAACGATCTCACCATACATGGCATGCTCTATTCCATAAATGGTTGCGATTCCATCGCCAACCCAGATGACAGAACCAACTTCCTGTTCACCGGATACCATGTCATAATTTTCGATTTCTGTTTTCAGGATGGAGATAATCTCCTCTGAATTTATGGAACCCACGTCGTCACCTCCATGTTAATTTCTGTTGTAATCTGTCAAGCCGTCCCCTGATACTGAAATCCTCTTCGATGTCTCCCACGCGGAGCACGAATCCTGCGATCAGTTCCGGCTTTTTTTCGAATTCCAGCTCTACCTGTGTCTTTTTATATTTCCCTGCCAGATAGTTTCTGATCTGTGCAAGCTGCGTCTCATCCGGCACCTCTGCACATTGCATTTTTGCACGGAGTATCCCGTTTTTTTCATCATAACAGTTCTGGTATGCCGCAAACACATCTTCGATCACGTCCATATGTTCATGGTCACACAGTTCTTTCAAAAAATGATGTATCTCCTGCGGAAAAAATCTTTCGATCATCCGGTGCTTTTCTTTTCTGGAAACAACCGGGCAGTTCAACACACGCGGCAGCTCACTGGTCAGCTCAAATATTTCTTTTGTCTTTTCCACGATTTCTTTTGTGATACCAAGCTCAAAAAGAACCGTTCCGTAATTATTTGCTGTCTGTGTCATTGCAACCACCTGTTTTAGCTAAAAATTGCTCATACATGAGCTTATTCTGCTCTGCTGCATCTGCCTTGCCAAGCACTTTTCCGGCTGCCATCATTGCAAGTCCTGCAATCTGCGTCTGAAGATCCTGCACTGTCTTTTCACGCTCAAGATCAATGGTCTTATGTGCATTTGCAATGATTTTTTCTGCTTCCTGATCCGCAGCATTTACTCTGCTCTCATATTCTGCCTGTGCCGTTTTTCTTGCCTTCTCCACAATATGTGCGGACTCGTCATGTGCCTGTTTTAATGCATCCTCATACTGGCTCTTAAGTTCATTCGCCTGCTCCGTAGTCTTTTTCGCATCCGCCATCTGACCTTCGATCATCTGTCTGCGCTGTTCCATGACATTTGTCACCGGCTTGATCAAAAACTTGCGAAGTCCAAAATAAAGAATCAGCAGATTTATGATGGTAAAGAGGACATTCCAGTCAATTCTTAATAACTGCATACTCTACCATAACCTTTCTTTAGCCTAAGAATAAGATAATTAAAATTGCGACTACCATACCGAAAATTGCAGTACCTTCGGCCAATGCACATCCAAGTAATAATGCTTTTGTGATTTTTCCGTCTGCTTCCGGCTGTCTTGCGATTGCGTCCGTTGCTTTTGAGGTTGCAAGTCCGATACCAATACCTGCTCCAATACCTGTTAATGCTGCGATACCTGCTCCAATTGCGATTAATGAATTCATGATGTTTTCTCCTTTACCATTTCTTTTTCAATTTTTCTGTGAGTGTGTTTACTCAATGCTCTCCTTAATGAAGAGTGATGTTAAAAATACAAATACATACGCCTGTATGAATCCGTCAAACAGATCAAAATAAAGGCTTAACACTGCCGGTACAAAAATCGGCACTACAATTTTGATTAATTCCATAATTACAAATGCGCCTAAAATGTTACCAAACAAACGCATGCACAGGGATAATGGCCGGATGAATACTTCGAGGATATTCATCGGCAGCATGATCGGGATTGGTTCTGCAAAACTTTTCAAAAACCCTTTTGTACCTTTTTTCCGCACTCCTGCAGCCTCAATTAAGATGATGCTCATAAGTGCAAGTGCGCCCGTCACGCCTACGTCCTTCGTTGGTGATTTCAATCCAAACAGACCGATCATATTGGCAAACCCAATATAGACACCGACCGTCATCAGATATGGGATATACTGTTTTCCCTCCTCGCCAAGAAGATCATAGAAGAAGTTATAGAGACCTCCAACTATCGTTTCCAATACGAGCTGTTTCTTACCGACGTTTTCAACCTTTAAGTTCCGCCCGAGTATTGCCGCTGCGATCAGTAATACCGCCATGATGACCCACGTGACAACAACCGATTCTGCTACCGGTATTCCGCCAAAAAGCGGGATTGTAAATGCCGTATCACAATTCAACTGCGCCATCAGCTCCTTTGATAGTTCTTCCGTATGACCACTTCCTTTCTTATTTTTTATTGCCAAACATATTTTTAGTTATTTTTTATTGAAATGTCAATTTTTTCGAAAGACTATTTTTCCCTTCTATTTTTTGTGTATTTTGTATAGTTTTTATTCTGTTTTTTGTGCACTTTTTTGTTTTTCTTGTGAATTGCATTTTTAATAAAAATACATTTATCTGATTTTGTCTGTGATTAAATTTACAGATTTTCCAAGAAATGTTAATTTGAACTTGATAATTATGTGATTTTGATACAAAAAAGTCATTGGATTACATTTGTAATAATTGTAATTCAATGACTTATGTTTTTTTGATCAGCCGAGAAGTTCCATGATCTCCTCTTTTGTGAATACTACGGAATCCATTCCCTCGCCCTCCAGCACCTGCTCGGCAAGCTTTTTCTTTTTCTCCTGGATATCAATGATCTTCTCCTCGATCGTACCCTGGGAGACGAGTTTGTAAACCGTCACGACATTCTTCTGCCCGATACGGTGTGCACGGTCGGTTGCCTGATTCTGCACGGCAACGTTCCACCATGGATCGTAGTGGATGACGATGTCTGCTGCGGTGAGGTTTAATCCGGTTCCTCCTGCCTTTAAGGAGATACAGAACACCGGGACATCATCTTTGTTGAAGCTGTCTACCATCTGCATACGTTTTTCCTTATTGACGGAGCCGGTGAGCATATAGTAATCAATGCCCAGCTTTTTCAGCTGTTCCGCCAGACGGTCTAACATGGTCGTGAACTGGGAGAATAACAGCACCTTGTGTCCACCGTGCACTGCGTTCCCGATCAGATCCATACACATCTGGACTTTTGCGGATTCGCCCTTGTAATCTTCGAATAAAAGTGCCGGATCACAACAGAGCTGACGCAGTTTTGTGAGTTCTGCAAGGATCTGGATCTTGTTGGACTTAAATTCTGCCTCGCTCTTGCCATCTAACATCTGCTTCATCTGCTGCACATGCGCATCATAAAGAGCCAGCTGTTCGCCCTCCATCTTCGCATAAACATTCTCTTCGAGTTTTTCCGGAAGATCTTTTAATACATCACCTTTTAACCGGCGCAGGATAAACGGACGGATCATGCGCTGTAAACGTTCCATCTTGTTCTCATCTTTGTTCACAACGATCGGTGTCTCGATCTCCTCACGGAACTTCTGGTATGTATACAAAAATCCCGGCATCAGGTAATCAAAGATACTCCAAAGCTCGCTTAAGCGGTTCTCGATCGGTGTACCGGTCAGCGCCAGCTTAAAGGCTGCCGTGATCTTCTTGACGCCTTTTGCCGCCTGCGTTCCGGCATTTTTAATATATTGAGCTTCATCAATGACCTGAACTGCAAACACAATGTTTTTGTAATACTCCACGTCACGTTTTAACAGATCATAGGATGTGATGAGGATCTGCCCGTCCGTGGTGTGACGGATGATATCTTTCCGTTCCGGTGCACTTCCTGTGATCGTCACAGTCTCAAGTTCCGGTGCAAAACGCTCAATCTCTTTCTGCCAGTTATAAACTAAAGATGCCGGACATACAATAAGTGATCTGCGGCGCTCCTTTTCCCCGGCATCATAATCCTGACGCTCTGCCAGAAGAAGACTTATTACCTGAAGCGTTTTTCCAAGTCCCATATCGTCCGCAAGAATTCCGCCAAAACCGTTCTCCCGCAGCGTTTTCAGCCAGAGGAAACCGTTTTTCTGATAGTTTCTCATAACATTTTTCAGGGAATCCACCACCTCATAATCGCTGTCCTCGATGGTCTTCATGTTCCGCACCATGCCTTTGAATTCCCTGTTTTTCTCGATGGACAGCAGCTGGTTATTTTTCAGTGCTGCATCCAGATACATAGCGCGGTATTTTGGGATCACGACCGTTCCTTTTTTCAGGCTTGCCTCGGTAAGCTGTAAATCCTCACTGACTTCTGCAAGCGCACTGATCCCATCCTCTTTGATATCTAAGAAATCCCCGTTTTTCAGACGGATATACTTTTTCTTTCTGTCGTACTTGGAAAGCAGATATGCCAGCTCCTCGGAGGACATCTCATCGGAGTGTACCTTTAATTCCAGAAGGTCACTCTTTAAGGAGACACCCACGGTTACGCTCGGCGCATTGACCACTTTCATATTGCGGAACTTGTCCGACGTGTAAATTGCCATAAAATGGCTTAACCGCTGCAATCCGCCCGCCACGAGCTGATAGAGCAGATCTTCGTCTTTTGCAATGACAAAAAATGTCTTTGAATGGTCATATTCATTGAAATATGGCTCCACAAGGCTCTTGATGCGCAGCTCTTCTGACAGATCACGTACCTCGCCCGGTTCTACTTTGGCAAGCACGTTGTATTTATTATCTCCATATACTGCAACCAGCTTCGCTCCGACAACATCCATTGCCTGGCGGTCCAGATATAACTCGAATTCCGGCTTCGGCGGAACATAAAGTGCCTCATCAAAACCTTCCGGGATCACATCGAAGCTCTCCCGCACCATCGGCAGAAGATCTCTGCAGAACATTGCAAGCTCTTCTGCTGCAATATAGCAGTCTCCCCCTACCTGGCGGTGTAAAAACTGGAAGAAGTCTGATACTTTTCCTTTTAACAATGGCTCTCCGAGGAAAATCTCCCCATCCTCATAAAAGTAATAATACTTGTCTCCCTCGATCATCGGCAGATCTTCCATGCAGAGAAACGCTCCCGCACTTCCACCTTTCAGCGTCAGTTTTGGTTTGCGTTTTGTTCCATTATAGATGTAACTTTCATTCATATCATAACCGATCGTTGCATGAAAAGGAGTTCCTTTCACCGCTTCCAAAAACCGGTCGATCCCCACACCATCAAGCTCCATGGTACGCTCATAGCCGCCGGTGTAGGCATAATAAGCATGGAACTTACTCTGGCGCTTTTTATCATCATCCTGCTGCTGCATAAACCGGATCAGGCGCTTTGCATCCTCCGAAAAAGCTTCCATGTGATGATAAAAATCAAGTTTTTTGCCGTAATGCACTTTCTCATTGACCTGAACAGAATGTAAAAACGCAGAAATGTTTTTTAACACATACTTTGTCTCCATTCCGATCTTAAATTCTAGTCTTGCATAGCCGTAATCCATCTCAAAGTAAGGTTCTAACTCTACTTTTCCGTAAATGGTTTCCGGTAACATATATTTGGATGTTGCACGCATGGAATACTGGCTCAGCAGATTTTTCAACGGCGCTGCCGTCTCCATCTTCCCCACCGGACGTTCCCCTGCTTCCGGTGTCTCCGTGCCCTGTCCCCGTTTTAACCTGAGAATCTCCATCGGAGTCCTCTTGTTTACATAATTCAAAAGCATTGCCACACAATGCTTGCACATCCCCTCATAATTATAAAAAGCCTCACATCCGCAGTTGCAGTTCGTTACGTCTCCGAACTCCTCGTCGATAGTGGCTGTCACTTCATAATACTCCTGATTGATTCCACGAACTTTTGCCCTGACATCTGCCACTGGCAGCTCATCCACTAAATACAACTCATAGGAAAAATCAAAAACCCCCGCCGTCTCATACAGCTCTTTCCCTCTCCGGTACGCCGCCGGATACACTGTCTCTTTAATGTCTGATACGGAAAACATATAATTACTTACTCTGTCCTTTCATTTTCATTCGTACTGTCGTTATGACTGTCTTTCTATAATAACACAAAAATGGAAAAGACTGCTATAGTTTTTTCTTTGAATTTTAATTTTCACGTTTTTTTGATCTTTTTATATGTTTTTATCACGTTTTTCACAGCTAAATCACATATTTTTTCACGTTTTTATATAAAATAAGCCTCCGATATAAAATCAGAAGCTCATCTTTTCTAATTATTTTAAAAACGTCACCTTAATCTCCGTACCGGCACCCTCCTCACTTTCCAGTGAGATCTGCGCCTCATGCTGTGCCACAATGTGTTTGACAATGGCAAGTCCAAGACCTGTGCCTCCGGTCGATTTCGAACGGCTTTTATCAACACGGTAAAAACGTTCAAAGACACGTTCCTGTGCCTCCTTCGGAATACCGATACCAGTGTCTTTGACGATCAGAGTCGGATGTCCGTCCTCCGTGCGTGTAATAATCGTGACTTTTCCGCCTTTTTTGTTGTAACGCACTGCGTTACTGCAAAGATTATAGATTAATTCATCTATTAGATTTCGATTTCCCCGAACCGAGGTGGCTTCTCCCTGTACTTCCACCGTCACCTCGTTCTTTTCCGCCGGGATCTCCATCATTGCCTGACAGTTTAACGCCATCTCATGGAGGTCTAACGTCTCAAACTCGATCTTTGTGTCGTCGCTGTCTAACTCGGAAAGCTTGATGATATCATTGATCAGATATTGCAGACGTTCTGCGCTCTTATGGATTTCCGTGGCAAAATGAATGGTGTCCTCCCCACTTGTCATTCCACTTGCAATGAGTTCTGCATAACCGGAAATCGCAGTGAGCGGTGTCTTTAATTCGTGTGAAACATTTGCAGTAAATTCCTGACGCATCTGGGAATGTTTTAAAATATCCACATGCTGCTGCTTGATAGTCGCAACAAATGGCTTCATCTCGTCATAAACATCATTTTCTTCCAGCAGTACAATATTGTCCGCCATCTTTTCGATTGGTGCCACAAGACGTTTGGTAAGCCTGTGTGCAAGGACTGTGCACAGTACAAATACGCAGAATCCCACAGACAACGTGAGATATACCATCTTGATGATCAGACTGTAGATGCTGTTACTGTCTTTTCCAATACGCAGAACTTTTCCGTCATCTGTTCTCACTGCATAATAAAAAGTATGTTTTGCGGACGTAGTCGATTTCCGCATCGCACGCCCCTCTCCGGCTGCCAATGCAGAAGCGATCTCCGGTCGTTCCCTGTGATTTTCCATCTTCGACTCGTCTTCCATGCTGTCATAGATGACGGTTCCATCCTCATTGATCAGCGTGATACGCAGCCCATCTTTATTCAGATTATAGTTGATCTCATCCGGCAGATCCTCCGGGTTCATCATGGAGATCACATGGGCGTTTGCCTTCAGATCGTCAAAAATCTGTTTTTTCAATATATCATAAAAAAGCACCATGGCACAGATTGCCATGACAATAATTGCAATCGCTGAGATCAGCATAAATTTGCTGTTGATTTTCTTTTTCATCCCATCACCGTCTTACGTCTGTCCTGCCTTTTCCCTGCTCCTTAACGGACGTCACTCCACCATGTAACCGACATTGCGCACTGTCTTGATATGGCTTTCC
>OGRM01001762.1_pt1 | contig 12034 bp, 1 predicted proteins | sample 1553491 | NCBI WGS metagenome assembly OGRM01 (sample SAMEA2580110, study PRJEB22360) | human gut metagenome | biome: human gut; feature: human-associated habitat; material: faeces | place: Denmark | collected 2008/2010
GTTCAATTGAGCAGTATAATCTACTACAATTGTGCTATCTTTTGTAATAGAAGCAATCTTCTTGGTGTCGTTAATCGTAATGGTAAACTTTCCTGATTCATTCTGTGCACCTACAGTATAATCAGTAGTAGCAGTCAATGCTGTTTCACCATCTGCATTTACGACTTTAACAGCAATGCTATCTGCGTTCAGTGTAAAGTTACTTGCCAGAGTATCTGTAAACTGATAAAAATAAGACGTATAATCATTATAAGTACTCGGCATTGTACTAATCAGTTCAAATGGAACATTTTCGCCAATGCAATAGTCTGCAACATCGTTGTACTGTGCATCTGCTGTATATGAACCAACTTTAACATCACCTGTAACCGGCTTATCGTCTTCCTTTACCTTTTTAATAACAGAAGGAGCGGAACTTTTCGCAGTTACGTTAACATTGCCGCCACCAGCAACTTTTAAAATAAACCGTGTCTTTGCACCGCTGTTAGTTTCTCCAGTACCAGATGGAGAATCAGAAGTATCCTGAACCAAATAATAACCATCATCCAATCCAGTAATTTCTCCATTCGCATATGTACCACTCTTAACAGTTGTTAAATGCTTTCCAACAACTGCTGCAAAAGCGACTGCCAATGTATCATCGTCTGCCTTTGTAACACCAGCAGCCAACTTTTCTGCTACATCCTTTGCATCTTTTGCACCATTGAATACATCTAAAGGTGCTGCTGCACTTTGCAACTCAGCTAAAATAGCAGTTCCATCTACACCAGTACCCCAATCAATATTACCAAGTGAACCAGCTGCATACTGTCCTTTGAAAACCTGATATGCTTCATAATTATGCGTAATAGCTGCACCATCTACAGCGGTAATTGTAATGGTGTTATTTCCAGCTGCACTTGCAGAAAACGAACTACTCATCGGAACGGCTGCACAAGCTGCCATCACTACGGCTGCGGCGAACGCTGCGGCTCTTCTTGCTCTTTTTGTGTTTTTCATAATAAACGCTCCTTCTTTTCTGTGCCGGTTCTGCGTCAGCTTCCGGTCACATTTTAATTTTTTGTTACGGCGGTGTGTTTTCCGTTCCGTATACGGTTCTCTGTTTATTCAGAACTCCTTGATGTTATTGTAACACAAGTCTATGCATTTGTCAAGGAGTTCTGAAACTTTTTCCAAAAATGTCAACAGAAGAACTATAATTTTATTTATTTTGCACAATTTCCATGGCGTTTCCGCCAAAATTGATAACAAACTACCAGTCCGCCGCCACCCATCAGCAGCAAGCCGATGAGATAATAGCGGGTCACGCCCGTTCCGCCGGTGCTGGGGAGAGTGTAGGAGGTATCCTGCTTGGTGTTCAGGATGATGATGTCTGTGCCGTCCACCTGTGCATCTGCCTTGATGGCGTTGCTCTGCGAGCCGTCAGCATCCTGGAACAGATAGCTTGGCGTATAGCCCGTGACAGGCTCTTCCACTGCCCAATAGTAGTAGGTGTTGCCGTTGCTGTCGGTAACCGGAAGATTCGTCACGCTGCCCTGCCAGTTGTCAGTTGCGTCGATTTCGAGCAGCAGACCGTTTGCCCAGTCGCTGTCGGAAACTTCGCTTGCGTCAATGGTATTTTCGAGAGCCTGTGTCTGAACGCCAGCGGTTTCGTTGGAGTCAGAGAGCAGCTGTTCCGATTCGATGACAGACGCTGCTGCAACGGCTCTGCGTGGGGCTGAGAGGGACTGAGGGGTGGTGGCATAATTGATGGTTATTGCGACATCGCCGGATAATTTGCTTTTCTCAAATGTAATCCGGTTCAAATTACAAATAAATTCATTGATAGTAAATACAGTTCCGTTTAATGAAACATTGCAATTAAATCCTGAACTATTATCTAATTTATTATCAAAATTTTTAATATAAAAGTTTCCTGCCCATTCATTATTGCTGCTTTTGAATCGAACCCACATTTGATCATTTCCACTAATTCCTTTAGCATCAATTGTAATGCTGCTAATTGCAACATCACTATGAGCATCATTGAACCAAAAATCAGTTTCTTTGCCAGATTCAATTGTCACTGTTTTTGTTTCACCGGATTCGCTTCCGCCGGAACCGCCGCCCGATTCTCCGCCGCCGGAACTGCTATCACTCGTAACCGTCAAATCAATCGTTCCATCCGTACAGCCATCTTTCGTGGCAGTAATTGTTACAGAACCTGCTCCAACGCCTGTTACAACGCCATCTGCACTTACAGTAGCAACCTGTGCATTCGAGGACGAATAGGTCACACCTGTTACATTTGAGTTCAGTTGCAGTGTTCCGCCAACTTTTAATGTTGTGGAATTAGCTGTGAGGGTGATTTGCGTTGGTGTGCTTGGTGTATCGCCTCCACCGGAATCTCCACCACCAAAATCAATGACAGTATAGGATGTTCCATCTTCATATGTGATTTTGATTTGTGTAATGGTGCAAGCAGCTTTAGCTCTAAAAATAATTTTTTCATTTTTAGATGCTGTTGTCTTTTTCCAAATAGCAGTATTTCCACTAACAGTACCAAAAGTATATCCATCACGAGTTTCTTTAGAAAAATAATTTCCACTATCATTAAATATATAAAGATCTTTCATACTGCCATCATCATTAAATTTAATCCAACTATTTGGCTGTGTATCTATCGCATTAAAAGCGTTAAAATACACATCAACTCCGTCATTACTTTTATTGGTAGGATAATCCTTAAGCGAAACTTCCAACTTTTTAATATCTTTCTGCTTATCTGCCGGAATTTCAAAAGTATAAGTTTCACCACTTGTCAGCACTTTTCCATTCGCCACTTGCTGCGGGTTAACAGTAACCGAAACCGTCTTTTCATTTTCGTCCGAATCTTTTACAGTGAAAGAAGTCGAACCCACTGCAACACCTGCTACAGTAATGTTTTTTCCATCTTCCGAAATCGTTACCGTTGCAATGCTGGTATCTGGATCTTGTGAGATTGTCACAGTCCGGTTTGCCTGAATCGTAGCCGTATCGCCAACAGAAACAGTCACATTGTCTTTATCCAAACTCAGCGGTGGTTCTGTAACGATAATGGTCACTTCATTTGATGTTTTGTTGCCCATCTTTGCAACAATGGTTGCTTCTCCGGCTTTCAAACCAGTAACTGTATTACCGCTAATTGAAACAAAATCATTCCCTGTTTTAATCTCATAAGTAGCACCGCTACAATCGCTTCCATCACTCATACTTGGTGTCAGAGTTGCAATTCCTCCAACTTGAATGCTTGTCGGCTCAATCGACAGATTCAAAGTTGGTTCTGCCGATACGGTAACAGAAATCCGCTTTTCCATCGTTCCATCGGTAACTGTAATGGTGGTTTCGCCTGTTTCTTTCCCAGTAATGGTCAAGGTTTTTCCGTCTTCAGAAATAGTTGCATTTGCAATTGTGTCATTTGCGATTTCCTTTACAGTAATCTTTTTGTTTGCAGTAACCGTTGCCGTTCCATTGACACCAACAGAAACCGTTTCCGGTGTCACCTGCAAGGTCAGATTTGCAGTTGGAACATCGCTTGGATTTGTCGAACGATAAATCCGAACTCGAACTGCATCCTGCAAGTGCTGATTCGTTGCACCATCCGACCACTGCTTTTCAATCTGCAATGCAATCGCACGAGTATTGGTTACATGCAAGGTTGCAGTTTCGCCAGCTGCTGCAGTCACGCCGTTTTCTTCTCCAGCTCCATTAAGACCATAAGAAATGGTATAGCCGTTGACCGCTGCTTCCTGCACCTTGTAATAGTAATCATTCCCATAAACATCCTTTGCTGGAAGTCCTGTATAGGCAAACGTCCACTGGTTGCCGTTCTTTGTCGGTGTTGGCGTTGTGTTCTCCAGTTCTTCCCAGAACCATTCACTTGTGTTTGTAGCAGTAGAATTATCCTGTTTCTTGCCGTTGCTTCGCAGCAAGGTCAGAGAAATGCTGTCCGGTCGATTAGATGCTTCATCTTTCGCCCAAGTCTTTTCTACTGTAAGATTGATGTCAGTCGGCTGCTTCTGGTTCTTCACCAAAATTGGTGTGGTGCTGTTTGCCTGCTGTGCGTTGTTTTCATAAGTGACATCCCAGCCAGTTGGAACATCCACTTCTTCTACACAATAGGTATCATTGCCAGCCGGAACATCAATCGCAGTACGCCAGTTGTTGCTGTTGTTCAGCTTAATCTCCAAATCATCCTGACTATTATCTTTTTTGAGATATTCCTTGTTGGTGTAGTAGTCCTGAATTGCGTTGGAATAAGCGGTTGCAATTTTCGTGTAACCGGCTTCATTTGGATGACAACCATCCGCACGAATATCATCATCTGTTACAACGCTGCATACATCCACAAAGTAAACACCGTCTGTTTTTTCTGCATATTCTTTGATTTTTGCATTATACTCATCAATGAGGCCATTTGGCTTTGCACCGTCATTAACTGCATAACCTGAGAGCCAATTCCACCAGTTTCCGCCTTCTGTTAATGTTCCATTTTTGTAGAAGTCAAAATGCGGAATGCTGCCTACAAAAATCGTTGCATCTGGTGCTTGCGTTTTAATTTCGCTAATCAGTGCTTGCAGACGTTCAAAGACCTTATCAGGGTCGCCCTTTGCAGAACTATAATTTTGATGAATATCGTTCGTACCGCCTAGTAAACATACAATCTTAGTATCAGCTGGAATATCGCTTGTTACTCGGCTGCGGAATCCATTCCCAGCTTCACCGATTTGCTCTCCACTATTGCCCTTATTTGCAACTGCATCATTTTTTAATTTGAAACCAGCTGCTGTAAGCATGGTTGTCAGTTTACTTGGATAACACTTTTCATTTTTGGAGCAGTCTAAGCCACCACCATTATATCCATTTGTGATGGAATCCCCAAAGGCAACAATGCCAATTGGATCTGTTGAAGCTGTTCCAGTCTTTTTATACACCTTCAGCGTGATTTCCTGCAAATTTGCCATATTATTTACGATCAGATTTCCATCTTCATCATACAGATTGGTAATCAGATTTCCATCTTCATCATACCACTGCTTCTGTACTGTAATCGCACTTCTGCTGTTGGTGATGGTGTAGTTGGTCTTGTAGGCTGTGCTGTTGCTGGATTTCGTGTAAGTTGCTGTATACTTATCCTTGTTTGCAATCGTACTGTTTGCGGTATCTTCCCATACATAATAATAATATGGTTGATCGCTATCATTTTTCAGCGGCAGTTCCGCCCAAGTATAACTCCAGTCGTTATCCTTGTTCAGCGTTACAGTCTTGTCAGCCAGCTTTGTTGCGTTTTTATTCAACCAATCCAAGCTGAATGTTGTACCACTCGGCAGAGCAGTCGTAGACTGATACAAATCTACCGATACTGTATCTGCATCGTGCAGATTTTCGCCATCGCTCCAAGCTTTCTGAACCGTTACAGAAGCATCGGTTGGCTGTGTGCTCTTGTTGGTAACAATAATATCACCGGTATTCTGGTTTAAGTTAAATACGCAGCTGATAACCATATTGCTGGTATCTTCCACGCCTGTTTCTGTTACCTCAAACCGCTTGTAAACACTCAAATCTTTACCACTAACTTTGTCTGTAATATCCAGCTGCCAGCTGTTCGTATCGCCCAGTGTAACCGGAGTTTCAAACAATGCTTCCTTGGTTTCATTGCCAGCAGAATCTACTTTAACACCGTAAACTGTAACATCAACGGAACTCGACAGCGGATTCATATCCTGATTGTTGATGTCTTTCCACACCTTTTTCAGCATCAGACGCTGTGTGTTCTGAATCTGAACGGTTGCATCTCCATTGGCTGCATTGTTCTGATAAATCGGCAAATATCCGCCGAGGTCAGAACCAGATTTATAGCTGCCCCCTTCCTGCAAGGTATACGTGTTACCGCCATAAGTATAAGCAGTTTCCTTTACATAGTAGTAAATCGGCTTGCCAGCTTTTCCGTTCGGCAAATCTGTCCAAACTTTTGCATTTTCTGGCTTTGTCAAAGTCTTTGTTGGGTTAAAGCTGCTGTCCAGAATGCCTAAATCTTCAGCTTTTGCCAATGTTGCACTGGCTGGAATGCCGCTGGTACTCTTTTCATATGACCAGTACAGTTCTACCGTAATCGAAGCATCTTCCGGTGCTGTATTATTGCTATTTACCCACTGCTTCTGCACACCAATGTCAATCAATTCACTATTCGAGATATTAAGGTCGTCGCCCGACTTAATCTGTTGAATCTCGCTTTGGCTTACATCATGTGGAATGTTGTTTCCGCTGACATTGCTGTTAAAGGAGAAGTAATGATTCGGATTATAGTTGTTCAGGAATATAGTATAATCCTTATTGTTGTACGTTGTCAGATTGCTGTTCAGATAGCCAGTTATCAATGCTCTGAAATCTGTACCCGACAGATTCAAGTTCGAGCCTTCATAACCTGCCGGAACAGAGATTTCCACCAGCTTATAAAGCACATTTTGCTCCAAGCTGATTTTCGGCTGTGTTCCTTCCACTTTGATGACATACGCATCTGTTGCATCTGTTGCAGGGACATTTTTCCCATTGAAAGACTGCTTGCCCCAAGTAATCACTCCATCTGCATTCACATTCGATGCATAATACCAGCTTCCAGATTCATACTTTGCCAGCAAGAAGCTTGCTTTCAAAGATTTGATGGTATAGTCACCAATATTGACCTTATAAATCTTTGGAATCGGATTGGTAGAAATCGTACCGCCGGACTGGAATACGGTATATTCCTGATTGTTATGAGAAGATTCTCCGGAGGCACTGTCTGCTTTCAGCTTTGCCGTGTTGGAGAAGGTAATCTTATCGCCTGCTGGCGGAACAAGACCGCTCTCCATTGGCACATAGCGGCCATTTTTTCTGACTTTGCAGCCATGAATGACAGATGGTGTATTTTTGTTGGCGATGATTTTATAGGAATAAGTCACCTGCAAATGGGTTGCATCCGGAACCGTCAGTTTCAGAAGAGCTGCACCCTTTTCGCCAGCACTCTGCACACCATTTTCGCTGCAATCGAACTGCAGGGTATACTCACTGGCAGAGAGCTGCTGTTTGTCGCCGTTTGCATCAATCTTGTAAATATTGATGTTTCGCATCAGGACATCGACCAGATTCGTACCAGTTGTAATTTCATTGTTCCGGTCACTATCACAATAGCTAACGGTTTTGAAAAGGTCTTCGATGTCGATGGTGTCGCCGCTGGAAAGGGTTTTGCCCTGCGGGTTAATATCCAAGGTATAAGAGATATAACCCGGAAGAGCGGCTGCCTGATAGGTTTTTGTGATGAGGTCGGTTGGGGTTTGGTTTTTGATGATAACAGAAGCTGAATCTTTCTGAGCCGTTTCTGCACCATCTTTTTCATGTTTGATTACTTGATTGAGAATCTCATAATTTCCATTCGCAATCTTTGCCTCTAAATCTGCACATTTAATTTTAATGGAATAACAGATATACATTTTTGCCCACAAATCAGGCTTATTAAAATATACTCTGTTATTTGCCCTGTCATAATAATACCATTCTCCTTTTCCAAATTGGCTCCAAATTGTGTTCAAATCAGAAGCAACTTTTGCACTATTTATACCATATGTCGGCCATACGAAAACTGGATGTTCATAATATCCATCGAAATGTTTAGCAATATTTCCTGGATCTCCGGTCAATGGTGAATATTGATCAATTGTGGAACCAGATTGCCATGCCATCTGTACTCCATCCCAATTTGAATTTTCACAAAATTCAAATCCTTCCGGAATAATATCAGAAAATGGACTTGCTGCATCCTTTTGGCTACTGGAAAAGTCTACTGTATAGTTGAATATATAATAGTCTTCCGTTCCAATTTTCTTTTTAAATTGTGTCAGTTCATCTTTTGAAATAGAAATACTGTTAGAACTGGTTCTTCCAATTACAATATTTTTACTTAATCCAATATCTTCTTTATAAGTATTTTTAATTTTCAAAGAACCGCTATAACCATTATTCACATCAGAACTAAATGAATAACGTCCATTGTAAGTTTGACCGTTGTTTTGAGCGGTTACTTCAAAAGAGGTTTCTCCAGCCGGAATACTAATTGCAGTATCACTGCCATTTGGTGTATAGCCGATTTCCACTAACTGATAGTAATACTTCTGTTCTGTATAAGAACCATCTGCATTGACACGAATCACTTTTTCTGGAAGATTTTCAAATTTCTTGGAATCGGATTTCCATGTACTCTTATCATACTGAGATTGATCATTCTTTGTCAATGTCAGGGTTTTTCCTTCCATCGACACCCATGTTCCATTTTCTCCCAGTTTTTGCTGCAATTGCAAAGTAATACTCTTCGGTCTTTCCACAAAAGGATTTTGTGTTTGAGAGTCAATATCTCCCTCCCACTTCTTTTCCGGTGTCAGTTCAATGGATGTCAGTTGCTTATAGGTATTGGTAATTTGAACAGTTCCATCCTTTGTCAGTTCCTGATTCACATAGGATGCCTCATAGAGTCCATCTGCATTGCCCTGTGCATTTGCAAGAGCAAACTTATTATTTTGGATTGAAACAACCGTTGTTCCATCCGCTTTGACATAGCCAACTTCTACAACCCGATAGGTATAGCTGATTCTGCCAGTACTGTCTGCGTTTTGATTTGGCAGATTGCTCCAGCTTGCGTGCCAGCTGTTAGAATCATTTAAGGTTTGTTGTGATTTTGTGGTATCGTTTTCCGGATATGCTGTCCAGTCATTCGAATTGCTGGCTTTTCGCTGCAATTCTACGACAACGCCGGAAACACCATCTGGCTTTGACGGTTTCCATTCTTTTTTTGCCTGAACAGTAATATTTTTGGTTTCATATACGGTATTGGTAACAGAAATCGTTGCGTCCGCAGTCGGCTGAACAGAATTGCCGAGCAGGGTTGCCTTATAATACGTTTCGCCTACTGCAAAAGACATTTCCTTACTGTTGTAATCTGTGCCACTATCCGAAACAGAGAAGAGATTTTTTGTTGTCCCACCTTTCAGCTTAACCGCTGTTTCAATCAGGAGATAATTCTTTTCGCTGGACAGACCGCTCCATGCAGTCAGGTTCTTGCCCCAGTTGTTGCTTGCATTCAGAGTTGCTGTCAGCTGATTTCCATTGCTGTCCTTTACCGGATAGAATTTTCCATCGCTTTCTTTGCTGACCAGAACAACGGTGATTTCTGTAATATCGCCATGATAATTGGTGATGTCTTGATTGTTGCCGTCTTTCCAATATTTCACCGGTTGCAGAGAAATATTCGGATGATACTCGTTGATAACGAGTGCTTCCCCGTTATTTGTTCCTACTGGTGCACTATAACCGCCGCCGGCATTCCGATAAACACCGTTTGCAGTGGAAAAAACTCCGTTTTCAATTGCCTGATCGCCGTTATACTTGATTTCCTGAACACGATACCGATAAGTTTTCGTATTCCCGTTCATTGTAACACTGGACGGCAGTCCGGAAAGCGTGGTTTCCCATCTGTAATTTGACCAGCTTGCCTCATTTTCAGCGTTCAGCGTAACTTCTACTACGCTTGCACTGCTATAGTCCGCATCGCCTTCAAACAGATAGGTATCGCCGGATTTTTTCAGGACTTTCCATTCGCCATTGTTTTCCTGATACTGTACCTTGAAAGTAATGCTGGTTGGTCTATCATTGGCAGAATTTCCATGATCGTCCCAATCTTTTCTTACAGGAATTGAAATCGTCTGCACTGGATTTTTCTTTTCAATGGTAACGCCCGGATTCGGTGTACCACCGCCCTTGTTGGAAGAACCCTTGTTGTTAAAGGTATACTGTCCATAAGCAGCATCTGCCGGAATGGTAGCGGTTGTATTGTATTCAAAAGAAATATAATTATAATCTTTTGTCGTAGACAGAAATTCGATATGGAATCCATTTGTATCCTTGACAATCTTATAATCTTTATCTTTTACCAATTCGGTTGCGTTTCCGTATTCTTGCGTTTTTGCAATCACTTTTAAAGCAGCTAATTGTTCATCTGTATCTGTAATGGTATGTGTTCCATTTGTAGAAGCGGACAAGGTATCCTTATAAATATAGCCATCAAAGCCATTATCTCTTGTAATGTCCACTTTCCAAGAAAGCTCTTTCGAAATTGTATTGCTCTGTGATAAACTCATATTTTGACTGCGAGCTGTTTTTGCAATGGTATTTCTGGACTTTACAGAAACAGATACAACCGTTGTTGTGGAAAATTTATCTCCGATTTCGTTGGTGACAACGGTTGTCACTTCTGCATTGCTGTTATTCTCCGGAACAGAAACTTTTGTTTTGTATTGCAATGTAACAGCCTGTTGAATATCATTTGTAAATGTTAATTTGCCATTTTCAATTTTAAAATCAGAAGTATTGCAGCCAGATGCGGTAAATTGGTCTATTGAAGACGGGAACTGACTATCTTCCAGATAATAACCATTCAGAGAATAGCCGTTTTCCGGTGTTACCCGAATCGTCCAAGTAATCTCGTGGGTATCCTGATTGTAAGAACCGTTTTTATTGACAGAAATCATTTCTGATTCTTTCTTATAGTTCACAGTTTTTTTTGCTTCTCCACCAGTCGGCTTTCCGTCTGGATAGTTAACAGAAACGCTGTTTGTATTGTCGCCATCATTTGCATCTGCACTATAATTTAAGGTAACTCCTGTTACATTATCCGCTACATTCAATGTCCAAGTGCCATCATTATTTTTCGTCAACGTGCCACTTGGTGAAATGGTAACACCGCTTTCCGGCAAATTAGTATCCTGAATCCGATAGCCATTCAGAGATGTATTGTATTCATTTGTAATCGTAATCGTCCAGTCGATTTTATTACCTCTGGGCTTGTTATGTTCATAGTCTGCTTTTCCGTCTTTGGTAACATGGATTGGTGTTTTGCTAAGTTCAACTGTTTTTGAATCTTTAATAGGCTCTTCCCCATCCTTTTGAAGGGTTGCCTCATTTTTCACGCTGCCAGCCTGCAAATCCGCTGTTCCAATTTTCGTGCGATATTTAATTGTTACATCGCCAGTATTGCTTTCATCAAAGGTTACTTTTTTATCATTGGAGTTATAGGTTGCTGCACTGGATGGGTTAATGAAAACATCACCAGAAGCATTTTGCAACATATTATCGACCAAAGTATAATCTTTCAGAGAAAGCCCGTTGGGCTTTACGGTAATCGTCCATTCAATTTCGCCCTTGCTGGAATCTACCCAATAATTTTTCTCTACACCAGCCTGCTTATCTTGAAACTTGACCGTGATTTCCTCTCCACCAATTTTAATGATTTGGTCACCGCTGGCATCATTTTTACGGTTTACTGTACCAGAAAAATAAAAACTACCTGTTAAATCACCAGTCTTATCTTCAGCATCAACATAATTGTCAATATAATCTTGCGTTAATTTGATTTTTATACGTTTTTCAGTACTATCAAATGTATATGTAGCAGCTTCTTTGTTTATACTATAAAATGAGTCAAATATTTGCCATAACAGGAAAAGTTCTACCAGTAACTTTAAATGATATAAACTTGATAGCAAAGCTAAAAAATGGGAAAATAGTAAAAGGTGAATCTAGAATACCAAAAGAGGTTAAAGATGACAAAACCTATATAGAAAGAGTATATTTAGATGAACAAGATGCAGTACCTTTAGATGAGGTAATTAACTCTATAGAAAATGCTGATATAATTATTATGGGTCCAGGAAGTTTATATACGAGCATAATACCGAATTTATTAGTAAATGGAGTGGTTGATGCAATTGAAAAATCTAAAGCTCCTAAAGTGTATATATGTAATATAATGACTCAACCAGGAGAAACAGATAATTTTGCAGTATCTGATCATATAAAAACATTAATGAAGTATAGCGGTAAAAATAGTATTGAATATGTCATTGCAAATAATGGGACGATTCCTAATCAAATAAAAGAAAGATATTTAAAAGAAGGTTCCGAATTAGTTGAATTAGATTATGAAAATATA
>OGRM01001771.1_pt1 | contig 11987 bp, 12 predicted proteins | sample 1553491 | NCBI WGS metagenome assembly OGRM01 (sample SAMEA2580110, study PRJEB22360) | human gut metagenome | biome: human gut; feature: human-associated habitat; material: faeces | place: Denmark | collected 2008/2010
GGCGGCGCGCCCGTCACGACGAGCGGCATCCGCATCGGGGGCTGGCAGACGCAGGCAAAGGGCGTGTTCATCGAGACCTTCGGGCTGGGCGGCGACAGCGCCGTGCGCCTGAAGGACAGCCAACTCGTCATCTCCGAGCAGCGGGTCGAGCCGATCAGCGCGGCAGCGGAGCGCTGGCCGGAGGTCACGGACAAGCTGCGGGCGCTCGTGGACTGCGGGCTGCGCTCGTCGCTGCCGTTCAACGAGCTTTTGTACCTGGTGCGCGAGCCACGCGACCTCATGCGGTACTCGCGCGAGGAGCGGCGGCTGATCAAGACGTTGCAGGAAGGTCCCTGCCTGCTGGGCGAGCGCGAGCGCATCGACATCTACACCATCGACAGCACGCGCCTCGAGGCTGAGGGCATCGTCATGCGCGCAGGGCTCACGCCTACCGACATCATGCAGGTCAAGGGGGATTTCAGCCGCTACGGTACCGAGGCGGCCGAGCTGACCATCCGCTATTTTTCCGAGTCGATGGGCACGGGGTTCCCGCAGCCCACACCCGAGCAGTTCTGCGACGCCATCTACGACCTGGTCGAGTTCAAGCTGTATTCCAACATCGTGCGGATCTTGCTGCGCAACCGCTATCCCAAGGCATTTGCCGACGGTCCCTTCAAGGGGTTCGAAACGGTGCTGCGCGAGGAATGGGAGCGCGCACGGCGCGGCAAGAAAGACGCCCTGTTCGATTTGAACTTCACGACGCCCGGGCGCCTCGTCGGTATCGGAGCGCCGACGCACATCTTTTTGCCGGCGGTGGCCCAGGCATTGGGCGCTGAATACGTAATACCGCAATACGCCGAGGTCGCGAATGCAGTTGGAGCAGTTGTTGCGGGCATTTCTGCCACGCGGGCGGTGCAGGTCGAGCCGCGCAACACGCCGGCGGGCGTCGATGGCTACCTCGTGCACGCCGAAGAGGGGACGCGCCTGTTCACGGCAGACGAGCTCGAAAACGCCTACGACGAAGCGTTCGCGTTTGCCCAACAGGAGGCCGCGCGTCAGGCGGCGGCCGAGGCCCGCCGCCGCGGAGCGCTAGGCGAGCTCGTCTTCGAGGATTCCTCGAAGGTATCACAGTCATACACTGCAGATGGGACTAGTATCTACCTTGGCACGAGCGTCGTCGCCACCGCATCGGAGCGGGAGCATCTGGGAAAGGTTCGCTGAGATGAATGCAGAAGAGAAGCTCAAGGAGCTGATTGCAGAAATCGGGTTCGAGGATTATGGCGTCTGCCCCGCCTCGGACCTTGCGGTACGCGCGGACGTGCGCGGCATGTGCGCTTCGGGCAAGTGCCGCATGTACGGGCACAACTGGGCATGCCCGCCGGCAATCGGCGGCATCGAGGAATACCAAAAGCTCATCGACGCGCGTCAGACCTGCTTTGTCGTGCAGACGGTGCGCGAGCTTGAAGACGAGTTCGACGGCGAGACGATGATGGATGCCGAGCGCGAGCAGAAGGCCCGCGTGCTCAAGCTCTCCAAGCGCCTTGCCGCGGAGGGCATCGACGCGCTCACGCTCGCGGCGGGCACGTGCACCATCTGCGAGAAGTGCACCTACCCCGATGAGCCGTGCCGCCATCCCGAGAACCGCCTCGTCTCCATGGAGGCGGCAGGTTTCATGGTCTACCAGGTGTGCGAGGTCGCGGACGTTCCCTACAACCACGGTCCACTCACCATCTCCTACACGAGTGCCGTGCTGCTGTAGGAAAGTCACGGGAAGGGGTCTGACGGCGTGGAGATCATCGTTCGACAAGACGGCGAGAAGCGTGCGGTGCAAGCTGCGGCAGATATGACGCTACTCGAGGCACTGCGTGGGGCGGGGGCAACGGTCGAGGCCCCGTGCGGTGGAAACGGCACGTGCAAGAAATGCCGCGTGCTCGTGCGCGACGACGAGGGCGTGTCGTATCGGCTCGCCTGCCAAACAAAAGTGCACGAGCATATGGAGGTCACGCTCCAGAAAGACCGCCCCATGGAGGTCACCACCGCAGGCATGGCAAGGCAGTGGAGTCCCGGCTGGTGCAAGGGCGGCTTTGGCGTCTCCGTCGACGTGGGGACGACCACCGTCGTGTGCCGTCTCTACGAGCTGGCGTCGGGCAAGCTCTTGTCAAGCGCGGGCAATTCCAACGCCCAGATCGTTTTCGGGGCAGATGTCATCACGCGCATCAAGGCTGCTGACGACGGGCATCTGGAGGAGATGCGCAGACTGATCTGCGACGAGGTCGCCTCGCTCATCGTCACGCTCTGCAAGAGGACGGGGGTGCGACGCGAGGAGGTGGTCTCGATCGCGCTGGCGGGAAACCCCACCATGGAGCACATCGCCGCGGGGCTCGACCCGCATGGCATCGGCATCGCGCCATTCGAGCCCGTCACGTTGTTTGGCAGCCAGGTGGAGTTTTTGGGGGAGCAGGCATTCTTCGCACCGTGCGTTGCGGGCTATGTGGGCGGCGACATCACGTGCGGCCTGCTCGCCATCGACGTGCGCTCCGAAGACGAGCCTGTGCTGTTTTTGGATTTGGGCACCAACGGCGAGATGGCGCTTGGCGACAGGTCGGGCATCATCGCGTGCGCGACGGCTGCGGGACCCGTCTTCGAGGGCTCTAACGTGCGCTTTGGCATGCCAGCGTATCCAGGCGCGATTTCGAGTGTGCGCCTCGTGGACGGCAGTCTCGAGCTGGAGGTCATCGGCGGTGAGGAACCGGTCGGCATCTGCGGCACGGGGCTGATTGACGCGGCGGCTGTGCTGCTCGAGCTCGGCATCGTCGACGAGACGGGCCGTATGCTCGATGATGACGAGGCTGCCGACGAGGTCGGGGACGAGGAGCTTGCGGCGCGCGTGTTCGAGCTCGACGGGCACCCCGCGTTCAGGCTGGCCGGAGAGATTGCGATTACGCAGGAGGATATCCGCAATCTGCAGCTTGCCAAGGCGGCGGTGATGGGCGGCATCGAGACGCTCATGGAGCGTCGGGGCATCGACGTTCTCGATGTTGCAAAGCTTCTGATTGCCGGAGGCTTCGGGCAGTACCTCGATTTGCGCAACGCCGCGCGCATCGGGCTGTTTCCGGAAGAACTGCTCGACAAGGCGTCGAGCGTCGGCAACACGAGCATCGAGGGCGCGAGCGCTGCGCTGTTTTCGAGCGCGGCACGTGAGGAGCTCGCGCGCATCGTCGAGGCCTGCGACTACGTGGAGCTCTCGGGGGATGCGGCGTTCAACGCCCACTACATCGATGCGATGATGTTCGAATAGAGGAGGGCGGCGCACCGCGCCCTCGCGTGCCGCGAGAGGGGGCGAGGGCGAAGGATTCCAGGCGAAAAGCGTCTCCCTCGGGCCTTCCCGCAGCCAAAAGCGTCTCCCTCGGGCAGTTCTGCGGTGCCTTGTTCGTCGGCCGGCACGAGTTGTGCAGCAAGCGCACGCGCTTGGTCTCGAGTGTGCCCGCGGAATGGTCGAATGCCTCTTCCAACTGTGGATACTCGTGTGCGAGAGCGTCGAGAAGAGCCCGGCATGCCTCAAGCGTCTGTTTGCGGCGGCGCCGAGCGACCGGCCGGAGATGTTGCGTCCGCCGAGCAGGTAGTAACTGTCGTCGACGATCAGGTACTTGTCATGAAGCCGGTAGCTATAGCGCCAAGGCAGCAACAGGCTTGCGCAGTTGTAGCGCTTGACCTCGACGTCTGGATAGGAGGCGAGCAGGCGGAAGGTCGTGCGGCGTTTGAGGCATTTGTTCATGCCAAATTGTCGATGACGATGCGGATGCGCGCGCCGCGCTCCGCGGCGCAGACGACTGCGGCGGTCACGCCGTTGCTCGCCGGGCCGTCGAGCCATTTGAACGTGGAGAGGACGATGTCGCGCTTGGCGGCGCCGACCATCTGCAACCTCACGACAAGCGCCTCGCGGTTGTCTTCGACGATGCGCACGCGTTCATGCGTATCAATGGGGTGGGGGAGAGGCCGCCTGCGTGCAGATCTTGCGGAAGGCTGGCGGTGCAAGTATGCCGAGGCTGGTGTAGAGAAGCATCGCCGACAATACGCTCAGGGCAATTCCAATAACGTCCATGCTGCTGCCCTCCTTTTGGAAACGACGACAACTGCTCGACACGTATTCAATTGCTGCTCTCAGGCGCATGCCGCAGCTGGCCCCAGCAGATAGGCCCTCGGGCGTGTCAATACGCTATACTTACGCCTTGTCCCCATCGTCTAGCGGCCAAGGACCCTAGCTTCTCAGGCTAGTAACGGAGATTCGAATCCTCCTGGGGACACCAACTCATCTTTTCGTGCCAAGGGAGCGAACATGCCGAGCTTGCTGGATGAAATCGACCTCGATGCTCTTCCCATAGACCCAGATCTTGCCGAGCGCCTGTTTGCGGCGCTCGAAGCTGCCGCCTCGACGAAGGGCGTCTTCATCGAGAGCAGCACGTACCTACGCCGGGTGCTGGGTAAGTGCTGCCCCCAGGCGGATATCGAGGCGGCCGTCCAGCTGTCGCCTGCCCGGGCGGGCATTGCGCCGGAGGTCGTCGACAAGATTGCGCTTGCCGAGATTCGCACCGAGGCGCTGCGTTCGAGCGGGCTTTCGTTTCTCGCGGGCATGCCCGGCGGCCTGGCGATGGCGGCGACCATCCCGTTCGACCTCACGCAGTACTTCGTGCACGTCCTGCGCATAGAGCAGAAGCTCGCGTATCTTTACGGGTGGCACTCGTTCCTCGACGACGATCCCGACCAGGAAGACGACCCCCAGTATCATCTTGCGCTCATCATCGGGTTTGCCTCGGGGGTCGGCAATGTGGGCAGCACGGTCGCCAAAGTCGGCTTCAATGCCGCGCGCACGGGCATCGCGGGGGCGTTGTCCCGCGTCATGCTGCCGCGCATGGCGAGCAAGGTGGTTCCGGTGCTGGGCGGGGCGATGTCGGCAGGGCTCACTTTCTCGATGTTCACCTCGGGCGCAGAGGTCATGCGCCGCTACTTTGCGGGTCTGCCCCAGGCAACAGACGAGTTCGAGGTCTCGTCCGAGGTCATCGACATCGAACCACGGGTCATCGAGTAGGGGTCTGTGACCTTTGCCCTCCTCGCGGCAAGGGACTCCCCGGGCTGCCGTGAAACCCCGCGAGGGAGACGAAATCGGCCTGCAAAACGTCGCCCTTGCAGCATTCCGCGGCAGAAAGCGTCGCCCTTGGCGCTCCTCGTGGCACGGCACCCCCGGGCTGCCACGAAACGCCGCGAGGGCGAAGGGCCCAGTCCCACGGATGTCCCCCTTGGGTACGGTCGTGGCAAGCCGCATCTCCCTTGGGAGGTTTTGCGACAATCCCGGCCTGCGCATGCCGTGAAAGTACGCGAGGGGGACGGAATCGGCTCGGAAAACGTCGCCCTTGGTCCGCCTTGTGGCAGAAAGCGTCGCCCTTGCAGCATCCTGTGGCACGGAGGCACTAGCTACACTTCGCGCGCAACCTCGACCGACCACCAGTTCTTGTCGTGCGCGAACGCGCGCAGCGGATCCAGGCAGGTTGCCTCGTCCGCCTCAAGGGCCCCTTCTGCCAGCTCGAACAGCAGCTTCTCCCAGCTTTCGAGCATCTTGCCGTACACCTTGCCCCGCATCCCGAACGTCTGCACCGAGACGATCGCGTTGTTGAGGTCCGCGACGCGGATTGGCCAGACGCCTCCTTCGACGCCCAACTCGCGCTCGATAGCGGCAAGCGACTCCTCCGAATAGAAGATGCCCTTGACGAGCGCCGTGTACCCGATTGCGCAGTCCGCAGGCAGGCAGTCTGCTGGGCGCACCTCGACGAAGTGCTTGAGGCGCACGTCGGGCCGGAACATCGAGATGGCGTGCTCGATGTCGGCATCTTCCGGGGGAGCGTCTTGGTAGGCCTCGTCTGCCGTCTGGTCAAATACCGCACGAAGTGCCGGACCTGCGGGAGTTGCCGCAGCTGGGCGCGTGACGAAGATGGGCGGCGTGCGCATAATCCAGTTCGCATAGCGTTCGAATCCGAATCCCGCATCGAAAACGCCGGGGATGGCGCCGCAGCGGAGGTTGTCGACCTCGCGCCACAGCTGCATGCGCCGCAGCGGGGTGTGGTTCTCGGCACCCTCGAAGACGGGGGAGTTGTCGGCGATGGCCGCGAGCACGGGAGCGATCGCCGACGCGACCCGAATCTTGCGCACGGCGTCTTGTTCGCTGTAGTAGTCGACTGAGACCTGGGTGGCGCACGAGCTGCGCATCATACGCTCGCCGTGCGTGCCGATGCGCGCGAAGTACTCGTCCATGAACCGGTAGCGCTGTTTGGGGATGAGCTCGAGGTCGAGCGCCTTTCGCGTGGGGTGGTAGCCGCGCGAGACGATATGCGCCCCGTGTGCTTGGAGAAACGGGTCGACGGCATCGCGAAAGTGCCGGTACGCCGCCTGGGCCTCGAGGGCCGTCGTGCAGGGGGCGCAGCTGAACTCCAGCTGTGCGGCGGGTTCGAGCGAGACGGCGCCGTCGCCGCCCGAAAGGCCGATGAGGTCGCCTTGCGTGCTATAGGAGCGCTCCGGGTAGAACGCGCTCAGATACTCGAGCACCTCCCGGATGCCGAGGGCGCTGTCGTGCCGCTCGTAGGAGACTGGCCTGCCGTCATCGAATACGACGAAGTGCTCGATCTCGACCCCGAGCAGGATGGGGGCGCCCGGCTGCTTGATTCCGGCAGAAAGGTAGCGGACAAATCGTTCGCGGTTCTCGGTTACGTAGTTCTTCAAGCGGGGGCGCCCAATCTCTTTTTTCGCGGTCCGAACACCGGGGCGGTCCGAGCCTTCGACGCACGGTTGATATCTGACTCCGGATTCTACTGATTTGCGAGAGGTTGCACCTACGGCAACAGCATAGTTATTTGCAATGGCCTGCTATCGGACGGCTGGGTGTTTGTCGCCTCGACACGGGGCTCATCTGAATGCGGCCTCTCTCGATATTGATAAAATATATTGAATAGCATTGCATTTATGTTATGCCAGCATCTTGAACGCGTAATCTGTTTGCGGTTCAATTCTCCTTGTCGTTTTTCGGTCCACGCCAACGTCAAGGAGGTAGACATGTCATCGAGGCTATACTTCGCATACGGTTCGAATCTGGATTTCGACCAGATGGCAGCGCGCTGCCCCAATGCGGAATACGTTGGCATCGCGACGCTCAAAGACCATGTCCTCAAGCTCGACTCCGCAGGATACGCGACGGTCGTCGCCCAGCCGGGCGCCCATGTCCAAGGCGCGCTGTGGAACCTCGACCGCTGCGACGAGGCCAAGCTCGACGGTTTCGAGGGCGTCGAGACCGGCTGCTACCACAAAGAGGACATCACGGTCGACTTCGTGGGCAAGCACGACCAAGATGACGTCATCTACGGCTACCAGGAGCGCAGCGCCGCGGGCGTCTCGCTCGACGCGCTCATCTACCTTTCCGACCGCCCGCCGTTCGGCAACGCGACGTTTCGTCCCGAATACCTCGACCGCGTGCGCAACGGGGCGGAAAGCCTCAGGCTCGACGGCGCGACGCTCGGCCAGATCAGGCGCTTCGGCATCGTCGAGAACGCCGAGTACGCAATCGCCGGCTAGAGGGCGCGCTCGCCGATTCCGCGACGCGGCCGTTGGGCATACAACAGACCGCGCGCATGCCGCCGAAGGATAATTTCGGCGATTTGCCACGAGCGTAGCGAGGAGCCCCCCATGACCGACGACATCACGATTGCAGTTTCTTCCCGCACGAGCAATACTCAAAAGATTGCCGATGCCGTATGCGCGCAGCTCGACGAGCTGGGCGTTGGGTACCGCGTCCGCGAGGCGGGCGAGCCGGTCGAGGGTCAAAACGTCATCATCTGCTTCTGGTGCTTCAAGTCGCGCTTCGATGTGCGCAACAAGAACCTGCTCGCAGAGCTTTCCGGCAAGAAGATCCTCGTGTTCGGCACCTTCGGCGGATACCCGGACAGCGCGTACGCAGACAAGGTCCGCCGCAATGTGATAGGCGACGCCAGCGAGCATAACGAGTGCCTGGGCGTGTTCTTGAGTCAGGGCAGGGTTTCGATGAAGATCGTGGAAAAGCGCCGGCAGCTGCCGGCGGACGACCCGCACCATCTGGACGATGCGGGGGTGCGGCGCCTGGAAGAGTCGCAGAAGCATCCCGGCGGGCAGGACATTGCACGCGCCTGCAGCTTCCTGCGCGAACACCTCGGGGGCTTCGCCTGGGAGCGTGCAGACGCGTGGGCGGCGCTTGCTAGTTGTGGCAGCAGCCTTCGCCGCCGGGCTTGTGCGCGGTGATGATGTGAGGCAGCGCGCCTTTCAGCCATTGCTCGACGACACGGTCGGTGTCGCCGTTGATGGAGGTATACAGCTCGATGCCCGCCTGCTCGAGTCCGTCTGCTGCGGGCGTGCCGATTCCGCCACATATCACGCAGGTGACATTGCGGTCTTTGAGGGCTGCCACGCGCGCGTCGTGGCCGTGCCCGAGGCCCTCGACGATCTCGGTCGAGGTGACGGTGTTGTTTTCGATGGTGTAGAGTTTGAATTTCTCCGCGTGGCCGAAGCGCTGGTCGACACGGCTCTCGCTGTCATAGGGGATGGCGACAATTTCCATAGACGATCCCTTTCGTGTGATAGACGTCATGTTGGCTTTGCAGTATAGGCCATGAATCCGACAGTAGAACGTCCCCGTGTGCGCACAGGGGCGCTTCAGCTTCGCGAAAGTCCGCTATACTGGCAGCATGGATGCGAGCAAAGCACACGAGTACCCCTTTTTCACGCACCGGGAGTGCACGTACTTCCCGTGCCATGAGGGCGTCGATCCCGACGAGTTCAACTGCCTGTTCTGCTACTGCCCGCTCTACGCGCTCGGACCCGAGTGCGGGGGAGACTTCACCTATTCGGAGAAGGGCTACAAAGACTGCACCGGCTGCACGAAACTCCACGAGGGCGACAACGGCACCACAATAGTCAAGGAACACTTTCATGCGCTTGCGGAGCTCGCGCGTAGAGACATATAATCAACATCGCGAATTTGACAAGCGCATGATCGGGCAGTCGTCGTAGCCGCGCCTCTCGGGCGCGGAGCGTGACGAGGAAACCAGGTGCAAATCCTGGGCAAGGGCCATTGCTGTGAGGGGAGTCCCCAAGCCAGAATGCTCGTCCTGCCGGAACGCTGAGAGCTCTGTGAACCCTGGAGCGGCGTGATTGTCACTTTGTCCCGCACAAGGGGGGCAGGTGGCATGTCGCGCGTCTGGGACAGGCGCGTTTTTCATATGCACTCGTCAGCAGCATGTCAGCCAAATTCATACGATTGGAGCCTGCAATGGCAGGCAGCTATGGGGAGGTTTGGCATGTCCAACCAGATTTCTAGACGTGGATTTGTAGGAGCGGCAGCGATGGCAGGAGTCGCGGCGGTAGCCGGACTTGCGGGCTGTGCAGGTGGCAACGACTCTAAGAAGGGGCCGAAGCCGGTCATCTTGGTGACGAGCTTCGGCACGAGCTACAACGACAGCCGTCAGATCACCATCGGCGCTGTCGAGAGCGACATCAGGGAGGCATTCCCCGACTACGACGTACGTCGCGCATTCACCGCGCAGATCATCATCGACAAGCTCAAGAGCCGTGACGGCCGCACGATCGACAACATTGACGATGCGCTGCAGAAGTGCATCGACGACGGCGTGAAGCAGGTCGTGGTCCAGCCGACGCACCTGATGGCCGGCAAGGAATACACCGACGTCCAGAGCTCGCTCGACAAGGTCAAGGACAAGTTCGACAAGACCGCTCTCGGTCGTCCGCTCCTCGACACCGACGATGACTACGAGGCGGTCATCAAGGCCATCGTCGACGCGACGAAGTCCTACGATGACGGTCATACGGCAATCTGCTTCATGGGGCACGGCACCGATGCGGATTCCAACGCCGATTACGCGAAGCTGCAGGACAAGCTCACTGCCGACGGCTACAAGCAGTACTTCATCACGACGGTCGAGGCGACTCCGACCTTCGACGACACGATCAAGCTGATGAAGGATGCGGGTTACAAGAAGGTCGTCGTCCGTCCGCTCATGATCGTCGCCGGCGACCATGCCAACAACGACATGGCAGGCGAGGACGACCCCGATTCGCTCGTTTCGAAGTGCAAGGCGGCAGGCATTACCCCGACGCCGGTCATCGAGGGCCTGGGGCAGCTCATCGCAATCGACGAGCTGTTCGTCCAGCATACGCAGGCGGCAATCGACCAGCTCGGCAAATAACGCGTGGCGGGGCATACGTCCCGCACGCCAGACAGATAACAACGAGTGAAGGCAGAAGTTTAGAAGATGAAAAAGGTTCTTTGCGCTCTGTTCGCGGCAGTGCTCGCATGCGGTCTTCTCGCAGGCTGCGGCGCAAGTGGCAACGGAGGGTCCGGATCGGGCTCTGATTCTGGAGCGACTGCATCCAAGGCGGCGCTCGAGGACGGCACCTACGATATCGAGGTCGAGACGGACTCCAGCATGGTCAACGTCGTCTACGCGAAGCTGAAAGTTGCGGACGGGAAGATGACCTGCACGATGGCCTTGCATGGCCAGGGTTTCAGCCGCTTGTTCGAGGGCACGGCTGACGAGGCGGCCAAGGCCGACGCATCGCAGATCGTCGACTACGTGGCCGACTCCGACGGGCTGTACACGTTCACGTTCCCCGTCGAGGCGCTCGACACCGAGACGCAGGTCGCGCTGTACGGCCAGCGCAGGGATACCTGGTACGAGCACAAGCTCACGTTCAAATCCGAAGGCGCGAAGCCCGCAGACGAGGCGTCTGCCTCTACGCCGGCTGACGGCAGCTACCAGGTTGCCGTGACGCTTTCCGGCGGTTCGGGCCGCGCATCGGTCGACTCTCCCGCCACGCTCGTCGTGAACGGCGGCAAGATGACGGCGACCATCGTGTGGTCGAGCTCCAGCTACGACAAGATGGTTGTGGACGGTACCGAGTACAAGCCCACGAACACCTCGGGCAACTCCACCTTCGACATCCCCGTTTCCGCGCTCGACACCGATTTGGCGGTCAGCGCTGAGACCACGGCCATGAGCCAGCCTCACATGATCGACTACACGCTCAACTTCGATTCCAAGAGCTTGGCGGCCAAGTAATGGCAGCAACCTCTCGAAGAGGGAGCGAGACGTCTGGGGCAAGTCCTGTGGGCTTGCCCCTTCGTTTCGCCCGCAAGGCACGCGCAGTTTGCATCGTGGCGGTCGTTGCCGCAATCGTCGCAGTGTTCACAGGTGCGTTTTCCCTCGCTGGATGCGCGTCGCAGGAAAGCGCGCAGCAGTCCAGCTTTCACAACACCGACATCGGGACGGGATGGAAGGTCACGGGCAGCCTCGACCTGCAGTATGCGACGCAGTTCACCGTCGACTACTTCGACGGTGGCTACAAGCTCGTGTGCCTGGGCGACAACACCCGCTACCTCGTCGTCCCACAGGGAAGCGATGTGCCCGCAAACCTCAGCTCCGACGTGGTGCCGCTCAAACAGCCACTCGGCAACATCTACCTCGCGGCATCCGACTCGATGTGCCTGTTCGATGCACTCGACGCACTCGACACCATCCGCGTCTCGGGCATCAAGCGCGACGATTGGCATATACCCTCAGCGCGCGATGCGATGGACTCCGGGCGCATTGTCTACGGCGGAAAGTACAACACGCCCGACTACGACCTGCTGCTGCGCGAGAACGTCTGCTTTGCCATCGAGTCCACGATGATCAACCATGTTCCCGACGTGCGCGAGAAGCTCGAAGACCTGGGTATTCCCGTCATGAGCGAGCGCTCGAGCTACGAGGAGTCCCCGCTCGGCCGCACCGAGTGGGTCAAGCTCTACGGCGTGCTTCTCGACAAGGAACAGCAGGCAGACCAGGTCTTCGCAGAGCAGGTGGCACAGGTCAAGGCCATCGACAACAGCCAGATCGTGATGCTGCCCGGCGGCTTCTCCGGCGGCGACGAGCCGGACGGCA
>OGRM01001775.1_pt1 | contig 11979 bp, 7 predicted proteins | sample 1553491 | NCBI WGS metagenome assembly OGRM01 (sample SAMEA2580110, study PRJEB22360) | human gut metagenome | biome: human gut; feature: human-associated habitat; material: faeces | place: Denmark | collected 2008/2010
CCGAAAACAGATTATATAAATATGCCGTTGAGTTCATAACTGAATATTTTTATAAACAACTTACCATGGGCAATAATACCCAAAGTAATTATATCAAAAAAAAGATGTTTTTTCTATACACGATTGTACTAAATTAACCTGACATTTCAAAGCAATATGCACAATTGCGTTGCTTTATATATGTACAAATTTAATAAGCCTTAAATATATGAACATAAAAAGGGCTTCACGCAAAAAAAGTCCCGCACCGAAGTGCAGGACTCTTGATAAGCTTATTTGCAAATTAGTTTGCAAGACCTGATCTTTCAACACCCTCGATAAAGTATCTCTGGAGAAATACATACATAACAAGGATAGGTGTGATAGAAAGCAGACAACCTGCTTCAAGCCATACGATTATCTGTCTTACAGATACCGCCTGACCGTCGAAGAGCTGCTGAGTCAGGTTTGTATTCAGGTTCTTCAGCATAAGAGCAACAGTGTCGTTCTGTGTGAAGAATGATGATGATACATAGTAGTCGTTCCAATACCAAACGATAGAGAACAGGAATACTGTCAGGAACGAAGACTTTGCGTTAGGACACATGATAACAAGGAATGTTTTCAGTGGGCTGCAGCCGTCGAGGTATGCAGCATCTTCAAGCTCCTTAGGAAGTCCTCTGAAGAACTGACGGAAGATGAAGATAAACAGACCTGCACGGAGTCCGTTTGCAAACAATGCAGGAAGATACATTGTCCAACCGCTGTTGATAAGCGATGTTGATTTGCCAAGTGTGAATACCTTAGCGAGCCACGCTGGCTTGAAGTAAGCATACTGGAGGTAAAGTGGGATAGTTGTGATCTGTGGAGGTACGATGATCATAAGAACAACGATACCGAACAGGATTCCCTTACCTTTGAACTTAAATCTAGCGAAGCCGTAGCCTGTGATAGAGCAGGTGATAACCTGAAGGACAGAGGCCACGAGGTTAAGGATAACTGTGTTTACAACAGTATCTTCAAACTTCATTACTCCCCAAACGTCCTTGATGTTATCAAGTGTGAAGCTCTTAGGGATCCAAACTACTGACGGGTCGTTCATCTGCTCATTTGGTCTGAACGCAGTTGAAAGCATGAATATCAGTGGATAGAGGATTACGAAGCACAGACCAAACAGGATAAGGAACCTGAAGAACGGCCAAACCATTCCGATCGCTCTTCTTCTTCTGTTATAGCTGATCTGCTCAGGGGTGAGATATTTCTCAAGACCCTCCTCTTTCATCTTCTTATAACGGGCTTTAATAGCAGCCTTTCGTTCTTTTTCGAACTCTTTTTCTTCTTTTTTAGTTGCCACTTAAATCCCCCCTTATTCTACTTCATAGTAAACGAACTTATTAACAAGTGCTACGACAAGTGCAAGGAATACCGCTACGATAAGGAAGTATGCCCAAGCCATTGCCGCTGAGTAGCCATGCTCCCAGTTGCTTGCCTTGTTAAGAACGATCGTCATAACTTCGTTCTGTGGATCAACGAATGAGTCAACGATTGTATAAACCACGCTTGAAAGTATCATTGGGCTGATATAAGGAATTGTGACTTTCCAGAAGAACTCCCATGAAGTTGCACCCTCGATCTGGGCTGCTTCCTTAGCTGAGAGCGGGATACCCTGAAGTGCTGAAAGCACCAGAAGTATCTGGATACCTGAGTTCCATACAAGGTTCAGGATGTCGGTGGTCAGCGAGTTTATTATCTCAGTGAGCTTATCACTGATGTTGTAGATACCGAGGAAGTTCAGCAGCTGGTCAACGAGGTCAGCCTCGAACATTGAGCTGAACTGCTCAGATCCGCCTGCGTATCCGCCTGTGCTCATGTTACCGTTGATGATGTCGATAACAGGACCTGTAGCGATGATAACAGGGAGGAAGAATACTGATCTTGCGAATGTTCTTCCCTTGAATTTCTGATTAAGGATAACTGCGATAAAGATAGAGAATATGAGGATAAGAGGAGTTCTCAAAACCGTATTCTCGATCATTGCTACCAGAGCCTTGGAATAATCCTGATCCTTACGGAAAGCGTTTACATAGTTTTTCCAACCGATAAAGGACATTTTCATTCCGCCCTGAGTTACCTCAGTTTTGTTGAATGAGTAAATGAGAGATTCCCTGTTATGAGATTCTATAAGAGGCAGGATAAAGAAGTAGATAGTCCCCAGCGCCCAGATCGCTATAAATCCGTAGCCGTAAAGTCCTTTTCTTTTTTCATAAGAAAGTCTGTGCTTCTTTTCCTTCATCACAGGTGCAGGAGCGACTGCCTCAGCGGCAGGCTCTTCTGCGATTATCTCCTCTGTTGAAATATCTTCTGTAACAGCCTCAGCGTCATTTTCCTTTTCGACTGTATCTTCAAGATCCTCAGCCTTAACAGCCTCGATCTCTTCAGGAGTGTTTTTGATCTCTTCGCTCATTATTCTGTCAAACCTCCTTCTATACAATCTGCAAGGTCATAGACCTCTGTGCCTACGGTAGCTGTTGCGTTCTTCTTATCAACACTGATAACAACGTCTGAAGCTCCGTCCTTTGAATAAGTTGTGGTAAGAACGTTCTTGTCATCGCTCAGCTCGTACTTTGTGATCGTATAATCTGAAACGCCTGAAAGTATGCTGCTTACCTTTTTGTACTGATTAGCTGCAAGATCTGTCCAGCCTGCATAGTTTGAATAATACAGGTCGTCATATTCTGTATCCTGAAGCGTATCAGCGTCAGCGTATGTCATATCATAGTGTATCTGCGAGCCTGAAGCCAGTGAAAGCAGGAATGTTTCATCTGAATTTGAGCTCTTATTGATAGGTGTTGAAGCGTAGTCAACATATCCGTGAATGACCATCTGATAGAACGGGATATCGAAATCTGTTACGTTGAATCCACTGGAGTAAACAGGAACGTTTGAAACGTTTGTTACATATGGGAGAACGTAAGAGTTCGCACCGTCTGCGAATACTGTACTGATCTTCTCGCTCGCACTCTTATAGCCGTCAACGATAGTATTCATGGTCTTGCTTCTGCTTGAAGGATCCTTCTTTGAATAGTCAGAAACAAGCTTTGTTGAATAATCACCGAAGCCGATAGAAGTGAGCTTTTCATCAGTATAGCTCTCGAGCATTTCTGTGAACACATTCGAGTACTTGTTTGGTGTGAGCAGAGCAGGTGAAACTCCCTTTTCTGCAACACCGAAGGCCGGGCTGTATGATGACTGTCTTGAATAAGCATTTGAAACTCTGATAGCTGTGCTTGTAAGAGTCATATATCCCCATGAACCACTGTCCATCTTGAAGTTGTTCATTGAAGGAACGATCTTCATATTATCGTCCTTTGAGATAAGCTTATCAAATGCGCTTGAACCACCAAGCTTGCCGGACGGAGATACCTCTGTGGATATCTTGTTCTTGATAGAGTCATTTGTCCAGTCGTTATAGTTGACAGTTATGTTGTCAACTCCGCCGTCCTTGAGGATATCAAGTATGTCTGAAGCCTGATCGAAGCCAGTGATCTCTGTTTTAAGATTGAATGGGATACCGAGAATAGAAGTATCCTTCATAACGCCGCCATAAAGGTCAACATAAAGATCGCTCTTATTTGCCTGAGCCTTAGCTGTAAGGCCCCTATTATTGATAAGGTAGTTTCTGTAGACCTCAGCGCAGTCAGCGTAGTTAAGATCCTCGCCGTTGTCTGAATCAACAGGATAATAACGAACTCCAAATCTCTCGGTCTTTATTCCGTTCTTCTCGAACACTGTGATCTTGTTTGAGTTATCACCGCTCATGAAGAATGAGTCTGAGCTTCTTGTTTCAAACTCGAAGTAACAAGTGTTGTAAGCCTGCTTTTCCTGTCCGCATACCTGAGCGTGAGCATAAACGTTTGACTCACCGTCAGAAGCAACGCAAACAAGTCCAGATGAACCGCTTACTGTTGCAAGGACCGGCATATAAGCCTGCTGAGTGGTTCTTGGAGCTGTTATTGGAACGGCTGTATAATCTCTGCCGAATACCTGCTGATTATAGTCAGCGTACTCGGTCTTGCCGTTGTTGTAGTTTATTACAGCACCGCTTCCGTCAGGAACTATCATATAGCCTGTCGCAGTTGAATCAGCAGCGCCGAAGTTAGGGCAGAACTCGATCTTTGTAAGCACCTTTCCGTCTACCTGAGAAGTGTTTTTCTCCTCGATCTCATCTGAATCGCAGTAAACATAGAGGTTATCGTCCTCAAGAACATAGTGTATCTTGAGCTTCACACCATCAGAAACGTAGTTATATGTAGCAACAACGCCGTCTGAATTTTTCTGCCATTTTACTTTTGCCTTGTTGGAGTAAACCGGAGCAGGGGACTCTGTTCTCTTTTCCTGTCTAAGGTCACCGACTCTGATAGCGGCACTTGCAGCGATCTGCTTTCTCTGGGCATTTTTCATTGCTGTGCCCTTAACTGTGTCGATAATTGTCTGGTCAGCCTGAACATTTATAGGCGAAGTCCACCAATACTTACCTGAAGCCTTTACATAAAGACAAAGTCTTTCGTTTTCTTCGTCAAGATAAAGAGCTATCTTGTCGTTCTCTGTTATCTTTTCGCACATTGCAAGAGCTTCTTCGTCAGTTATAGGCTGAACCTCGTCGTCCTTGCTTGCTGTAGTAGTTGTTTTCTCATCGGCTGCTGAGTCTTCAGCAGCTTTATCGCTGCTTTCATCGGCAGTAGCTGCTGCGTCGGAAGCGTCAGCTGAGCTTGTATCATCAGCCGCCGAATCGACACTGCTGTCAGTATCCTTTACTGCGGCGCTTGAATCAGCCTGGCTTGAACTCTCGTCAGTGGAAGAAACCACCATTGACCCCAGAGGCATCAGCATTGTAAGGCAGATAGCAAAGACAACTGCTTTCTTGTAACTTTTGTTATGCATTTATTATTTACACCACCGTTTCTGTTTTAGCCTCTGATCCTGTACATGATCTCAGTATAAACTGAGTAACCGAATACATATACCTGCTGGAACAATGAAAGGAGAAGTATCGCAAGGAACAATATAAGAAGCATTGCGATGATCGTACCAATAATTGAAGCAAGTGTTTTTCCGAATGAATACTGGTGAACGGCTCTCATTGCCTGCACCATAAGGATAACAGACCAGCCGATGCCAAGATACTGGATCGCTGTGATCCAGATCGACTCGTCCTGTACCAGAACGTTTGAGAAGATCACTGCGATAAATGTGCAAACGATGTAAGGAACAAGAGAATATGCAGAATAGATGCAGATCTTTTTAAGCGTACCTTCACCGTCGAGAAGTGTGCATATTGCCCAGTTGCCGAGTACCCAAGTGAAGAAGTAAACTACAGACTGAACGATAAGCGGAACAACGTTGAATACTTTAACGTAGCTGTCATTGAACTGGAAGCCTGTGAGCTGTCTGTCAACGACCATTGCAATAAAGAGGAAGAGAACTATGAGCATCGATATTTTCATTGAGCCTTGTTTCTTCCATCTCAGGTCCTCAAAACCTTCAACAGGGTGGAAAACACAATGCTTGAGCCAACCTACCGGAGTAAATTCATACATATCAGTTTCCCTCCTTCTTTTTGCGCTTGATGAGCTTTATGCCCTTTTTCTTGAGAACTGCTTTTACGATGAGCAGGACGATCAAAACGATAATAACTATCATTATAACTGTGAAGTTATCTCTGAGCCATTCTTCTCTTGCATATTTGAATGCCTTATCGTAATCGTCCTGATCGTAAGCTGTTTTGAAGTAATCAAGAGCCTTCATATACTCGCCGTCGTTAAGGCAAGCATTGTTATCCCCCCGGTCTTTAAGCAAAGCCTTACCAAGTCCGACATAAGCCATTGCATAGCCGCCGTCTCTCTTTATAACTTCTTCCCAGTCAGCTCTTGCGTCTGAGTATCTACCCTCGTCATAGAGGAGAACTGCTCTGTGAACGACATTACCGAAAGTTGTTTCAGTATAAACTGTGATATCGTTCTTTGTTCCGTCAAGGATATAGACCTCGTTGCCTCTTGCTTCGATAGCGTTTGGTCCAAGGAAGCTTCCTGCCTGATCAGAAGTGGAGTTCTTTGTACCAAAGATGCAAAGAAGATTACAGAGCTTATCATACTGGAACACTCTACCGTTCTCATAGTCAAGAACATTTATTGTTCCGTTGTCAGAAACGCAGATATCTGTAAGTCTGCACTTATAAGTTTTATTTGTTGTTGAATCATACTCTGAAGCAACGTCACCAAATGAATACTCATCGCCGACTGCGTTATCCCAGATGTTATAACCTGCTGGGTTAAGCTTCTTAACAGCGTCGGTCGTAGTATTTGCAGCCTCAGTAACAGTGTAGATAAATCCGTCTGCGTCGATATCGAAGTTTGCATACTCGACAGGAACGTTTCTTGTCATTGCTGAGATCTGCTCGTTTGAAGCGATCTTTCTCCACAGCTTCTGAGCAACGACAGCGGCAGTTACTTCAACACGGTTAGCACCGTAGAAGCCCTGGAACTCACCGTCCTTATTGAACTGAACAGAACCTGTGTTTACTGACTTACAAACAACGTAGATATTCTCTGCCTTATCTGCAAGTATCTTTGAAGGGTTGAATGTTTCGGAATCATAAAGCTTTGTGTCAGGCTTTGTGTATTCCTGCACCAGAGTCATTTCTGTGCCTGACTCAACAGTACACTTAACAGCCCTTGAATTGTCTGTATCTGCGATGTAAACATAAAGCTTATCATCAAAGATGCTCTTTTTGACATATATGCCGTTAGGATTAAGGAAGGTCGATCTTCCGTCCTCGCCTACAGATATTTCTGTAGAGCCTGTGAATCCGGTATAACAGCCTGTTACCTTAAGATCAGTATCAAGACGGAGTATTCTGTTGTTGCCTGAATCGCACACCCAGAAAGTATCATTGTCCTGATCGTAAAAGAGGTCTTTTGCATCTGAAAGCTTTGCAGGAGCGTCATCGCTTATATAAAGCGGGTCGCTCGGATCTGAAAGCCTGTCAAGACCCATATCTGCACCTGTTACAGTCTTTTCTACACGGTAGGCACTCTGCGATGGGATCGCATCGTCCCAATAGTCGTAGTTATAGGCTGTATAAGGCTCATCTGCGAAAGCAGTCACGGTCATGGTCAGCGCCAGACCTGCTGCAAGTGCCGCAGAGATCATTCGTTTTAGAGAGATTTTATTTCTCGACACTACTTATCACCTTTTTTCCTTTTCTATAATCTAAGTTCAAATTAATCCTTCATACCTGAGTTAGCCATTGTTTCCATGACGTTGCCCTGAGCTACAAGGAATACGATCAGCGGTGGTATCAGAAGTACAACTGCTGCGGCAAATGTAACGCCCTGACGAGCAAGACCTGCTGCTGTGATCTGCTGTACAACTGTAGGTAGTGTTTTGAGCTGCTCGGAGTAGATAAGTGCTCCGCCCTGAATGTTCCATGCTCCCTGGAAAGCGAAGATGATAAGTGTCATCAAAGCTGGCTTTGAGTTTGGAACGACGATCTGCCAACAGATCCTGAACAGACCTGCGCCGTCCACCTTAGCCGCTTCCACCATGGAGTCGTGGATGGTTGTCATGCTCTGACGCATGAGGTAAAGACCCATTGATGTTGAAATGCTTGGGAGGATCAATGCCCAGTATGTATCGATCATATGGAGCTTAGCCATTACGAGGAACTGCATGATCCATGTTGCATTTGAGGAGAACAGGAGGGCAATAACGATGATCTGGTTAATGACCTTGTTTCCTGGAAATTTACACTTTGCAAGAACGAATGCTGCGCAGCAGCAAACGAAAAGGTTGCAGATACAAATTACTATTGTAATAAAGAAGCTGTTGAAGATATATCTTGACAGCGGTACCTGCCATGAGCTTGCGGCTACCTTGAACATATCTGAGAAGTTGTTGGTAGTCGGATTCAGTACATAAAGCTTTGGAGGGAACACGAACAGCTCCTCAACAGGCTTCATAGACTGGATAACTGAGTAATACAGCGGGAACACCATGAATGCACCAAGGAGACAGAGGAATACGAAAATAACTATATCTCCGCCAAGAGAACCATTGACTCTCGCCTTTTTCTCTTTGACCTTCAGCTTTTCAATAGACTGCTGCTTTTTTCTTTTTCTAGCCATTTTATATACTCCCCTCCTTTAGTCAAGATACTTGCCTAAGAGCCAGTTGATACCCTTATTGGCAAGGAGCATTGCAGCGAACAATACGAAACATATTGCTGACGCATAACCCATTTCGTAACGAATGTTACCATAGTCTGTTGCGTGGTTCATGATCGTGTGAGCTGCATAGTCTGTTGAAGGCAGACCTACGAGGTTCTGACCAACAACACCGACTGTGAACGATGCTGAGATCTGGATAACGGCAGCGAACAGAAGCTGTGGTCCCATTGAAGGGATAGTGATGTAGAAAAGCTCCTGCCATCTGTTCTTGATACCCTCGATAGCACCTGCTTCGTACATTGACTTATCAATGTTCTGGAAGCCTGCACGGATAGCAAGGAAGCCTGCACCCATTGACATCCAAAGCTGAACGATGATAACAACTGTAAGGATATAGTTTGTATCTGTGAGCCACTGTGCAGGTTCGTTCAGGATACCCAGATCGATAAGCACAGCGTTCAGGTAACCGTAGGAGTCACCTGACAGGATAAGCTGCCAGGTAACATATACGGAAGTTGTCATAGAAGGTGCATAGAACACGAATGTGAAGAAGGTTTTGAGGAATGCGTTCATCTCGTTTATCAGCCAAGCAATGATAAAGCTGAGGATATAAGAGAACGGTCCTGTGAATATCGCAAAGATAAGAGTGTTTCTTACTGCGATAAGGAATACGTCGTCGTTAAGGAACAGCGTATAGAAATTTGAAAGTCCTACGAACTTAGGAGTTTCGATCATGTTAAAGTTTGTAAAGCCCATTGGCAGCGACATTACGACAGGCACTACCGTGAAGATAATGAACAAAGACATGAAAGGCAGGAGCATTGCATAGCAAGCCTTGTTGGTTTTCATCATGTGCCATGTGTACTTCCACTTGCCCTGTTTTATCATAGGCGCTTCAGGATTGGTTTTGGCCATTAGTTACTCCCCTTTCATTAATTGTCGTACAGACCAAGATCTTCAAGCTTACGAGTGATCTCGTCATTGATATCCTTATTGTACCAGAACAGTGTATCACGAGCGTTGTCGTAGTCATTAACTACAGCTCTGAATGCGTTCATAACGTTTCTTGTTACACCGTAAGATGCAGGAATGATCGGGATCTCTACCTGTGAATTAAGCTGGTCAAGAAGAAGATTTACTTCTGAAGTTGTCCAAGACAACTGCTGAAGAGCTTCTTCGTTAGCTGTTGCATATCTACCCATTGTACCAAGGATAGACTCGATGTTGTTACCATACTTGACCTGAGCGTCAGTTGAGGTGAACCACTTGATGAAGTCCCAAGCGCCCTCCTGATCTGCTGCCTTTGTGAAGATAATAGCACCTGAACCATTGGAGTTTGCTGCATGGTTGATAGTTCCGTCTTCCTGAACAGTACCAGGAACTGGCTGGAATCCCCAGCAGCCCTTGATCTCAGGAGCGGCTACAGAAAGCTGGTTATAGAATGTGTAGTTCTGGATAACTACTGGCATATCACCTGTTCTGAAACGTGTGAATGCGTCATATGTCTGCTGGAAGCTGTATGTTGTATAGAACTTTGTCCAAGTATCGAAAGCGTTTACGGCTTCCTGAGTATCGAATGTTGTCTTTGTCTGCTCTTCGTTGTAGTAGTTAAGACCCTGCTGGAGAAGGAGCATAGCGAATGTGTTACCAGGCTCTGTGATAGCAGATACCTGAGTTGTTCCGCCTGTACTTGTCATTACAGGGAGGATAAGACCAACTTCAAGGTAGTTTCTCTGAAGTGTTGGCAGACAGTTAAGAAGTCCGTCCCAAGTATTAAGATCTGTTGCTGGGTCGATATCGTACTCGCTGAGGATATCAGAACGATAGAACAGCATTGGGAAGGTCTGGTCACATGGAAGACCGTATGTACCGCCGTTGTACTGATAAAGAACAGTAGCGTCGTCTGCAAAACGTGACTTTACCTCGTCAAAGTCGCTGAATGTGGTGAGATCTGTAAGAACGCCACGGGCTGCAAGCTGGATAGGGAAGTCGCCGCCCATGAAGAGAGCGAGGTCAGGACCCTTGCCTGCAAATGTAGCCTCGACGATACCACCCTGAACGAGCTTAAGATTGATCTTTGTTTTAGCTGTTGGATTGTATTCACTTGAAATGAGCTGCTGGAGAGCCTCAGCGTTATCACGGCCGAGCATTACCCAGCACTCCATAGCACTTTCGTCCTCATCGGACAGTGCGTTGTAGTCCTCAAAGAAAGAACCGATAAAGCCCTTGAAGCCGAAGCCAAGTGATCCAAAGAATGACTTGTCACATGAAGTGAAATCCTGATCGGAAGTAGCTACCTCGATCATATCGACCTCAAGAGGCTGCTCACGATACTGGTTTACGAAAGAAGAAACCGATGTGATGTTATCCTTGATCTGTGACATCATCTCAGGGATAAGGTCAGGCTTCTTTATACACTTATCAAGAACGATAGCCATTTTCTCAAGAGTTTCAGCCTCAGTTCCGCCTGAACCTGAAAGCTTCTCGATCTCAGCCTTCTTATCTCTCAATGTCTTAGCATATTCCTTGAAATCAGGAACGATAGAAGGAATGGCTGTGTCGATCATGTAGTTGTTGTATTCATCAGGATCAGGACCTGTGATCTGTCTGATCTGTCTATAGTAGCTGTTTATGTTATAAACAAGCTCGTCCAGATCGCCCATGATCTCACCGATCTCACCAGGAACTGCTTCCAGAGAAATAGTGTTTGTGCCTGCCTGGAGGTAGAAATAAAGATCGTCGCCATTTTCAGACTTTGGCGTTGTGATGCTCCAGTCTGTATCGTAGTAGAACTTTATCTGATTAGCTTCAAGGCAAGGTACTTCGCCATTGACATAAAGACGTCTGTTGGAGTACATACCTCTCATCTGATCCTGTCTGCCTCTTATACCTATCTTATAGTAGCCAGCCTTGTCAACATTGAACTCCCATGTTACTGTCTGAGTTGACTGCGTCCAGCTTCCTGAACCGATAGTATTATATCTTGTTTTAGTAGGGCTTGAGCCGTTTGCGCTCGATGTGAGATAAGAGCTCTTATCTGATGTAGGATAAAGAGTTCTTGATGACTTGTAGGCAGCAGTTTCACCCTCAAGAGTGATCTTTTGTCCCTGAGCCTGTGCCAGATCGCTGTCTGATGGTGCTGTGTAAGCAGCAGGTGCTTCATACTGATAGAAAGTAAAGCTCTTGACAGCAAACTCAGCCTTTTCAGATTCAAATGTTATCGTATGTTCGCCAGCCTCCATATAGAACTCCAGCGGCTCGTTAAAAAGTCCGTCGATGTCCTCCAGAGGAGTTTCCTGCCAGCATGGAGTCGATATCTGTCCAGGACGGATATCGTTCTGTCTTGAATCCTGTTTGATCTCAGATTCGTTGATCCATCTCTTGCTCAGCGCGATTCTTGACGCTGTTGCATATGGGCTTTCGCCGTCGATAAGCAACGAAAACTCAACGTCGTTTGTGTTGCTTTCAAGTGCCTCATATATCATCTTGATATTGTAGACGCCTGTTTCAGGAATGTTCACCGTCCAAGAAACTGAACCCTCCTGATTTGCCCACTGCATAACATCATTCTCTCCATCTACTGTAGTTACAGTGATCTGAGCGTCTGTTACTGAAGCAGGATCGTAATCCTTTCCCAAGACCTCGACTGTCTTATCAGGTCTTGCAGCGTCGGTATACTTCTTTACATAGTTAGTATAAGAAGTCTGACGGATCGAATCGGTACCCGTCGTGGCAGCGGAGCTTCCGTCGCCTGTTGCAGAATCAATGAAGAGGT
>OGRM01001779.1_pt1 | contig 11959 bp, 9 predicted proteins | sample 1553491 | NCBI WGS metagenome assembly OGRM01 (sample SAMEA2580110, study PRJEB22360) | human gut metagenome | biome: human gut; feature: human-associated habitat; material: faeces | place: Denmark | collected 2008/2010
GGTGGCCTCGTCGCCTTCGAGCTTGACGTCGTCCTTGGCCTTGGCGGCAGCCTGGATCAGGGCGACACCGCCGCCCGGCAGCAGACCTTCCTCGATAGCGGCCTTGGCGTTGCGCACGGCATCCTCGATGCGGTGCTTGCGTTCCTTGGCCTCGACTTCGGTGGCAGCGCCGACCTTGATGACGGCGACACCGCCGGCCAGCTTGGCCAGGCGCTCCTGCAGCTTCTCGCGATCGTAGTCAGAATCGGTATTGGCGATCTCGCCACGAATCTGAGCGACGCGGGCAGCCACATCCTCCTTGGAGCCGCCACCGGACACGATGGTGGTCTCATCCTTGGAGACGATGACCTTCTTGGCGGTGCCAAGCACGGACATGTCGACGGAGTCGAGCTTCAGGCCCAGCTCATCGGACACCACCTGGGCACCGGTCAGGATGGCCATATCCTGCAGCATGGCCTTACGGCGGTCGCCGAAGCCCGGAGCCTTGACGGCGCAGGACTTGAAGGTGCCGCGGATGTTGTTCAGAATCAGGGTCGGCAGAGCCTCGCCGTCAACGTCCTCAGCGATGATCAGCAGCGGCTTGCCGGTCTTCATAACCAACTCGGCGATGTGGACGACATCCTGCTGGGAGCTCAGCTTGCCGGAGGTCAGAAGGATGTACGGATCCTCGAGAACGGCGGTCTGGTCCTCGGCGTTGGTCACGAAGTACGGAGCGATGTAGCCCTTGTCGAAGCGCATGCCCTCGGTGAAGTCAAGGTCAAGACCGAAGCGGTTGTTGTCCTCGACGGTCACGACGCCATCCTGGCCGACCTTGTCCAGAGCTTCGGCGATCTTCTCGCCGACTTCCGGATCAGCGGCGGAGATCGTTGCGGTGGCAGCGATCTGATCCTTGGTCTCAACGTCCTTGGCCGCTGCGACGAGTTCCTTGACGATGGCGTCGGCGGCCTTCTCGATGCCACGACGCAGCGCGATCGGGTTGGAGCCGGCGGTGACGTTCTTCAGACCCTCGTGCACCAGGGACTGGGCCAGCACGGTTGCGGTGGTGGTGCCGTCGCCTGCAACGTCATCGGTCTTCTTGGCGACTTCCTTGACCAGTTCGGCGCCGATACGCTCATACGGATCGTCCAGATCGATTTCCTTTGCGATGGAAACGCCATCGTTGGTGATGGTCGGAGCGCCGTAGGTCTTGTCAAGCACCACATTGCGGCCCTTCGGACCAAGGGTTACCTTGACGGTGTCAGCGAGCTTGTCGAGACCCGCGAGCATTCCCTGACGAGCTTCGTCGTCATATGCAATCATCTTTGCCATTGTTCCTCCACATATGGCTACACGGTATTATTTCCACCTTCGGAGCGACAATCAGAACCAGCCGTCAGCTGCCAGTTATCACTCTCACTCGTCGAGTGCTAATTCGCAGATTAGCACTCTCACGTCGAGAGTGCCAAACCCGATGACGTTCTTTGCGCTGTGAGCAAGATGTCAGTCGCATCGAATCAACTTGAAAAACGCCGGATTTCCAAGAAAATAAAAGAACCTCGCCTATGTTCGGGCGAGGTTCCAAACCGGTTCGGACGGCGTTTTTTCAGTTCAACAGCACCACAACGATCGGCGTGACCAATCCGCTGCTCTGCTGGACATTGGAGATTCCCAGCGTCTGCGCGACATTCTCCGCCGTCGCCTTGTCGGCCTCATTCTGATACCAGACAACCGTCTGGCTGGGAACGTTGCCGGTCGGATTGCTGGGCGTCACGCTGGTGTATCCGGCCTGGGTCAGGGCATCGGCCTTGCTCTTGGCGTAACCGGTGATGCTGGTGGCGTTCACCACGCGGATCTCGGTGGCCAGATTCACGCTCTGCTCAGAAGCCGCATCCTGGCCATTGTTCTGATCGTTATTCTGTTCCGCGTTCTGGTTGGCGTCCGAAGCGTCCTTCGACTGGCCATCCGAAGTACTGGTCTTCTTGCCGTCCTCGGACTTCTTGTTCTCCGTCTTGGCGTCTTTGGACGTGTCGTCCGTCTTCTTATCCGCCTTATCCGCCGTGGAGACGGACGATGAAGAGTCCTCCTTGGCCGACCAAGGCATTCTCAGGTTGCTGATCTCACCAGAATAGACTCCCCAGAACAGCAAGCCGGCGAGCAGAGCCACAATCACGACAATCACATACGGCAGAGCCCTGGACGCCATGGAACGTGCGCCACGGTGCACGCCCATCGGTCCCGCCGGAGGATTGTCGAACATATCCTTGGCGTAGGATTCGTAGGTCTCCTTGTCCTGCTTAGCCATTTTCTGCAACCTCATTTCTCACACTTACCGCCCCAGTGTACCGGCCCGTGCAGTCAGCCCACAATCAGCATCGTCGATTTTGCGCGTATTCGACACGTTTCCGCATGGAATCGGCATGGACATCCACAGGGCACGTCGTACAGTGGGAAAGTATGACTCATATCAAACCATTGAAGGATCTTGTGGAGCCCGGATGGGCCCAGGCCCTCGCCGATGTCGAACCCCAGATACATCTCATGGGAGACTTTCTGAGGTCGGAAATCGCGGCGGGACGTAAGCACCTTCCGGCCAGCAGGAACATTCTGCGCGCGTTTACCATTCCATTCGACGACATCAAAGTGCTTATCGTCGGCCAGGATCCCTACCCCACGCCGGGCCATCCGGTGGGACTGAGCTTCTGCGTGGCACCGGACGTCAAGCCCATTCCGCGCAGTCTGGCGAACATCTACACCGAGCTGACCGACGATCTGGGCGTGCCCATGCCGGCCAACGGCGACCTGACACCCTGGACCAAGCAGGGCGTCATGCTGCTCAACAGATGCCTGACCGTCGAACCGGGAAAGCCGGGAAGTCATCAGGGGCGAGGCTGGGAAGTGGTCACCGACGCGGCCATCAGCGCATTGAACAATCGCCGTCGGCCTGACGGCAGCGTCAAGCCTCTGGTCGCGATTCTGTGGGGACGAAAGGCGCAGACGTTGGAGCCCCTGCTCACCAACGCTTTCATCATCAAATCCCCCCATCCAAGTCCGATGTCCGCCCGCTACGGATTTTTCGGCTCGAAACCGTTCTCCCGTCAGGCATCAAACCCGTTCCCCCGCGCCAATCAGGCGCTAATCGAAGCAGGAGAACAGCCGGTGGATTGGACCCTCCCGTCAGCTTGACCCGTTAGAGTAGCAACCATGGCTTTATTCCCTCCAAAGAATCCGGCGCCAGCACCGGCACCCATCCCCATGCCCGCAGCCGCAAGACCAACCACGCTGTCGGCCGAAGACATCGCACGCGCCAGGAACATCGGTTCGCAGATTCGCGGACGTTTCGCGCAGACCCTGGTCGGACAGGACAATCTTCGTGAATCGCTGATCACCACTTTGGTGGCCGGCGGTCATATCCTCATCGAATCCGTCCCGGGTCTGGCAAAAACCACTGCCGCGCAGACCTTGGCCACTTCGGTGTCCGGCTCGTTCAAACGTGTGCAATGCACTCCCGATCTGATGCCTTCGGACCTGGTCGGCACTCAGGTCTTCGATTTCGCCACGCAGAAATTCTCCACGCAGATCGGCCCGATCCACGCCAATTTCGTGCTGCTCGACGAAATCAATCGTTCCAACGCGAAGACCCAGTCCGCCATGCTTGAAGCCATGGCGGAGGGCGCGACCACCATCGGAGGCCAACGCATCGCGCTGCCGAAACCATTCATGGTCATCGCAACGCAGAATCCAATCGAGGAAGAGGGCACCTTCAATCTTCCCGAGGCGCAGATGGACCGTTTCATGATGAAGGCCGTACTGACCTATCCGACAGCGCAGGAAGAGCAACGCATGCTCGCCATGCTGACCCGCCGCGGCTCCGATACCGTAGACCAGCACGCGCTCACCGGTGACACCGTTTCCATCAGCGACGTCGAATTCCTGCGTTCCGCGGCACGTCGTGTGCACGTGTCCGATGCGATCATGCAGTATGCGGTCAATATCGCGGCCACCTCCCGTGGCGCTGGAACCAAGCCCGTCCAAGGACTTTCCTCGCTCGTCAGGCTGGGCGCCTCGCCGCGCGCGTCCATCGCGCTGGTGCGCATAGGACAGGCCAACGCGCTCCTGCAGGGACGAGATTACGTCATTCCTGAGGATGTGAAGGCGTTCGCCCACGAAGTGTTGCGCCATCGTATTCTAATGACGTTCGAAGCACTTGCCGATGGCGTCACCAGCGACCAGGTGGTGGATTCGATCGTGCAGGCGGTCCCCGTTCCATGATCGACCAGATCCGTTCCGACGATCCGATCCGCAGAAAAATCGAGACGCTTGGAACCACGCTGAGTCTGCCGACGGTACGCAAGGCGCTCGGCATACTCGAAGGCGCGCACGCATCGAACAAACGCTTCGGCGCCGACGATGTCGTGGATATCCACGCCTATGAGCCGGGAGACGAGGCGAAACGCATCGATTGGAAGACCAGTGCCCGAGCGGGACGTCCAATGGTGGTGCAGCGTGAGCGTCCCTCCACTTCGAAGGCATGGTTGCTGCTTGACGTCGGACAGGAGATGACCGCCACATGCCCTTCCTCGGAACAGGCGTATCAGGTGGCGGCAAATGCCTTATGCATGTTCGCCGCGCTCAGCCTGCGCCGAGGCGACGAAGTGTCCATGGTGTTCGGCGACAGCGCTTCCATCACCCGGGTGCCGTTCAACGGTGGCCTGGCGCAGTTCGAACGAACCTTGGATACGGCATTGCAGCGCGAGTGGACCAGGCCCCGCAATATCGACGCGTTGCTGGAATACGCGCGCCGCATTCGGGACAAAGAGGCGCTGGTCGTCATCGCCACCGAGGAGCATGCGTTGGAGGAACGTCATTTGAGCGCCATCCGCATGATTGCAAGGACACATCCGATGGTGCTCATCGATGTGGCCACCATCAATCCGTTTGATGTCAGCCATGCGCGCGTGGTGCTTGACGGGGCTGGAAAACGACGCGTGCCTGCGTTCCTGCGTAGGGGAAACACAGCTGGGCAAGTGCGAACGCATCGTGAATACCTGGCTGCGTCCATTCGCCATGAGCTGAATCGCTGTGGCTCGACGGTAATTCGATCCGATTCCAGCGAACGCATGTTCCATGAGTTCGTGCGCATGGTTTCCACGGCTTTGGCCCAGTCCACACGTAACCAATTGAGAGCCCCGTCCGTATTGTCGTTGGGAGACAAGGCATGATGCTCTTCCTTGCCGAGGATGACCTCGTCATCAAGGACCAGATTCATCTTGAGAACGGTTTGGCCGTCGTCATCGCGGTCTGTCTGTTGCTTGCCGTCGTTTTGGTGGCTCTTGTGGTCTGGCTTGCCCGGCCGAGCCGGAAGCCCGCAAAAATAGTCAATCGCGGCCGACATGACGCGCTTGCCGGCAAAACCGTCTGGCATCAGCGTATCGATGATGTTGTGTCCCGCCATGCCCGGGGGGAGCTGGAGCGCGAGGAGGCTTTCGCACAGCTGGCCGCAATCGCCAGGGATTTTGCTTCCACTGCCACCGGAACGGACGTGCGCAACCAGACGCTCACCGACATCGAAGAGACGCCTCGGACCACGGGGAACCAGCAGGGTCTCACCTTGCTCAGGCAAACCATCGAGGCATTGTATCCGCCGGAATTCGCGGATGCCGAGCGCAATCACATCGCCAGGCAGGCCACGGTCGAGCAGGCTGGCGAATGGGTGGCCAATCTTGTGGAAAGGTGGCGATAGATGCAACTGTCATGGCATTGGCCTTGGGCCTTTCTGGCAGGCGTCATCGTGGTGCTGGCCGTTGCCGGCGTCACGTTGCTGGTGGCCGCGCGCCACAAAACCGATGACATCGAGAGTGCCCGCACCTTCAGCCTGGATGATGACCTCAACACGGAATCCGCATCGAGATTATTCCGCCAGTGGAGGGTTCTTTCACGTTTGGCGGTGATTCTTCTAGTGGTCGCGTTGGCACTCGCCACGGCTCTGGTGGCACGTCCCAGCACCGTGGATGAAGGCGAGGAGAAGGCCAGCAGCCGAGACATCGTGCTGTGCTTGGATGTTTCCGGCTCGGCGCTCCCCTACGACCGCGAGGTCATCGACACCTACCGTCAACTCGTCGACAGCTTCAAGGGCGAGAGAATCGGCCTGAGCATCTTCAATTCGACGTCACGTACCGTTTTTCCGTTGACCGACGACTACGAACTGGTGTCCAAACAGCTTGACAAAGCCAGCAGCATCCTCGCAGGCGTCGAGTCCCAAGACGATATCGACAAGATGAAGGACAGCGATTATCAGGCGATTTCCGACTGGCTGGAAGGCACGCAGAACCGTAAGGAGTCCACTTCGCTGATTGGCGATGGCGTGGTGAGCTGCGCGGCCATGCTTCCCGGATTCGCCTATGGGAACGCAAGCGCCGACAATGCCGAGCGTCAACGCGCCGCATCCATCGTGCTTGCCACGGACAACGTCGTTTCCGGAAAACCAACCTATACGCTTGACGAGGCGCTGAACCTGACCAAGCAGGCCCAAATCACCGTGGATGGATTGTTCTCCGGACCGAAGCAAAGCGAGGCCGACGAGACCACCCAGAAATTCAAATCCGCCATCGAAGCTCATCATGGGGTGTTTCTCACCCAATCGAATGGAGCATCCGTCTCTTCGCTGGTCGAGGAAATCGAATCTCGGCGGAACCATGAAAACGAGTCGAGCAACAAGGCCGCCATGGTGGATGCTCCCGGATGGTGGACACTGGCCTTGGCCATCGTTTTGATGGTCTGGCTGGCATTGGCTTGGAGGTTGAGGAGATGAACCATCTGACGCTTTCCCCTGCTTTGGGTTGGCCTGTCGGCGGAGCCGTCGCCGTGGTTCTGCTGGCCTGCGCCATTGCGCAGATCGTATTGCATGTTCGTCGCCGCGCTGACAGCGACGAAACCGTTTGGGCATGCGTTCGGCGCGTATTGCTTTGTCTGACGGTGTCGGTCATGGCATTGACGCCCAGTATCGTGGCGCCGACCAATAGCCGTGCGGTGAACGCCACCGACGTGGTGGTGGCCGTTGACGTGACCGGTTCCATGGCCGTCAAAGACGCGCAATATGGTTCAGCCGAACAGTCAAGCCGTCTCGACGTGGCAAAACAAGCCGTGAAGGACGTCACCGCGCTATATCCCAATTCCAGTTTCGCCGCTTTGCGATTCGGAGCTTCCGGCACGTTGGACGTGCCGTTGACCCCGGATTCGAACGCGATCGACAATTGGGCGGATACACTCGCGCCCGAGGCGACTTCCGTTTCGGCCGGTTCGACGTTGGATGCCCCTATCGACCAGCTGCTGCTGACCTGCAAGTCCATTCATGATCAGCATCCCGATGATGCGATCGTGCTGTACCTGTTTTCCGATGGAGAACAGACCTCATCAAAGGCACGGCGCACGTTCTCATCATTGCGACGATACCTATCCGATGCCTTCACCGTAGCCATCGGCAGCGAGCAGGGAGGCAACATTCCCGTAATCGCCGACGGCGTCGATGGAAATGCGGACCAGTGGGTCACCGACCCTGATACCGGCAAACCCGGAGTGTCACGCATGAACAAGGATGAGATGGCGTCCATCGCCGACGAGTTGAGCGGTACCGCGCTGGTGTTGAACGCCTCCAACACCATGCGTGACGGCGTGTCCAAGGAAGCGTCCGATAAGTGGCGAGTCACCCAAACCACCAAGAAGCGCACCAGGACGATGCCCGTCGTATGGCCACTGGCCATCGTCACGCTGCTGCTGCTCGCATGCGAATTGGGGGCTTGGATAATTCAGTCGAGGAGTTTGCTATGACCAGAACAACCATGAAACCGCGTGCCTCGCTGACGGTTCGCATCGTTTTGGCCGTCATGGCGGCGTTGCTGGTCATGGCCGCCCTATGGGCCATAGTGAATCTCGCAGCCGTCAATAGCTACAACCAGGCCACGCAAAGCCTGCAGGAGAACATCTCGACCAGCAGAAAAGACGATGCCGATTGGGACAAGCTGCACACCAGGCAACAGCAGACGGACGCCCAATTCAACGAGGCATCAGCCATGAAGCCGCTGCTGCTGCCCCAAGTGCGCGAATCAATCGAGCATAACAGTCATGTTTCCAGCCAGCTTACGGATCACGCGTCCAAGAAGATCAAAGCCGAGCAGAGCGATCAGTCCGCCTCCACGGATTCAAACACCGCCGACGCTCAGGAATCGGGTAAATCAAGTCACAAGAACGACGAAAACCTATCCGACGAACAACGTCGGAAAATAGAGGAGCTATTGGCTCAGAACGCCCAATCCACGCAATCGGATCCCAATGACGATTCAGGTTCGGCTGCGAAAAAGAACCCAAGCACGTCATCCTCGCAGACCAAACCCTGGTAGGGGGCTTTTTCGAATATAGTTATCCACATGCCGTCGACGTGGTTTTCGTTGTTTTTCCAATAACGACACGCCGACGGTTTTTCATAGACTCGTTCTTTGACCACAAGCTCTGTTTTCCGATTGGCGTCAACACCGAATGTGGTCAAATGGCTGCCATGAACGTTTCAAATGCTTTTCTTGGTGCCGCCCCAGGCGTCGCAGCCTTCAATTCGTTGGCATCCCTGTCGGGAATGTCCTGTCGTTGCCGAATTGGCGTGCGGACCACCCAAACATTGATCAATGCGAAACTTGTTGCCGCGTCACGGCTTCTCGATGAACTTGATGCGGCAATAGCCTCCAACAGACTGGCCGACTGGACCGGCACCGCGGCCGAGGAATACCGCACCCGTCTCAATCGCATCGCACGGCAATCCGCTCTGCTACGTGACGATATGATCGCCACGTCACGTCTTCTCTGGTCGGCAGGTGCGGCATGAACCAACGAGTGACGGCCCGCATCGTTGGCGGAAAGAGATTCACCACCGCCGAATACCGGGAATACTTCAATGCTTCAAGAATCCTCAGAGATCAAGCGAATCGTCTTGGCACTTCCCGTAGATCCTTCATTGCCGCAGGCTATGAACTCAAAATCCACCCTCGCGCCACACCGCTCCTGTCCGCTTTGACCGGGGCAAGTCCACGGTGTACGGCGCAGGACCATATCGAATTGCCGTACCGGCAGCTGCTCGGACGTTGCGAAGCACATGCCGAGGCCCTGCAATCCATGGCATCCCAGCTTAATGAGCTATCCTCATTGATCGCACAAGCCCAATCCTTATACGCCCAAGCTGAGGAAGCCAGCAGGAAAGGGCTGAATATCATGTTGCGAGGGCTTTTCATGTCATCACGGGAATCCGCGATTCTCGCCTTGACCGCCAGCGCACTGATGGGGGTAAGACGCAGTTACGCCAAAGAGGGGAAATTCAACAAATTCTATCTTGTGGAATCCACCGCATGGATGCAGGAAAGCTTCGTGAGCGTCCTCGGAGAGCATGCGAGCCGATTGAACATACAGGAACGACCTTCAAAAGACACGTCCATCCTGGAATACATCACGAAAACCTTATTCATGGTCACCAAACCGGGAGCGGTTATAGCAGAGGGGCTTTCCGGCAAAGGCTCGGTCAATCGCGGTCTTAAGAAAATCGACAGACTGCTCATACCGTACTTCGACAAAGACCATGGAGACAATCTCTCCGTAACCCGTGTGTATCCGAAAACCAAAGTGGTCAGAGGCGGTACAAGCACGAAGGACGCCATCGCCGACCAACGGCGGCTGTCCGAAGGACCTCTCAACGGCGAACGTGAAAGCGGTCTGGAATACGGAACCATCGCATGCTGCAAGTACCGCAAAGCCGATGGCACATATGCTTGGAGGATCATCATTCCCGGGACCGACGGCAATCACGATTCGCCTATGGACTGGTACACCAATTTCGAGCTGATGAGTGCCGATGAGCGGCAGCGCGGAACCGCGGAAAGCCTACGTTTCCTGGATGAGACCATGAAACAGGCCGGCATCCAGCCGGATGATCCCGTGGAAATCGTCGGCCATTCGCAGGGCGGCATCATCGCGGCAGCGGCGGCGACGGATTTCCAAGACAAATACGACATACAACATATCGCCACGCTTGGCTCCCCGATAGCGAATTTCGAGATTCCCGAGAAAACACGGGTCACCGCCATCGAGATGGATGATGAAGGCATCGCGGCACTTGACGGGGAGGCCAACCCCCATACGGAGAACTGGCTCACCATACGATGCTCCGTCCATGAGGAAGATGCGCCGAAGAGGGCTTTTCCAGGAGCCGAAGTCAGTGATTCGTCCGGGGAGAAGAACTCCACGCACTACCCGAAATACCATGAAGCGGGATACCGGTACGCCTACGACACCGGAAACAAATCCGTGCTGGACCATGACCGTCATTTCCAAGAGGTCGTGGAAGGCGAGCTGGAGGAGGTCCAGTATTATGAGGGACGCATCAGCAAATGACGGGACCAATGGTTCACGGCTGAACGTATGCTGTTGTCTATGAAGCTTACTGACATCTCCCCCGCAATCGCACTGACCCCTCTTGACGGCCGCTACCACAAGCAGACCGCTCCCCTTGTCGAATACATGAGCGAACCGGCGTTGAACCGCGAGCGCATGCGCGTCGAAGTCGAGTGGATGATTCTGCTTGCCAACGGTTTCGAGGGCAACGGCAATCAGACCATCGTTCCGGGTGTCAAGCCGCTCACCGATGATGAGCAGGCGTATCTGCGTTCCATTCCGGAGAATTTCGGAGCCGAAGGCATTGCCCAGCATGCCGCTTATGAGGCTAAGACCCACCATGATGTGAAGGCCGTGGAGTATTACATCGACGACCAGCTGGAGAAGGCCGCCGATGTGTTGGGTCATGACACCCAGCTGACCGGATTGAAGACTCTCGTGCATTTTGCCTGCACGTCCGAGGATATCAACAACCTATCCATCGCCCGTTGCGTGAAGAACGGTGTGGAGCAGGTGTGGCTGCCCGCAGCCCAGGCCATTGTCGACCATCTGGCACAGAAGGCCGACGCCTACCGCGACAAGGCCATGCTGTCGCTGACCCATGGACAGCCTGCCACGCCGACCACGCTGGGCAAGGAACTGGCTGTTTATGTGTATCGTCTGAACCGTCAGCTCAACAAGGTCAAGGCCCAGGAATATCTCGGTAAGATCAATGGCGCGACCGGCACGTTCGGTGCGCATCTGGCCGCCTGCCCTGATGTTGACTGGGTGGCCGTCTCCCGCGAGTTCGTCACCAACCGTATGGGTCTGACGTGGAATCCGTTGACCACGCAGATCGAATCGCATGACTGGCAGGCCGAGCTGTACGGTACCATCAGCCATACGAACCGTATTTTGCACAACCTGTGCGTGGATGTATGGATGTACATCTCCCGTGGCGTGTTCGCGCAGGTACCGGTCAAGGGCGCGACCGGTTCCTCCACCATGCCGCACAAGGTCAATCCGATTCGTTTCGAGAACGCCGAAGCCAATCTGGAGATCTCCTGCTCGCTGTTGGACACTTTGTCGGCGACGCTGGTCGAATCACGTTGGCAGCGCGATCTGACCGACTCCACCACGCAGCGCAACATCGGCTCCGCGCTGGGCTATTCGCTGCTGGCGTTGAACAATCTGATGGGTGGTCTGAACTCCATCCATCCGAACGATGTTGCCATCCAGGCCGAGCTCGATTCCAATTGGGAGGTGCTCGGCGAGCCGATCCAGACCGCCATGCGCGCCTGCGAGCTTGCAGGACTGCCGGGTATGGATAAGCCGTACGAGAAGGTCAAGGAGCTCATGCGCGGTCACGAGATCTCCAAGGATGACGTCGAACGGTTCATCGACCAGCAGGCCTTCGACAAAGCCACTGCGGCGCGTCTCAAGGCGTTGACTCCGGCGACATACACCGGAGTTGCCAGCAAGCTGGTTGACTTCGACCGCTGATAACGCATCGCCACACTCATCTTGCGGATGATACGCCTTGGGGCGGCTGTGTTTTCACACAGCCGCCCCAAGG
>OGRM01001781.1_pt1 | contig 11943 bp, 8 predicted proteins | sample 1553491 | NCBI WGS metagenome assembly OGRM01 (sample SAMEA2580110, study PRJEB22360) | human gut metagenome | biome: human gut; feature: human-associated habitat; material: faeces | place: Denmark | collected 2008/2010
ACTGCTGCCACTTCGCGCGGGGGAACCCCCGCCTCGACCCCGCCGGAGAGATCGGCGGCGTAACCTACATCAACGACTCGAAAGCCACCAACGTCGATTCCACGTGGTACGCACTGGAGAGTATGAAACGTCCCGTAGTCTGGATCGCAGGCGGTACGGACAAAGGCAACGACTACGAGCCGCTCAAGCGGTTCGCCCGCGAAAAAGTGCATACGCTCGTCTGCATGGGCATCGACAACCGCAAGCTGGTCGAAAGTTTCACGGGCATAATTCCCGAAATCATTTCGACCGATTCGCTCGACGCGGCGATGCAGGCGGCCCGCAAAGCTTCCCGTCCGGGCGACGTGGTGTTGCTTTCACCGGCCTGTGCGAGCTTCGACCTCTTCAAAAATTACGAAAACCGGGGCGAACTGTTCAAACAGTGGGTCGCCGAACACGCGAAATAATAAGATGGAAGCGGAAAAACAGACGGAGAAAACGGCCGGCAATCCGAACACAGAGGGTACGACTGTGCAGACCGACGCACCCGGACAGGAGCCCGGCATGAAACTCTTCGCCGGGGACAAGGTGCTGTGGATCATTATCGCGGCACTGGCCGTCATTTCCGTACTGGTGGTCTATTCCTCGACGGCGAAGATGGCCTACGATGCGCATACGGCTCGTTCGACGGCCCACTTCCTGCGCCAACAGCTGCTGATCCTTTTCGTCTGCGTTCCGCTGATCATCATCGTACACAAGATCAACTCCCGGATATACAACCACCTGGCGCTGGTCGCCTATGCAGGCAGCGTTCTGCTGACGCTGGCCGTCTATTTCATCGGCGCCACGACCAACGGCGCCGCCCGCTGGATTCCGCTCGGTCCTTTCCAGTTCCAGCCTTCGGAAGCACTCAAGGTCGCCACCGTACTGTTCCTGGCCCGGCAGCTCGCCGGCCGGCAGAGCGTGATCGACAAGCTGCGGATCATCCCCTCGCTCAACCCGCTGCGATGGAAGCGCCCCGACCAGCGCAAAATCTGGCGCGAGGGCACGTGGCCCATCCTGGCCCCTGTTCTGCTCTCCTGCGTAGTAATCTTCCCGGCCCACACCTCATCGGCCGTGCTGGTCTTCTTCGCCTCGTGGGTGATGATGCTTATCGGACGCGTGCGGATCAGAGAGCTGGTGAAACTCCTCGGCCTGGCTTTCGCCGCCGTGATGCTGGCCGGACTGCTGAACCTGGGGCGCAGCGAAACGGCCGGCGGCCGCGTGGAAACCTGGATCGACCTCTGGACCAAGCCCCAAACCGAAAAGCCGATCGACCAGCTGACCGACACCGAGCGTTCGATGATCGCCATCCACAACGGCGGCATCCTGGGCGAAGGCGCCGGACAGAGCGCCATGCGCGTAGAGATGATCCACCCGGAAAGCGATTACGCCTACGCCTTTTTCGTCGAGGAGTACGGCATCGTCCTGGCGCTGCTGCTGCTGTTGCTCTACCTGTGGATCTTCTTCCGTGCCATCGAAATTTTCCGACGGTGCGGCACGGCATTTCCGGGTCTGCTGGTCCTGGGATTGGCCCTGCTGATTACCTGCCAGGCGCTGCTGCACATCATGGTAACGGTAAACCTGATTCCCGAAACGGGACAAACCCTGCCGCTCATCTCACGCGGCGGCTCCTCGACGATCTTCACGGCTATCGCCCTGGGCATGATCCTGAGCGTCAGCCGACAGAACGACGAACAATCGCACGACATGCCCAAATCGGAAAGCATCTATGAGAAATAGCCCGCGACACTTCCCCACCGAAACCGCCGTTCCCGAGGGATCGATGCTACTACCGACCTCCGGTTCGAAAATCGTCGGACAGCCCGCAGCCGCACACTACCGGCTTCGGCTCTGTTCCGACATCCTGTCCCGAATCGTCAGCACAACGGAAAATCCGAATCTGCCGGAGCCACCGAGCCTCCCGACATCGGATTTTGCCTGTACGATATAATTGAAAAAACGAAATGGAAGCGATCAGATTAGACAAATACCTCTGGGCCGTACGCATCTTCAAGACCCGCAGCGACGCGGCCGAAGCCATCCGCCAGAACCGGGTGCTGGTGAACGACGCCTACGCCAAACCTTCGCGCGAAGTGCGGATCGGCGACCGAATCGCCGTCAAACGGATGCCCGTGACCTATCTCTTCGAAGTCGTGGGCTACGTGTCGAGCCGCCAGCCGGCCAAGAACGTCCCCGACTACTGTCGCAACATCACTCCACAATCGGAACTCGACAAGCTCAACATCCCCCGCGAAACGGTCTTCGTCTTCCGCGACCGGGGTACGGGACGTCCGACCAAAAAGGAGCGGCGCGAACTGGACAACCTTATGGAGGAGATATATTTGGAAGAAGAGGAAGAGTAACCAAAGAAATATAATACTTATCGGACAATAATTCCATTCAAACGAACTTTTTTTTCACAATAATGTTATTTTTGCAGTATGGGAAACGGCAGAAACCTTCAACTTAAATAAAAATACCATTATGAAAAAATCTTTACGTTTTTAATCGGTTTGTCCCTGTGGACCTTGACTGCGACAGCACAAGAACCGGTCGCCGAAACGACCTCTCCCGTTGCGACGGAAACGGATTCGCTGCAGCGGGTCGTCGATGACCTATCCCAGCAATTACGGCACCAAAAGAACGAGGAACTCGATCGCAAAATATGGAAAAACAGGTCCAAGTACTTCAACCTCGGTTACGTAAAACAATCGCTCGTATTCAAGGATTTCGGCGACGAGAAGCTGAAAAACGATTTCGGCGTGTCGATCAGTTGGGGTAAAACCTATTACCTGCACAAAAAACCGTTGCTCGGAATGTTGAAATTCGGTCTGGACTGGAGCTGGGTCGATCTGAACTATTCGAAATACACGATCTCCGAATCGGAAGAGCCGGGTTCGGGTTCCGTCGGCGACATTATGGATGAAACGATCGACATCGGCAATCATCAACTGGAATACGGCATGCAGGTCGGTCCTTCGATTACGATCAACCCGGTTCACGAACTGAAAATCAGCCTCTATTTCCAACTCACGCCCTCCTACTCGATGATGTACCTCGACGATAGTTTCAACTCCAACTTCGCCCTGTTCTACAGCTTCGGCGGATCGGTGGCCTGGAAAGTGATTTCGGTCGGCGTGGAAGGTCGCTGGGGCCAGGCCAAATACAATGGATTCTCACTCGAAGATGCAGACCTGGAGGGCATCTCATCGACCAAAACGAAACTGAAAACCAACTCCGTCCGTTTCTACGTCGGATTCCGCTTCTAAAAAGCGCCGACCGCAATAACGAAGAAACGCGCCGCTGAATATCAGCGGCGCGTTCTTTGTGTTGAGCTACCTGGATTCGAACCAAGAATAACAGGACCAGAATCTGTTGTGTTACCATTACACCATAGCTCAATGTCCTTTCGGTGATGCAAAAGTAGAACTTTATTTTTCAACTGCAAAGAAAATTCCGAAAAAAATTTATACTTTTGTTCATAACCCCTTTCGGGAAAAACGGCCTGCAAAAGTAAAACAACACATAAATCAACCAATTATGGGAATCAAATTCCGTCTTATCGTCATGAACTTCCTGCAGTACGCGATCTGGGGTTCGTGGCTCATTTCGCTGGGCGCCTACCTCGGCGGAGGACTTCAGTTCACAGGGTTGCAAATCGGCAGTTTCTTCGCTACGATGGGTATCGCATCGCTCTTCATGCCGGCCCTCATGGGTATCATCGCCGACCGCTGGATCCCCGCGCAGAAGCTGCTGGGCATCTGCCAGCTCATCAGCGCCGGGTTCCTCGTCGCAGCCGCCTCGCAAACCGCCTACGGCCCCCTGTACACCTGCATGTTGATGAGCGTCATGTTCTACATGCCCACCATCGCCCTCTCGAACTCGGTGGCCTACAATGCCCTCGACCTGGCGAAACTCGATGCCGTGAAGCACTTCCCGCCCATCCGGGTCTGGGGTACGGTCGGCTTCATCGCCGCCATGTGGTTCGTCGATCTGGTTCAGATAGGCGGCGTACAGATCAAACTGACCTATTGGCAACTGTACGTTTCGGCCATCCTCTCCCTGATTCTCGCGATCTACTCCTTCACGTTGCCGGGCTGTCCGGTCAGTCATGCCCGGAAAAGCCAATCGTGGATCGACACGCTCGGACTCCGCGCATTCGCTCTCTTCAAGGAGAAACGCATGGCGATCTTCTTCATCTTCTCGATGCTGCTGGGCGCCGCTCTTCAGATTACCAATGCCTTCGGCGACAGTTACATTCAGAACTTCGGCACGATGCCCCAATACGCCGACTCGCCCATCGTGCGCCACTCGGTAATCCTGCTCTCGCTCTCGCAAATGTCCGAAACATTCTGCATCCTGCTGATTCCCTTCTTCCTGCGACGCTTCGGCATCAAATGGGTGATGCTGATCTCGATGCTGGCCTGGGTGCTCCGCTTCGGATTCTTCGGTATCGGCAATCCGGGATCGGGTGCCGTTTTCCTGATCCTCTCGATGATCGTTTATGGGGTCGCATTCGACTTCTTCAACATTTCGGGCTCGCTTTTCGTCGAAAAGGAAACTACCCCCGACATCCGTTCCTCGGCGCAGGGTGTCTTTATGATCATGACCAACGGACTCGGTGCTTTCTTCGGCTCCTACGCGGCAGGTGCGGTAGTCGATGCTTTCGGCTGGCCCGAATCATGGTATATCTTTGCGGGTTACGCGCTGGTCGTCGCCATCGTCTTCGCAATGGTCTTCCGCTACAAACACAAGCCCGAAGAGATGGGGGCCGTAAGCCACTAACAAGCAATCCCCGTCACAACAAACGGCCGGAAACTATCACGTTCCGGCCGTTTTCATTTATAATTCAAAGTTCTCAACGCATCAGCACCGAGCTATCCCCGTAACTCAAAAAACGGAAATCGTGCGTGAGGGCGTAGTCGTAAATCCGATGCCAATCATCTCCCACGTAAGCCGACACCAACAACAGCAACGTCGATTTGGGCTGGTGGAAGTTCGTGACGATATTGCGCACGATCCGGAAACGGTATCCCAGCGGCGTAATCATGATCTGCGTGGCGGCCTTGAGTTTCTCGATCCCCTCACGAACCATATAGTCTGACAGTACCTGCAATGCTTCGCGGCCTGTAAACACCTCGGGCAAGTCGTACAACTCCCACTGCCCGATCACGCGGCTCGCATCGGGCGCACCCGAAGTACGGATCCGCCACGCCAGCGCCGTCAAAGACTCCAGCGTTCGGACGGAAGTGGTACCTACCGCCGTAATATTATCCCACTTCTCCAGCAGCCGCTCCACGCTGCTTCGACGGATCTCGAAATGTTCCGTATGCATCGGATGCGCCGCCGCATCGCGGTCTTTCACGGGCAGAAATGTTCCGGCCCCCACGTGCAGGGTCACCTCTTCGAACGAAAACCCCTGCGTCCGCATCCGCTCGATCAACTCCGGTGTGAAGTGCAGGCCGGCCGTCGGAGCGGCCACGGAACCTTCGAATTTCGAATAGACGGTCTGGTAACGGGTATTGTCGATCTCCTGACTCTCGCGGTTCAGGTAAGGCGGGATCGGAATCCGGCCCAGATGTTCCAGCAGTTGTCCGAACGTCAGATCAGCCGTCCATTCGAAGCGGACGATCTGCTCGCGGCCGCCCTCGCCCTCACGCCAGGCCAGCATCCGTTCCGCGCGACCTTCATATTCGAAATCGATCACCAGCGGGCCTTCTTTCCATTTTTTGAGGTTACCCACGATGCAGCTCCAGCGGCACGAACCTTTCACGGCGAACGCCCGCTCGTAATCCGCCGGATCGTGCGGTTCGAGGCAGAATACCTCGATCCGAGCACCCGAAGGTTTGTGCATGATAATCCGCGCCCGAATCACCTTGGTATTGTTGAACACCAGCAGGGTCCCCTCAGGCAGTATGTCGCCGATGTCGCGGAAGCGGCGCTCCGAGATTTCCCCCCGTTCGTAAACAAGCAGCTTCGATGCCGATCGCTCCTCGAGCGGATACTTGGCGATCCGCTCGTCGGGCAGGTCGTAGTCGAAACGGTCTATGTCGATATGTCTTTCCATTTTCAGCATATAGCGGGCACAAAATTAATAAAAATCCCGGTCTTTACGGAAAAGATACCCGGTTTAGACCAGCAAATAAATTTGGCGCTGCGCTCGGCTTTCACTATCTTTGCATCAGATAGAAGGCGGTTCGGACAAGCTCGAACGGGTTCGGCTCGTCGTTCCCTTTTGCTATCTTTACAAAAAATTTCGCTCTGATAGGCTGCGTCCGGATATAAGTCGGCTCGATCCGGCTTCATCGCACGCCAGCACTATCTCGGCCTGTCCAATCGCTGAAAACCATGAAAACCGATTTTCTGGTCATCGGATCCGGCGCCGCCGGACTGAGTTTCGCCCTCAAAGCCGCAGAACACGGCCACGTTACACTGGTAACGAAAGGGAAAATGGACGAGTGCAACACCAACTATGCCCAGGGAGGCATCTGTTCGGTGACCTATGCGCCCGACACGTTCGAAAAACATATTCACGACACCCTGGTCTGCGGTGCCGGCAAATGCGACCCCGCAGCCGTCGAACTGGTAGTTCGCCGGGCCCCGGAGCTGATCCGCGACCTGATCGCCTGGGGCACGAAATTCGACAAGACACCCGACGGACGCTTCGAACTCAACCGCGAAGGCGGACATACCGAACATCGTATCCTCCACCACGAGGACCTCACGGGCGCTGAGATCGAACGGGCCCTGATAACCTCGGTACGCAAGCACCCCAACATCACGGTTCTCGAACACCATTTCGCCATCGACCTGCTGACACAGCACCACCTGGGCGAATTCGTCACCCGCCACACGCGCGGCCTGGCCTGCTTCGGAGCTTACGTGCTGAACCTGGAGAGCAACGAGATCGAAACCGTGCTGGCCAAATTCACCGTCGTCGCTGCGGGCGGCTGCGGCAACGTCTATTCTTCGACGACCAATCCGAGCGTCGCCACAGGCGACGGCATCGCCATGTGCCACCGCGCCAAGGCCATCACCGAAAACATGGAGTTCATCCAATTCCACCCCACCTCGCTCTACCATCCGGCCGAAAAGCCCAATTTCCTCATCACGGAGGCGATGCGGGGTTACGGCGCGATCCTGCGTCTGCAAAACGGCGAAGAGTTCATGGACAAATACCACCCGATGAAATCGCTCGCACCGCGCGACGTGACGGCCCGGGCCATCTATACCGAAATGACCCGCCGGGGCGAGGACTTCGTCTATCTCGACGTGCGGCACAAAGATCCGGAGCAGACGCGCCGGCATTTCCCGAACATCTATGAAAAATGCCTCTCGCTCGGCATCGACATCACCCGCGACCTGATCCCCGTCACACCGGCGGCACACTACTGTTGCGGCGGCGTAAAGGTCGATCTCAACGGCGAAACCTCGATCCGACGGCTCTATGCCCTGGGAGAAACCTCCTGCACGGGGCTGCACGGCGCCAACCGGCTGGCTTCGAACTCCCTGATCGAAGCGGTCGTCTATGCCGACCAAGCCGCCAAACACGCCACCTCCCGGCTCTCCTCGGTCGAAATCCAGGAGGGTATTCCCGACTGGGATTTCGAAGGCACCCAGCACACCGAAGAGATGCTGATGATCATCCAGTCCAAACGCGAGATGCAGGCCATCATGTCCAACTACGTCGGCATCGTCCGCTCGAATCTCTCGCTCGAACGCGCCCTGCGCCGCCTGTCGATCATCTACGAAGAGACCGAAGAGCTACACAACAAGATCAAGCCCAACCGCGAGCTGTGCGAACTGCGCAACATGATCGCCGTGGCCTACCTGGTCATCAAACAGGGCAGCGCATTGAAAGAATCGGTCGGCTGCCACTACAACTCCGACTACCCCAAACCGGACAATAAATAATCCGCAAGCAAACCTATCCACAACCTTTATTACCATCTATGACCTTACAGGAAGAGATCACCCGCCGGCGGACGTTCGCCGTCATCGCGCACCCGGACGCCGGTAAAACGACCCTGACCGAAAAACTGCTGCTCTTCGGCGGCGCCATCCACGTCGCGGGAGCGGTCAAAAGCAATAAAATCAAGAAGGGAGCCACCTCCGACTTCATGGAGATCGAACGTCAGCGCGGTATTTCGGTCGCTACGTCCGTCATGGGCTTCGAATACCAGGGCCGCAAGATCAACATTCTCGATACCCCGGGCCACGAAGACTTCGCCGAAGATACCTACCGCACGCTGACGGCGGTGGACTCCGTAATCATCGTCATCGACGGCGCCAAGGGCGTCGAGTCCCAGACCCGCAAGCTGATGGACGTCTGCCGCATGCGGCAGACCCCGGTGATCGTCTTCGTCAACAAGCTCGACCGCCCCTGCAAGGATCCCTTCGACCTGCTGGACGAAATCGAGAAGGAACTCCGCATCCGGGTACGTCCCCTCTCATTCCCGATTTCGAGCGGCGACACCTTCAAGGGCGTTTACAACATCTACGAGAAGAACCTCACGCTCTTTACGAGCGACGAACGGCAGACGGCCGACGCTTCGACCGTAGAGATCAACGACCTCGCCTCGCCCGAACTGGACGAATACATCTCCGAACGCTACGCCAAGCAACTGCGCGAAGACACCGAACTGGTCGAAGGCGTGTACGACGCTTTCGACCGCGACGCTTACCTGCGGGCTGAGCTGGCCCCGGTCTTCTTCGGCTCGGCGGTCAATAATTTCGGCGTGAAGGAGTTGCTGGAGTGTTTCATCCGCATCGCCCCCTCGCCGCGCCCTGCGCCGACCGAAACCCGGATCGTGGAGCCTGCCGAGGAGAAAATGACAGGCTTCGTCTTCAAGATCCACGCCAACATGGATCCGAACCACCGCGACCGCATCGCCTTCCTGAAGATCTGCTCCGGCACGTTCGAACGTAACAAGAATTTCCTGCACGTGCGCAGCGGCAAACAGATGAAATTCTCCTCGCCGACGGCTTTCATGGCCGAGAAAAAGTCGATCATCGACTTCGCCTACCCGGGCGACATCGTCGGCCTGCACGACACGGGCAACTTCAAGATCGGCGACACCTTCACCGAAGGCGAAAAGCTCAAATTCACAGGCATTCCCTCCTTCGCACCCGAACAGTTCCGTTATATCGAGAATGCCGATCCGCTGAAATTCAAGCAACTGGCCAAAGGCATCGATCAGCTCATGGACGAAGGCGTGGCGCAGCTCTTCACCTCGTCGCTCAACGGCCGCAAAATCATCGGCACGGTGGGCGCCCTGCAATTCGAGGTGATCGAATACCGCCTGGCGCACGAATACAACGCCGCCTGCCGCTGGGAGCCGATCTCCATCTACAAAGCCTGCTGGATCGAGAGCGACAACGCCGAGCAGCTGGCCGACTTCAAACGGCGCAAACATACGAACATGGCCATCGACAAGCACGGCCGCGATGTATTTCTGGCCGACACCAGCTATGCCCTGGCCCTGGCGCAGGAAAACTTCAAGGACATCAGATTTTACTTCACCTCGGAGTTCTGATCCCGTTACAAGCAAGTTCTGATCCCGCCAGCAATCATCAAAATATAAACCACCCGTGCTACCATTGCACGGGTGGTTTTATTGTCAAAATAACTACTCTTCCCCGCACAAACGATTCGCGCGACATACCACATCCGTTCTCGATCGTCCCGGTCTTCTATACACTCACACGAAAAGGGCTGCCTCTGTAGGCAGCCCTTTCGATTTTCAGGATGGGAAACCCACGCCGACAACAACTCTATTTTTCGAGCCCCATCTTTTCGATCAGAGCCTTGGTTTCGGGCTTGTGTCCCCGGAAATTCACATAGAGCGTCATCGGATGTTCGTGACCGCCCTTCGAGAGAATTTCGCGGCGGAAAGCCTCCGCCACTTCGGGATTGAAAATACCCTTCTCCTTGAACAGCGAGAAGGCATCGGCCGCCAGCACCTCGGCCCACTTGTAACCGTAATAGCCCGCAGCATATCCGCCGGCAAAAATGTGGCTGAAAGCCGGCGACATCGCAGCACCCTCGACAACCGGGAGTACCTGAGCCGGAGCCATCGCCGTCCGTTCAAACAGTTCGACATCGCCCTCGAACGGCTTGTCGATCGAATGCCATGCCATGTCGTTGAGCCCGTACAGCAACTGGCGGACATTGAAATAAGCCGCCTGATAGTTCTCTGCGGCGACGATCTTGGCAATCAGGTCGGCAGGAATCGGTTCTCCGGTCTTGTAATTCACGGCCCACAAGTCGAGGAACTCTTTCTCGGTCGCCCAATTCTCCATGATCTGCGAAGGCAGCTCGACGAAATCCTGATATACGTGCGTACCGCTGATCGACTCGTGCTCTCCCTCCGAAAGAATGGCGTGCAGCGCGTGTCCGAACTCATGCAGGAAAGTTTCGAATTCACTGAAAGTAAGCAGTGAAGGAGTCGTATCGGTCGGCTTGGTGAAGTTCATCACCAGCGACACCAGCGGACGGATCTCCTTGCCGTCCTCGATCTTCGTGCCGCGGAACTCGGTCATCCACGCCCCCGAACGCTTCGACTCGCGGGGGAAGAAGTCGAGGTAGAGGACCGCCATGAAGCGTCCGTCGGCGTCCGTCACGTCGTAGGCCGTCACGTCGGGATGGTACACCTCGATCTTGTCGTCGGGCGTGAAATTCAGCCCGTAGAGCTTGTTGGCCAGCATGAAGACGCCCTTCTTCACGTTTTCGAGTTTCAGGTAGGGTTTCACCAGCTCGTCGTTCAGGGCATATTTCTCATCCTTGTATTTCTCGGTGTAATAGGACCAGTCCCAGGGCATCAGCTGTCCCTTGAAACCGAGCGTAGCGGCGTAGTCGCTCACCGTGCGGTAGTCGGCGTCGGCATAGGACTTGGTCGCGGCCAGCAGTTCCGCGAGGAAGTCGTTGACCGTTTTCGTATTCTCGGCCATGCGGCGTTCGAGCACGTAATCGGCATAGCACTTGTAGCCCAGCAGGTTGGCGATCTTCAGACGCGTATTGGCGATTTTCTTCACGATCTCCGTGTTGTCGAACTCGCCGCCCAGCGCCCTCGAATTGCTGGCTTTCCAGAGTTTCTCCTTCAGTTCGCGGTTCGAGGAATAGGTCATAAACGGCAGGTAGCTGGGATGTTGCAGCGTCACGGTCCAGCCCTTCTCGCCGCGGGCCTTGGCCTCGGCGGCCATGCCTTCGCGGACGAATGCGGGCAGCTCGGCCACCACCTTCGGATCGGTGATGTTGAGCGTGAATGCGTTGGTCGCGGCCAGCGCGTTCTGCCCGAACCGGAGCGTCAGCCCCGAGAGTTCGGAGGTGTACTTGCGGTAAAGCTCCTTGTCGGCGTCGGAAAGGGCCGCGCCGCTGCGAGCGAAACTCTGATAGGTGTCCTCGAGCAGTTTCCTGTCCTCTTTGCGAAGACGTCCCGGATGCTCGTAAACCTGTTTCACCCGGGCGAACAGCTCGGGATTGAGCGAGATGTCGTTCGACAGTTCGGTCAGCTTGGGCTGCACGCGCTGTGCGATCTGCTGCATTTCGTCCGACGTGTCGGCTTCGAGCAGGTTGAAGAAAAGCCCCGCGATGCGATTGAGCAGCTCGCCCTGACGCTCCAGCGCCACGATCGTATTGCCAAAGGTGGGTTTCTTGGGGTTGTTCACGATCGCGTCGATCTCGGCGCGCGAGCAGGCGATCGCGGCATCGAACGCCGGTTCGTAGTCCGCGAGTTTTATCTCGGAGAACGGCGGGGTCTCATGGGGCGTATCCCATGCGGCCAGCAGGGGATTCGACAGATCGAGTTCGGGCAGCTGCGCTTTGGGGATCGAATTGTCGGCACACCCGGCCGCCATCGCAGAAAAGGTCATGATGATAAATGCTTTTTTCATGTTATTGCAAATATTGGGTTAATTTTAAGG
>OGRM01001782.1_pt1 | contig 11936 bp, 7 predicted proteins | sample 1553491 | NCBI WGS metagenome assembly OGRM01 (sample SAMEA2580110, study PRJEB22360) | human gut metagenome | biome: human gut; feature: human-associated habitat; material: faeces | place: Denmark | collected 2008/2010
ATATCATGGAAGGCGAAGTCAGACAGGAGGCGGATTATATCAATGTAGCAATCGATACCTCCGGAGAATCTTATCTGAAGATAATGGATAAGGTGCATAAGGATACAAGAATTACACTGATCGATTCAGACGGAAATGTAAAATATGATTCCAAAGAAGATGAAGTAACGTTTCAGAATCATAAGAACCGTCCGGAAGTAAAAGAAGCATTAAAAACAGGAAGCGGACAGGACATTCGAGAGTCCAATACGCTGAATAAAGAGATGTTCTATTATGCAGTGAAATTGGAAAATGGAGATATCCTGCGTGTATCAAAGACGGTAGATACCGCATTCCGGACAGCGATGAAAGTATTTCCGGTGATGGGACTGATCGCAGTGATCATGCTTGCATTTGCAAGTGCACTTGTAAAATGGCAGGTAACGAGACTGATCCGTCCGATCAACAGACTGGATCTTAAGAATCCATTGGAGAATGACGTGTACGAAGAATTAACACCACTTTTACAGAGTATCGATAAGCAGAATAAAGAAAAAGATGCGGTTGCCAATATGAGAAAAGAATTCTCGGCAAACGTGTCACATGAATTAAAGACTCCGCTTACATCTATTTCAGGTTATGCGGAGATCATGAAAAATGGATTGGTAAAACCGGAAGATATGACGGGGTTTGCAGAACGTATTTATAATGAAGCAAGCCGCCTGATCACGCTGGTAGAAGATATTATCAAGTTATCCAAACTGGATGAGGGCAATGTAGAGCTGGAAAAAGAAGAAGTAGATCTTTATAAGTTGACAAGAGAGATCCTGACCAGACTTTCGCCACAGGCAGCGAAGAGAAAAGTACATGTAGAGGTGACGGGAGAGCCGGTAGAATACGTGGGAATCCGCCAGATCCTGGATGAGATGATCTACAATATCTGTGAAAATGCGATCAAGTATAACAAAGAAGGCGGAAAGTTAACCGTCTGGGTAGGCAATACCCTGCAGGGCAAGAAAATCTGTGTCACAGATACCGGAATCGGAATACCGGAAAATGAAACGGATCGTATCTTCGAACGTTTCTATCGTGTAGATAAAAGCCATTCCAAAGAAACCGGCGGAACCGGCCTTGGACTGTCAATCGTAAAACACGGAGCCATGCTTCACGGAGCCAAGATCCATGTAGACAGTAAACTGGGCGAAGGAACGAAGATAGAGCTCATATTTTAATTGAGAAACTATAGACAGGTTATGAAATAAGAAGTAAAAAGATAGAATATAGCAGAAAAAGCGGATTCCAGGCCCAGCACACGGAATCCGCCTTTTTAAAACTATATAGCATGACAAGAACAGGGACATAATATCTTTTCTTGTTCGTCCTTGTTTTACACAACATAGTTTTGGAAAAATATAGAAGTTTTTTAAGAAATCTTAAGAATTATTTGCGTATGTCTTTAAGAAATCAAGCCTACAATAACTTCAAGAAATAGGTAAGGAGGCTTATAGTTATGGACAAGATCAGTATTATCATTCCGTGCTTCAATGAAGAAGAAGCATTGCCGATCTATTATACCGAAATGAAAAAAGTTATGGACACTATGAAGAAACAGACCGATTTCGAATTGATATTTGTAGATGACGGATCATCCGATAGAACATATGAGATTATGAAAGAATTACACAGAAAGGACGGAAGATGCCAGTATCTTTCCTTTTCCAGAAACTTTGGAAAAGAAGCGGCTATTTATGCAGGACTTCAGAATGCAGGCGGTAATTATGCGGCAATTATGGATGTGGATCTGCAGGATCCGCCGTCACTTCTGCCGGAGATGTACAGAATTCTGAAAGAAGAACCATATGACAGTGTGGCAACCAGACGTTCAACCAGAAAGGGAGAACCAAAGATCCGGTCATTTTTATCCAAAGAATTTTATAATGTGATTAATAAGATATCGAAGACAGAGATCGTAAGCGGTGCCAGAGATTATCGTCTGATGAACCGTAAGATGGTAGATGCGGTTCTGGAGATGAGTGAATACAACCGATTTTCAAAAGGAATCTTCGGCTGGGTCGGTTTCCGTACGAAATGGCTGGAATATCGAAAGATCTGCCGGAGAAACAAAATGGAATGTAAAGAAATTATTCATTTATTCTCTGGAGGGGATTACGGGATTTTCTGTGGTGCCATTGTCGATCGCATCGTATATGGGAGTTCTGTTTTGCGGATTATCATTCCTGATGATCGTTGCAATCGTAGTTCGTACACTGATCTGGGGAGATCCGGTGGCCGGATGGCCGTCGCTGGTCTGTATCCTGTTCGGTGTGGGCGGTGTACAGCTTCTGTGTACCGGAATTCTGGGACAGTATCTTGCCAAGACATATCTGGAAGTAAAGAACCGTCCGGTATACCTGTTAAAGGATTCCAGTAAAGAAGAACAGAGGATTATGATGATGCCATTATCACAGAACATGCGGAGGAAGAGTTATGGGAAAGGAAAAGAAGTGCACTCTGTATAAGAAATATACTTCATATAAGAAATGCATTCCATACCTGATACTTGCCGGATTTACATTTTTTTTCTGCTGGTGGTTTGTGGGAAGACATGGAATTTTTGGAGCAAAAGTAGACTGGCTCAGTCAGCATAGTGTGCTGCCGGATTATTTCCGGCAGCAGTTTTATGCAACGGGAAAGATATTTCCGGAATTTGCGCCGAATCTGGGCGGAGGTCAGAACATTTATCATTTTGCTTATTACGGACTATACAGTCCATTGATTCTGCCGTCATATCTGCTCCCATTTGTGAAAATGTCAGATTACATCATGGTGATCAGCATAACAGGTCTGACGGTTTCGGTACTGCTTTTTTATTACTGGCTGAAAAGCAGAAAGATGGATACAGGCGTTGCTTTTATCATATCGCTGATGTTCCTGCTGGCGGGCCCGATGATCGGACAGTACAGCGGTCAGATCATGTTCGTAGATTATATGCCGTTCTTATGTCTGGCACTTATAGGTGTGGACCGGTATTTTGAAAAAGAAAAAAGCGGTCTTTTTACAGTCAGTGTATTTCTGATGATCATGACCAGTTTCTATTTCAGTATTGGCGGAATGCTGGTACTGGTTCTTTATGGACTGCACCGGTATTTTGAACAAAGAGAAGGATGCAGAGTCACGGTCAGAGGCTTTTTAGTGGATGGACTGTGTTTTGTTCGTCCAATGATTCTGGCAGTACTTATGAGTAGTTTCTTCCTGGTACCAACGGTACTTGCACTGGCGGGTGGTAGAAGTAAAGGGCAGAATACATCGCTTACTACCCTTTTCGTTCCGCAGATCACGGTAGAACGATTCGCTTACAGTATCTATGGAATCGGACTTACAACACTTGTGATCACCGTTTTGATCACAGGACTTCTGTACCGGAAAGTATATGAGAGAGTGCTCACATATGGATGTGTGATCGTGCTTGTCATTCCGGTATTTGCTTACTTATTGAATGGCGGACTGTATATCAGAGATAAGGTATTCATTCCATTTCTGCCATTGTTGTGTTATCTGATTGCTATTTATCTGGAAAAGTGCAGGAAAGAGAAATTGTCTCTTATTGCAGGAATGGTTCCGTATATCATTACAACGGTATTTGTTTATATAGCAAGAAACCAGTTTACATCTAAAGGAATAGAGGAAAACGTATGGAAGGCATTACTTGCAGAAAGTGTTCTGTTCCTGATATGTTATGTGCTTTATTGTGCAGTGAAGAGCCACTGCAAAGAGACAAAAGAGATTCTGATGCTGGCACTGCCGTCGGTGCTATGTCTGGCGGTCACGATGAATACCTTTTATCAGATGGAGCCGGACCGGTATGTCAGTCACAAACTGTACCGGGATGTTGCAGGAGAACATAATGAACAGGCGGTAAAAGAAGCTTTGAAAAATGATGGTGGATATTACCGCACAGAACAGATGGGCAATGACGATGAAAATGCAGCGGATTTAAACCGGATCTGGGATGCGGGGCAGAATATTACTTCAATCTATTCATCGGCATACAATTCTGAATATCAGACATTTCGTCAGAAGACATTCGGACTGGAAGAACCGTTTCGGAATGTGATGATGCAGTCGGTATCGAAGAATCCGGTATTTTGCCGGATGATGGGAGTACGCTATATCGTATCAGATTCTGATGTAACGGGATATGCTCTGGTTAAGAAATGTGAAAAAACCGGCATATATCAGAATAATGACGCGGCACCGGTCATGTATGCAACAGATCGTGTGATGACGGAAAAAGAATATAACAAACTTGCATTTCCATATAATCAGACGGCATTTCTGGAATATGCAGTTGTTGGAGAACATACGGAATCTTCAGATCAGAACATAATGACAGCCTATACGCCTGTTAGTCTGAAAATGGCCGACAATCATAAAGCGCAAAATGGAGCCGGCAATAGAACCACAGATATAGGGAAGAAAAACGGAAATGAAAGAAAAGTCGGAACGTGGATCCATGAAAAAGAAGATGGCTGGAAGATCCATGCGAAGAAGATAAAAAAGATAACATTTTCCATTCGACAGGTGCAGCAGGAAACGACACAACAAGAGGGGCAGAGACAGATTCTTTTCCTGAGCTTCCGTGTGGACAATGCACGTCCGAATAAGGACGTGACAGTCTGGATCAACGGAATCCGTAATAAACTAAGCGCAAAAGATCATGTATATTATAATGAAAATAAAACATTTATCTATGCAGTGCCGTTAAAGGATGGAGAAGATACTATTTCTGTAACATTTGGCAAAGGAAAATATCAATTAAGCCATGTACAGGCATATCTTGGCAGTCTGCCGGAACGGTCAAAAACGTTATATCAGTCAGAAGTTCAGGTGGATAAAAAGCTGACGAAAGATAATGTGATACAGGGAACGATACAGGTAAAGAATGATGGCTGGTTCATTACATCCATCCCATATGACACATATTTTAAGATGTACATCGATGGAAAAGAGACGAAGATACAAAAGGTAAATACAGCATTTCTTGGATGTGAGATCGGAAGTGGGAAGCATGAAGTGAGGATCGTCTATCATGCACCGGGGGCAACAGAAGGAAAAGTATTTTCAATGATTGGAATAGTCGGATTCGTGTTATTACTTGTATTGTAATGATACGATGATATCTATATGCAGCAGCAGATTTGTGGAAAATCACTGCTGTATATTTGCATTTTATAAAAAAGAAGAGTATGATGTTAAATGTTTTTTTATACTTAAATAAGGAAGAAAAATGGAAACAGACAACAGGGCAAGACGAGGATGAGAACATGAAGATCATAGAAACATATGGAAACTATATAGAAAAATGGAGTAATGAAAATCCGGGCAGAGCAAGATGGCTTTTGAAGACCGGATGGAAGGCACAGAATCTGAAGTTCCGGTTCGCACCGGACAAAAGACTGATGCCGGCAGAGCAGTATCTGGCAAGGCTTATGATGGATACGATGATAAGACCGCTGGAACGTCCGGAAGAAAGTGCAATTGTCAGTATCTTTACTCCTTGTGAAATTTTACAGGAAGCAGGATTACATCCATACAATGTAGAAGGATTTTCCTGCTATCTTTCTGCATCTAAGGCAGAAAGAGCATTTTTACAACAGGCGGAGAATACGGGCATATCCGAGACACTTTGCAGTTATCACAAGACATTTATCGGAGCGGCGCAGAAGAAAGTACTTCCGAAACCAAAGTGTATTGTATACACGAATCTGACCTGTGATGCAAACCTTCTGACATTTAAGAAGCTGGCAAAGATGTATGATGTACCGATCTTTGCTATCGATGTGCCGATGCAGCAGAACGAAGACAATGTACAGTATGTGGCAGACCAACTTCGTAAACTGAAAGACTTTATAGAAGAATGCACAGGCAAAAAGATTACAGATGAGACATTAACAGAACGACTGAGAAGAAGCAAGCGGACGCTGGAAAAATTCGCACAGTATGAAAAGGAAAGTGCGGACAGATATATTCCTGCAGACCTTGTTACGCCACTCTATGCAGGTATGACAAATAATCTGCTGTTGGGAACAGAAGAAGAGGAAACGTATGTGGACCGTCTCCTGAACGATGTGAAGAAGGCCCCGGCAAAAAAGGGAAAGAAGATTTACTGGATGCACACTATTCCGTTCTGGTCAGATGCGGTGAAGAATGAACTTTGCTTTCAGGAAAAAGCGCAGATCGTTGGATGTGAACTGAGCCGTGTCTGTGAGCCGGATTTTGATCCGGAGAAGCCTTATGAAGCGATGGCGAGACGTATGGTGTATCATGCATTAAATGGAAGTGCGATCAGAAGAATCGAAGCAGGAATCTGTCATGCAAAGGAGACAGGAGCAGACGGTGTTGTTTGGTTCGGACACTGGGGATGTAAGCATACCCTTGGAGCAGCACAGCTTGCCAAGCGCAAATTCGAAGAACAGGGAATCCCGCTTCTGATCCTGGACGGCGATGGATGCGACAGAAGTCATGGCGGAGAAGGGCAGACATCTACCAGACTCGGGGCATTCTTAGAGATGCTGAATACAGAAACGGATGAAAATACGGACAGACAGGAGGAATCGCACGATGAATAAAACATATTATGTCTGTAAATATACCCCAATCGAACTCTTAGAAGCGTTCGGCGGGGAATGCCAGAACCTGAATGAGATGCCGCAGGGCTTTGACCATGCGGATCAGATAGCGCATCCGAACATCTGCGGATTCGGCAAGGCTCTTCTGGAAGCTGTGATGAGCGGAAAGGTAAAGGAACTGGTGCTGGTCAACTGTTGTGATACGATCCGGAGTGTCTATGATATTCTGGAAGACAGTGGAAAACTGGATTTCTTATATATGATCGATGTGCTTCATTGTGATGCAGAGTGCAGCAGAGAACGTACAGCAGTGCAGTTAAAAGGTCTTGCGAAAGCATATGGAGAATATAAAGGCACAACATTTGATGAAGAAAAGTTCCGTCAGGCATTCAAGAAGCCGGAACACATTGTAAAGCCGCATATCAGTGTGCTGGGTGCACGTATGGGAAATGAACTTTTCGATATGGTGCAGAAGAGTATGCCGTATCCGGTGGAAAATGATACCTGTGTCAACAACCGTTCGGTGGGCGAGACAGAGCCGCCAAAGGAATTGGAATTTGATGAACTGATGGTATGGTATGCGAAAGAACTTCTCGGACAGATTCCATGTATGCGTATGATGGATCACAGTGGAAGAAAGAGATTATACAATGACCCGGGATTAAAGGGGATTATTTATCATACCGTGAAATTCTGCGATTTTTACAGTTTTGAATACGCACAGATCAAACAGAATGTGACCGTACCACTTTTGAAGATCGAATCGGATTATACCGTACAGAGCAGCGGACAGCTTCTGACAAGATTAGAAGCATTTGCAGAGAGCATGAATATGGAAGAACTGGAAGGGAAGGAACTGAAGATGGGAAAAGGATATTTCGCCGGAATAGACAGCGGATCAACAAGTACAGACGTAGTAATTCTTGATAAAGACCAAAATATCGTGACAGGGATCATCCTGCCGACAGGTGCGGGAGCAGCGATCGGAGCAGAGCGTGCGCTGGAGGAAGCGCTGAAAGATGCGGGACTTCAAAGAGGAGACATCGATGCAATGGTTACAACCGGATACGGAAGAACGGCTATTTCAGATGGTGATAAGAGTATTACGGAGATTACCTGTCATGCAAGAGGGGCACATTTCCTGAACCCGGAAGTCCGTACCGTTATTGATATCGGAGGACAGGATAGTAAGGTCATCCGCCTGGATGAAAATGGAGCCGTTGCCAACTTCGTCATGAATGATAAATGTGCAGCCGGAACCGGAAGATTCCTGGAGATGATGGCAAGAACCATGGAAATGAGTCTGGACGATATGGGAAAGGCAGGTCTGTCATATAAGGAAGATATTACAATCTCCAGCATGTGTACCGTATTTGCAGAATCGGAAGTGGTATCACTGATCGCACAGAATAAGGCAACCGATGATATCGTACACGGACTGAATAAGGCTGTTGCGTCCAAGACAGCAGCACTGGCAAAACGTGTCGGCGGCGAGGAACGCTATATGATGACCGGAGGAGTGTCAAAGAACCAGGGACTGGTGAAGACACTGGAAGAGAAGCTTGGAACGACACTGGTGATCAGCGATAAGGCACAGCTTTGTGGAGCACTGGGAGCTGCATTATTTGCTAAGGATATGGTTACAGAGTAAGCGTTCTTAGCAAGATCTTAACAGTAGAAAAATAGATAGGATTGGAATTCTGTGATAATATAAAGAATATATTGAATAGTCAGAAAATTGTAGAATAATTAACACAGAAAGGCATGAATATTTATTGAATTTATATCGGACAAAATTATCAGAGAAATTAAAAGAGTCATTGGAAGCGGTGGTACCGATCATCGCGATCGTATTGATATTAAGCTTTACGATCGCACCGGTGCCGCCGGGCATTCTGATGGCTTTTATTATTGGAGCGATCCTTCTGGTGGTGGGAATGATGTTCTTCACACTGGGGGCGGAGATGTCGATGACACCAATGGGAGAGAGGATCGGAACCCGGATCGCACAGTCAAAAAGGCTGCCGGTGATCATCGGGTTGTGTTTTGTACTTGGATTTATCATCACAATATCGGAACCGGATCTGCAGGTGCTGGCCGGGCAGGTACCTTCGGTATCAAATATGACACTGATTCTGGCGGTTGCCGTGGGAGTCGGAATTTTTCTGGTGGCCGCTGTATTGCGTATGTTATTTTCAAAACCGCTGTCCTATATGCTGTTGATCTTTTATCCGGTGGTGTTCATCCTGACTTTTTTTGTATCAAAGGATTTTCTGGCGATTGCATTTGATTCGGGTGGTGTGACAACCGGACCGATGACGGTACCGTTTATCATGGCACTGGGAATCGGATTCTCTGCGGTACGTAGTGATAAATACGCAGAGACGGACAGCTTCGGTCTGGTATCGTTGTGTTCGATCGGCCCGGTGCTGGCGGTACTGCTTCTTGGTATTATCTATCATCCACAAGGTGGCAGCTATTCCGAGACTGTAATACCGGATGCAGAGACATCTGTAGCATTATGGAAATTATTCGAGTCCGGAATCCCACATTATATGAAGGAAATCGGTGGCTCACTGCTTCCGATCATTCTGTTCTTCACATTCTTTCAGGTGGTATCCCTGAAATTAAAAAAGAAAACGCTGATCAAAAATTTGGTCGGTATCCTGTATACATACATTGGACTGGTATTATTCCTGACAGGGGTAAATGTAGGATTTATGCCGGTAGGTAATTATCTGGGACAGGTGATCGCAGGGCTTCCTTACCGCTGGGTGATCATCCCGATCGGTATGCTGATCGGTTACTTTATCGTAAAGGCAGAGCCGGCGGTATATGTGCTGATGGAGCAGGTAGAAGAGCTGACCTCTGGAGCAATACCGGGAAAAGCAATGGGATATAGCCTGTCGCTTGGCGTTGCATTTTCCCTTGGATTGGCGATGATACGTGTGCTGACAGGTATCTCGATCCTGTGGTTTCTGGTACCGGGGTATGCACTGGCACTAATCTTGACGTTATTCGTGCCGAAGATATTTACGGCGATCGCATTTGACTCCGGCGGTGTTGCATCCGGACCGATGACAGCAACCTTCTTACTTCCGTTTGCACAGGGAGCATGTGAAGCGGTTGGCGGAAATGTGGTAACGGATGCATTTGGAGTGGTAGCAATGGTAGCAATGACACCGCTTATCACGATACAAATCCTGGGTGTGGTGTATCAGTATCAGGAGCGTAAGAAGGATAAAGAAGAGATGCTCGCGCAGCCTGTTAAGGTATTACCGCTGGAGGCATATGGGGATGCGGATATCATAGAGTTGTAAGGGAGAATTTATGAGTAAGGTATATATGATGGTGACCATCACGAACAGAAACAAACGAAAAGATTTCCGAACATTTTTTAAAGAGTACGGACTTCCTGTATTTCTGGAAACGATCGGAAGGGGGACGGCACAGAGTGAAGTGCTGGATTATTTCGGCCTGGAAGAATCGGAAAAGTTGTTATTTCTTGCAATCGTAACAGGAGAGACGTGGAAAAAGCTGCGCCGGGGACTGATCACGAAGATGCTGATCGATGTACCGGGGACAGGGGTATCGTTCATTGTGCCGCTTAGCAGCGTGGGCGGAAGAAAGACACTGCAGTTTCTTGTAAATGAACAGGAATTTGAAAAAGAGGAGGAGACTTCGATGAAAGATACAGATTATGAACTTCTGGTAGCAATCGCAAATCAGGGATATATCGACACGGTCATGGATGCGGCAAGGTCAGCAAAGGCCGGAGGCGGAACTGTGATCCATGCAAAAGGAACCGGGATGGAACTTGCAAAAAAGTATCTCGGGGTGTCACTGGTGGAAGAAAAAGAAGTCATTCTGATCGTAACGAAGAGCAGAGAGAAGAATCAGATCATGAAAGCAATCATGGAGCAGGCCGGTCTCGACAGCAAAGAACGTACGATAGTGTTCTCGCTGCCGGTGACCAGTGTTGCGGGGATACGAATGCTGGAGGAAGATATTCAGGATGATTTGTTATAGGTTGCCTGAAAATTTTATGGAATTCAGTATTTTATACAAATCTTTTTTTAATACATCATTTTCAATATCTTGCACTGCATTGAAACTTCGGACGCCTACTCCGATAATATAATCACCATTTTGAATATATGCCTGTTCAAATGCAATCGTTTTTTGCTCCTTTTTGAATCCGAGAGCATGTAAAAGATATGATACAGGATTCTGGGATGGAGAGATGAATTCTTCAACCGGATCATATGGCCAGTACACTGTAACTTCATTGCAGGTATGCCCATCTACTGTAAATGTGTCGTTTAAGGTTATCTTTTTAATCACAGAATCCTTGGAAACATTTAACAGGTAGTCCATATCAATGTCGCAATCGTCAGTGATTGCTACACCTTGCTTTTTATAAGAGATAATCCCAAGAGTAAATACTTCTTCATCTAAGTCATCAGAGGATAAAATAATTGTGTATGAAGCTTCGTTTTTATCTATACAATTCTCTGTATCGATATGGTATCCATCTGGAACGGTATAGGTCAGAAGCTGATTGATATTTTCACCGGTGTAATTTACCGGTGTTTCCTGTGAGGTTTTGTCAGTTTTGGAACTGCCGCAAGAGGCTGAGACTATCATGATAAGTGAAATCATAATGAAACTTGTAAAAAGATATTTTCCTTTCATAGTAACCACCGCTTTCTTTGAAACATTCTTTTTGGGAAACGAGAGAAAATGATAAGCTATATAAGGGTTTTGTTGATAATTTATTATAGCATATAACTTTTAAACAAGCATTAAATTTTGCTGAAAAAAGAAACGACGAACGCCACAAACCTTCCGGCTCGTGGCGTTCGTTGTCGTTATAGTTATCTAAAGGAATGAGAGTAAAGTGTTGCACCGGATTCCCGGTGTGCTACTTTATGAGGGGGAGATAGCTGATTTTGTCTCTCTCAACTATCTGAGTTTATTATAAAAAACAAATATGTCTAAAGTATGTTAAATTCCTTAAAGAAATCGGAAAAATCTTAAGAAGAGCTTAAGAGCTTATAAAGAGAATGAAAACCGAAAAAAACAGTTGACTTTTTCCTTGAAATCGAATATTATATATAGAATCTCTTTGCACTGAATATATCCAATAAGGATAAGGGATAGCAGTACAAACTGATCAGGCTACATTCATTTTCAAAAAGATGATGTTAAGAAAATGGTGTGCATGCCGGGCCGGTCAATTACCGGCAGCAGATGAGACGATGATTCATACATCTGTGGGACAGTAAGTAAAAAGTTCCACAGGTGTATTTTTTTGCAAAAAAGCAG
>OGRM01001786.1_pt1 | contig 11922 bp, 12 predicted proteins | sample 1553491 | NCBI WGS metagenome assembly OGRM01 (sample SAMEA2580110, study PRJEB22360) | human gut metagenome | biome: human gut; feature: human-associated habitat; material: faeces | place: Denmark | collected 2008/2010
GAGCCGCTCGAGAACATCGGAAATCGCCCGGTCGACGTCAGTCTCGGCAAGCGCAGCGCCAATCGTCTCGTCGAGAAGCCTCTCGCTATCCGAGAGCACTTCGACGAGCTTCTCCAGCTCGGCTTGGTCTGTGGAATCGGCCCGATAGCCTGTCAGCTCCGGCATGAGCGCCTCCGCTTTCCCGTCCATTCGCGTTTGCCCTATAGTACCCGACCCACTCAGGCAGCGCGCGCCCAATGCCCGTCTGCCGCGCCTGCGGCCCAACCTAACCGAGCCCTCATGCGAGCTGCCAATCCCCATGCCCAAAGCTCGTCGCCCGCTGCCGCGCGCGAATGCGTATAATTGCACTGCTGTAATATGGAGATTTTTGGGAGGTACCCGAAGTGAAATGCCCCACTTGCAATGCAGAGATTCCCGATAAGACCGATATCTGCCCTCATTGCAAATCCGTCCTGAAAGACGTCGACACCCTCAAGAAAGAGGCCGCAGAGCGCCTGGCGGCAATCAAGCAGGAAGGCGTCGAGGCCGTCGCCGATATCGACAAGCGTGCCCACAGCCTCTCCCGTGCGTGCGTCATCCTCGCCATCGTCGTTGTCGTCGTCATGGCGGTCATCGCGTTCACGACCGGTTCCCCCACGAACTAAGCGTCACCGCAGCATACGCGTAAAAAAACGCAAGAGAGCCGGAAGGCAGGTCCCTTCCGGCTCTCTTCGTTATCTCTGGTCAGTCAGAGCGGGCGGCGAACATGACTGCCAGCAGCCGTGGCCCACGCCAGCATGCGGCTTCAGAAGCCACGCGTCGTCACGACGACGATCGCGACGATGACGACGGCCACGAGTACGGCAAGGGCGATGAGCGCGCCTTTCGCCTTGCCGGTCGACTTCTTGACCTCGGCCCGGCGGTCGGCGAGCGCGTCGATGTCTGCCTGCATGCGCTGCGCCTGCTCCTCGCGACGCTCGATTTCGACCTTGAGCGTTTCGACCCGTGCGGGGTCGTCATGCACCTGCTCGCAATACGCGACCCGCTGCTGTGCCGCGGCGATGGTGCCCCGGTTCCTCGTGATGGCGGCACCCAGCTGCTTAACCTCGTCCTCGAGCTTGCCGACCTTCGTCTCGAGGGGCTTTTCCGCCTTGTCGAAAGCGTCTTTCTGCTTCTTGTAGGCACGCTTGGCGGTGTCACGCTCGGATTTGAAGGCGTCTTTGGCCGCCGCCCTCTGCTGATCGGAGCGCTCGAGCACTTCCAGCATCTCGCTTTCGGAAGAAGTGCCCTGCGACTGCTCGTGACGCGTCTTAGCCTGCTCGCTTGCGCGTTTGGCCTGGTCGTATGCCGATTCTGACGCCTTTACCTTGGCGTCGAGCTCGCGCTTGAGGTCTGCGAGCGCCGATTCGTCATGGCTGCGGGTGGTCGCCAGATCGCCTTTGGCCTGCGCCAGATCGGCATTCAGCCGGTCCATGTGCTCAGTTTGAACGTCGAGCTCGTGCTGCGTGCTTGCGATGAGGTCACGCTGCTCGCCGACGATCTGGTCGTAGTTGGCGAGGATGTTCGCCTCGTCCTCGTACGTTGCCTTGTCCTTTGCCGTCTGCTCTCGATACGCCTTGAGGTCTGCTTTGCGCTTCCTCAGGTCGCGGCCCTGCGACATGCTCGTCTTGAGCGCTCCGAAGCTCTCGGCGTATTCGCCTACGTCGAGGTCTTTGGGCTGTTTCGAGTCCGTGCCCAAGGGGGCCTGCTCCTGTTGTGCCACGTCTGTTTCCTCTCGCCGTCTTGCCTGCTTGTCCGTGTCGCTTCTTTCACGCGCATCGCTTCAGTCTAGAGCACGAGTTTGAAGGTCCCGTGGGCAAACCTCTAGCTTGCCAAGCGCACCTCGAGCACGTTGTCCCCGCGCACCTCGATGATGACGCCCAGGCCATTTTGGCTCGAGACCGCCTGGACCACCTGGTCGATCGTGATCTGCTGCGGGGCGCTCTCGCCTCCCACCGAGTAGCACTTCGTGTCCTTCGTGAGGGTGAACGTGTAGGTCTTGCGCGCCTGCGGCGCCTTCGCGTTGGCGAGCCCCTCGTAGCTGGCCGCCTCTTCGAACGCGGCGTCTGCCGTAAGCGTGCTGCCCGAGGCAGACAGGGAGTAGATGACTGCCTCGTCCGCCCGAGAGGGCGCATGAGCGGTGGCGCGGTACCAGGCGACGGGCTTCGCGGCCTCCTCGGCAGCCTTCTTGGCGGCCTCCGCCGCCGCTGCCTGCTGCGCCGCCTGCGCTGCCGCCTTCTCGTCCGCCGCCTTCTTGGCGGCAACCGCCTCGTCGCGGTTTTTAATGAGCGCTTTCTTGTACGCATCGGCCGTCGTCTTATCGAAGCCTGACGTGATGGCCATGTCGTAGGAGCTGTCGATCTGCGTGTCGGTGATGTCGGCCGGGGACGCGTAGCTCAGCGTGATCGTGCCGTTGGGCACTTCGAACGTCGCCCCATCCTGGACCGCCTGCGGAATCTCGAACGAAAGGGTGCCCGAGGGGACCGCGTACAGATTGCCGTTGTCGAGCAGCGGTGACGCCTTGACCGCAAGCGAGTACGAGCCGGGCGCGAGCTCGACGCCGTTTCCGCCGGGGTCGATGAAGAAGACCTGGTCACAGGCAGAACCACTCGACGTCGTGCCCGTCACCTCGACGGGAAGCGCAGAATCCTTCGAGTCGTAGCCCGGCGCGTCGATGGACAACCTGACGTTGACCACGGTGCTCGTAGGCGCAGGCACCAGGTTTCCGGAGATGAAGACGCCAAGGACGACCGCCACGACGGCAATCGCCGCGGCGACGATGCCGATGATGAGCGGCTTTTGCGCCTTGGGGGTTGCGGGCGGGCCACCCACTCCGCCGGCGCAACCAGTGGTGGATGTGGTCGATGGCGGCACTGCCGGCGGAAGCGGCGGAGCTCGCGCCGCGGGCGGCGATGATGGCGGAGCCGCGCTTGGCGACGGTCGGCATGAAGTTGCCCTCCCTGGGGGCAAACGCCGCATCTCCCATCTCGTCTTCGTCCTCGCTTTCGAGGGGCTGAGGAGCAGCATCCGCCTCGTGCGCCGCGACGTCATCGGGCGCCGCATCGGCAGATGCCTCGGATGCCACGGGGCTGCTCACGAGCAGGGTGTCGTCGGAGTGGGTGATGAGGGTGTCGTCCAGACGGGCAGCGGACCCGGGGGCAGCATGGTAGATGATGTCGGTCTCGTCGGTGCTTGCAGGCGCGGTGCTTCCGGGATAGGCGATGACGGTCTCATCGGGGTCGAGATGCGCCGTCTCGTCTGCTGGATCGCCGGCAAGCGGGGCGCCGCACGATGCGCAGAACCGCTCCCCCTCGTTCACGCGCTTACCGCAGTTTTTGCAATACACCGCATCCTCCTTCAGCCTGGCGACCGCCGTGGCATCACATTGTAACGTCGTAAGATTACAATCAAGTGCCGGCAACCGAATCGACAACAATGCGTATACACGAGAGGAGCATTCCCAAGATGGACTATGCAGAACTCAAGGAAGAGATGAAATACGCGATGAAGGCAAAGGACAAAGACCGCCTTGCCATCATCCGCCAGGTCAAAGGCGACGTCGATGCCACCGTCAAGGACGAAGGGCGCGACGAGGTGACCGAGCAGGACGTGACCGCCTCGCTCAAGAGAACCTTGAAGCAGGCACGCGAGACCCACGAGGCATCCGTCAAGGCGGGCACCGACGAGGAGCGCACCCAGCGCCTCGCCGCCCAGATTGAGATCTTGGAGGGCATGCTTCCCGCGCAGCTCGGGGGCGAGCAACTCGAGGCTCTGGTCGCGCAGACCATCGAGCAGACCGGCGCGACTTCGTTGCGCGACATGGGCAAGGTCATGGGCGCGCTCACCGCGGCGACCGACGGCAATTTCGACAAGGGCGCCGCTGCGGCGTTCGCAAAGGCGAAGCTCGGCTAGGGAGCAATGCGGGCGGGCCAGCTGGCGGATGAGCCGCTGGCCCGCAGCTCATCCGCCGCTTCTTCGGAAGCGCTAGTACTCGTACAGGTAGACCGCCACGACGGAGTTGTTCTTGACCGCCCAGACCAGGCGCTGGTCGCTGTTGCCGCTGATCTTGGTGGTCATCCCGTTGTAGAAGGGATCTGATTCGACGGCGCTCTTCGTCCCCGAAGGCGAGATCTGGAAGTAGAAGCAGCTGCTCGCAAGCGGGAACTTGAGCGACGTCTCCTTCACGTCCGTCGTGTTTGCGTTGAGACGAGCATCTTCCTGCGTCGGCGCCGTCATCGTCTTGCCCGCCACCGTGAAGTTGGCCCCGTCGCGCGAGACGGCGGTGATACCGTCCGTCCCCAGATTGCCCGCATACCAGGTCGCGCCCTCGATGGCCTTCGCCTCGGCATCGCTCGTCTGCTGCGCGGCCTTCTGCGTCGCCTGCGCCTGGCTTTGCTTGTTCTGCGCGACTTGCTTTTTGTTCACCGCATCCTCGTGCGCCTTGAGCGCGGCCTCGCGGTACTCGTACGCTTTGCTCTGGTCGAAGCCCGATTTGACTGCTGCGTTGTAGGCGTTCGTGACCCAGCTCTCCTGGATGTCGAGGGGTGCGACCTCGTACATCTGGATGGTGCTCTCGGAATCGTCCGTGAAGCCGTCGGAGAAGACGCCCGGGGTCTTGGCCTCTTCAACCACCGAGAAGTTGAGCTCGGTGCCCGAGCCGTAGTAGATCTTTCCGTCGTTTGTGAGCGGCGACTCGCTGATCGTTGCCGTGTACGTGCCGATCAGGATTTCCGCGCCCGTGCCATCGGAGTTGACGTAGACCTCCGTGTCGACGGGCTTGCCATCGAGGTCCGTACCAACGACGTGCAGCGGGATGGGCGTGTCGTCGGAGCCGTAGTCCTGCAGGTTGACGGTGAAGGTCACCGCCTGGGGACGGTGCGTGTCGTTGTACTGCACCTGCCGGTAAACGAGGTACCCCGTCGCAATGCCGACGATAAGAACGAGCACGATGACGACGGCGATGGCAATCGCGCGCGACGCGCCAGACTGCGACTGTTCGATCATTGCGTTCGGGTCTCCTTACCTCGCTAACCTCGGGTAGTGCCTGCCCATCATACCGCTCGGGCTGCGCTCCGGGACTGCATCTACCCGCCCTCGCACAAAATCCGTGGGATGCTCCGTGGGGTGCGTGGCACTGCCACTCTTCTCGCGCCCCTTGCGCCTCATGTGTGGCACTGCCACGCTTCTCGCGCAGTCTGCGTCGGATTCGTGGCACTGCCACATTTCTCGTGCAGCGTGCGCCAGGTGCGCCCCGCCCGCGACAGGTCCGTGTCACAGCCCTCGGGTATAATCCCCGTGACGAAAGCGAGAGACACCATGAGCATGATCAACGTAAGCAAGCAGTTCGACGACCCGACGCTCAACATGCTGCGCGCGTGCAGGGCGCACACATTGCTCTCCTACGAGGCGTATACCCCCTTTGGCACCGACCATGTCTACAAGCTGGCGCGTCTCCACTTCGACGGCATCGACCTCGACCTCACCAACGTCCACGAAGAGCTTGTGCTCGGGCCAGACTACGCCGAAGAGCAGTTTGCCGTCATGGGACTCGACCATGCCGGCACCAAGGCAATCTGGTGCCCGCCGGGCAAGCAGGTCAGCACGGTCGAGGTCGGCTCGTACGTGAGCGACGTGCTCGTCGTGGTCGATACCGCGCTGCTCTCCAAGGGGTCACGTCGCCTCAACCAGCTGCGTGTCGTGCAGGCGGTTCTCTTCGAAGACCCGACAGGAAACCTCTTGAGCTTCGACCGCGACATCTGGTCGGACGAGTACCTCACCGTACGCACAGGGACGAGCGTGAGCACCACCACGCGCGACTTCCGCGGCGACTTTGTCGCCGAACCACCTTTCGGCTACGCCTTCTCGCGCGATATACTTCGACTCTCGAGCCCGCATTCATAAACGCCGGCTTCCCAACAGACACGACGCGTAATCGAGACAGACATGACCATTGCACACGAACAAGAATACCAACTCAGGACGGGCGATTTCGACAGGCGCGCAGAGCTGCAGCCCTCGTCGGTACTCGACCTGTTCCAGGATATCGCCGGCATAAGCGCAGAGCAGACCCCGGGTATGACCGAGAAGGACATGCACGAGCGCGGCATCTTCTGGGCAGTGACGCGCATCAAATACGAGGTCGTCAAGATGCCGGCACTCCACCAGCGCGTCATCGCGAAGACCTGGCCGCTCGCCCCGACCGCGATGGGCTTTCAGCGCGAATACCTGCTCAGCGACCTCGCCGGCAACGTGCTGGTCAAGGGCAGCTCGCTGTGGATCATGATGGACTGGGGAAATCGCCAGTTCGTGAGCGCGAGAGACATCTACGACGGCCCCATGGACTTCTCGGACGAGAAGAACTTCGCAAAGGTCAAGCGCTTGAAGGACTTCGAGACGCAGGACGAGCCCGTACGGATGCGCCCCGCCTACACCGATATCGACGTCAACGGGCACACCAACAACACCAAGTACGCGAACTTCGCGCTGAACGCATGGGTGCCAGACGCGAGCGACCACATCAAGACGTTCCAGATCGACTACCGCAAAGAGGTGCGCTTCGGGCAGGACATCGACGTCTTCGTCAAGCGCGAGAACGGCACAGTACTCGTCAAGGGGTCAGACGCCGAAGGCGAGCGCATGTTCTCCTGCCTGATTGAGCTCGCGTAACGTCCCCGCGCTCCTCGGGCATGTGTCCCTTGGATTCGCGCCCCGCTAGGAAAGCCGCAGCGCAGCCGTCACGACATGGCGCAGCATCACGCTCGTCGTGACTGCACCCACCCCGCCGGGCACGGGCGTGATCGCACCTGCGGCCCGCGCTGCACTTTCGGTGTCCACGTCGCCGACCATCTGACCGTCGACGAAGTTGATCCCCACGTCCAAGACAGCCTGCCCGGGCGCAAAGTACGCGGCATCGAGCAGCCTGGCGTGGCCGACGCACGCGATGACGATGTCCGCACCGCGCGTGAGCTCCGCGAGGTCGGACGTATGCGAGTGCGCGATCGAGACCGTCGCGTTCCTGTCGAGCACGAGCATCGCCACGGGCTTGCCGATGACGAGGCTCCTCCCGACGACCACGACGCGCGCGCCGTCGAGGGCGATGCCGTAATGGTCGAGCACCTCGATGCACGCCTGCGCGGTACAAGGCGCAAAGCCCTCTCCCGTGCCGGTGAAAACGCCGGTCAGCGAAGCGGGCGTTGCCGCATCCACGTCCTTTGCGGGAGAGATTGCCTCGCAGGCGCCCTTCTCGTCGAGCTGCGCCGGAAGCGGGCGGAACAGCAAGATGCCGTGGACTCGCGCATCGTCGTTGAGCGAGGCAATCTCTGCGAGCAGCGCCTCTTGGTCGGCCCGCTCGTCGAGCACGACGCTCCGCACCTCGATGCCGACCTTCTCCGCGCGCCGCATGATGCTGCGCTCGTACGCCATATCGTCGGGCCGCTCGCCCACGCGCACGATGCCGAGCATCGGGACGACGCCGCGTCCTCGCAGTGCCTGCGCCCGCTCGCGAGTCTTCCCGTCGAGCGCCTGCGCGACCGGGGCGCCCTTCAGCAGCTGTGCGCTCATGATTCCACGATCCTCTTCTTGACGGCGGCAAAGACGGCGTCGGCGCGCGGGCTGTACTTGTCCACGAGGAGCTGCGCTTCCGCCTCGGCAAACTTCACGTACTCGGCATCCTTGATCAGACGGGTATTGCTCAGCACCGTGAGCTGGGCCGAGACGAGTGCCGCCTTGCAGGTGATGACGCCGCAGCCGACATCGCTCACGACGCTGATCGGGCATTTGTCGACGAGCTGTTCGTGCAGCGTGATGACCTCGGCACACGCGCGCATGATCTGCAGCGGGACGTCCGCGCAGTCGCGCAGTCGCTCGTCCACCATGATGTCGCGGTACACCTTGTCGGGGCCAGACTCCTTGGGGAGCTTGTAAGTCTCGAACAGCGTCTGGAACACGAGGGCATCGCGCTCGACCAGGTCGAGAAGGCGCTTTTGCAGAGCCGTAGCCTTGGCGTACACCGTCTCGACGTTCTGGTTGACCGACTCGTACTCGGGCTTTCCCACCGTGATGGCATTCACCATGTTGCTGAGCCCCGCGCCGATGGCGCCCACGAGCGATGCCGCGCCGCCTCCACCGGGCGTCGGAGCCGCCGAGCCCAACATCTCGACGAACTCAGTGCAGGTCAGGTCCGTCATTACCGTCATGTTCTCTCCCCCAGTCGGTCTTCGCGCCGCAAGGCGCGGCGTGCAAAAAGTGCCAGCCGCATCAGACAGGTGCGGCTGGGGCCCGAAACTGCGCCGTTCCTATTCTAGAACAGGCCGGAGATCACGCCATCGTCGTCGACGTCGATCTTCTCGGCACTCGGGCGCTTGGGCAGGCCCGGCATCGTCAGGATGCTGCCCGTCAGCGCGACGATGAAGCCCGCGCCCGCAGAGACGTTGAGCTCGCGAACGGTAATCTTGAAGCCCTTGGGGGCGCCGAGCAGCGTCTGGTCGTCGCTGAAGGAGTACTGCGTCTTGGCGACGCAGATGGGCATGTCGCCAAACCCGAGCTCTTCGAGCTTCTTTGCCTGCGCCTGAGCGGCGGGCGTCAGGACGGCGCCGTCGGCGTGGTAGATGCGCTTTGCGATGGTGTCGAGCTTCTCGGCGATGGAGGCCTTGAGCGGGTAGGCGAACTCGAAGTCGTTCGGCTCTTCGCACAGGCGGATGACCTCGCGTGCGAGCGCCTTGCCGCCCTCGCCGCCTTTAGCCCAGACCTCGGAGAGCGCGACGTTCACGCCGAGCTCGCGGCACTTGTCCTCGACGAGCTTGAGCTCGGCGGGGGTGTCGGTCGGGAAGGCGTTGATCGCCACGACCGCCGGGAGCTTGTAGACGTTCGTGATGTTGTCGACGTGCTGAAGCAAGTTGGGAAGGCCCGCCTCGAGTGCCTTCAGGTCCTCCTTGTTGAGGGCGTCGAGCGCCGCGCCGCCATGGTGCTTGAGCGCGCGCACCGTGGCCACGATGACGACCGCGTCGGGTTTGAGGCCGGCCAGGCGGCACTTGATGTCGAGGAACTTCTCGGCGCCGAGGTCAGCACCGAATCCCGCCTCGGTAATCGCATAGTCGCCGTACTTCATCGCCAGGCGCGTCGCCATGACAGAGTTGCAGCCGTGGGCGATGTTGGCAAACGGCCCTCCGTGCACGAAAGCCGGAGTGCCCTCGAGCGTCTGGACGAGGTTGGGCTTGAGCGCGTCTTTGAGCAGCGCCGCCATGGCACCGTCGGCCTTGAGGTCGCGCGCGGTGACTGGCTTGTCGTCGTAGGTGTAACCGACGATGATGCGCGCGAGGCGCTCCTTGAGGTCGTGGATGGAAGTCGCCAGGCAGAAGATCGCCATGATCTCGGAGGCGACGGTGATCTGGAAGTGGTCCTCGCGCGGAACGCCCTGCTTCGCGCCGCCCAGGCCGTCGACCAGGTTTCGGAGCTGGCGGTCGTTCATGTCGACGCAGCGCTTCCATGCGATCTTCTTGGGGTCGATCCCGAGCTCGTTGCCCTGCTGGATGTGGTTGTCGAGCATGGCGGCGAGCAGGTTGTTTGCCGCGCCGATGGCATGAAAGTCGCCGGTGAAGTGCAGGTTGATGTCCTCCATCGGGATGACCTGCGCGTACCCGCCTCCGGCGGCGCCGCCCTTGATGCCGAAGACCGGCCCGAGCGACGGCTCGCGAAGCGCCACCATGACGTTCTTGCCAAGCTGGGACAGGCCGTCTGCCAGGCCGACGGTAGTCGTGGTCTTGCCCTCACCAGCGGGCGTCGGATTGATGGCGGTGACGAGGACGAGCTTGCCGGGGGTGTCCTCGCCCTTCAGGACGTTGTAGTCGATCTTTGCCTTGTACTTGCCGTACTGCTCGATATCGTCGAGATCGATCCCGACCCTCTCGGCAATCTCGGTAATCGGCTTGGGGGTAACTGACTGGGCAATCTCGATATCGCTTGGCATGCAGACTTCTTTCTCTCGGCACAACTCGGGATCCTTGCACGTCTAAAAGCATAGTCTGCCGCGCGCGGCGTGCGCTGCCTGACCCGAGGCGACATCGGTGACGGGCGCAGTTTTTTCGCGGAGCTGCACTGCACGCGATGGCGGCCAGCGGGGCGCGGGCGGGCGCGGGCAGTCCCGGCGCACGCGCCCCGCCGGTCGAGGCCGATGTCGATGGGCGTGCGGTGCGCGGCGTTGTCGCGGCGGTGCGTATAGTTGCTCCACGCGCTCGTCCCGCGCAGCGACCAGTCGATGGGCGGGGTGATGAACGACTCCATGCGCTCGAGCTCTCCGTACCTGTTCGCACGGTGATATGCCATGTACCAGATGCAATAGCGCTCGTGCGGGTAGACCTCGCACCAGCCGTCGTTGCCGCCGCATGGGCCGTTGCGCTGGCTTTTCGGGCACTGCGCCATCGGGCAGCTGTGAATGGTCGCCTCGAGCCCGCAGTCGCCGCAGTCCTTGCAGCCGTAGATGAACGCCTTGCCCGCATGCTCGATGCGGTGGTGGAAGTTCGGACCGCCGTACTTCTTCTCCTTGCGGTCCATGTTCCACGCCAGGCATTTGCCCAAGCGCTTGTCCAGCGTGAGCATCCAGTAATGGAAGAAGCGCGAGAGGCGGTACGACTTGAAGAGCCTGCGCCCGCCGATATCCTCGCGGACGATGTCGAGCTTTCGTTCGTTGAGGCCCGTCGGCGTGCCGTCTGCGGCAAGCTCGGGGGCATAGAGATAGCACCCGCCCGCGCGGCCGTAGCTCGAATCGGGCACAAGGGCTCTCCACGAGCTGCCGATCCGCTCGGCACGGTCGAGGACCTCTTCGAGCATGACGGCATCGAGGCCTGACCCCCCGATGTGCACGCCCGCACATCCGAGCCCGCGCGCGATGGCGACCTGCCGTGCCGCGCGCTCGACGCGACGCGCCCGCCCGCCGTCTTGCTCCGCAGCATCTCGCTCGACCTCGGCAGCGAGCTCGTCGGAAATCTCGACTCCCGCTATCGCGCCGCTTCTCATGAGCTTTGCCGCCCCGCGCGTGAGCACGAAGACGTTGGCGATGACGGGCACGTCGTAATGGCGGTCTTCCAGGTAGAACAGGAGCTCCTGCAGCTTGCGGGCATCGTAGCCCACCTGCGCGATGACAAAGCGCGCGCCGGCGATGAGCTTCTTTTCGAGCTTGAGGTACTGCGGGATGAGCTCGCCTTCGCGGTACTTGAACGGGTTCACCACGCAGCCGCAGAAAAAGTGCGTCGGCTGCTCCACCTTCGTGCCGCGTGGCGTCTTGACGGAAAGTCCCTCGTTCATCTGGTGCGCGAGCTGCTGGATCTGGGCGTGGAGCACAACCTCTTTTTCGAACGCACCCCCTGGCTCTGGGGCTGGCGCCCCGGCCTGCCCGGCGCGGTCTGCAACAACCTGTATTCGTCCCTGCGCGTGCTCTGCGGCCTGCGTCCCGGCCCGGACACCCTGGCCGCCTGGGACGGCATGCGCGCCCGCTTCGCGGCCCTCACGGACATCTTCCTGCCCGGCGCCGAGGGCTATCTGCTGGCCTGCCGCCTGCGCGAGACCCTCTCCCCCACCATGCCCGACGCCGTGGACCGGCGCGGCCTCACCAACCAGCGCGAGGCCCTGTTCGGGCATCCCATGACCGGGGGCGGCATCGTGGGCGAACTGCTGGAGATGACCGACGAGCTGCTCTACCGCGGCCAGCGCCGCGCTGGACGACTGAGCCGGCCAGGGGCCTCCTTGTCCGCACCATCAGCGGACGTGCTCTCAGCCGTGCAGACGGCGATCTCACATCTTCGCTTCCTGATACCCTTCCCTACAGGCAGCCCGCCCCCTGCAGCAGAAAGATGAACAGCATCAGGCTGACCATGCTGGCGGCATTGCTCAGTACGGCGGTCAGGGCCGCCT
>OGRM01001791.1_pt1 | contig 11902 bp, 7 predicted proteins | sample 1553491 | NCBI WGS metagenome assembly OGRM01 (sample SAMEA2580110, study PRJEB22360) | human gut metagenome | biome: human gut; feature: human-associated habitat; material: faeces | place: Denmark | collected 2008/2010
GGGTAGCCGCTATGGCGGGCTGAAGCAGCTCGACGGACTTGGACCCAATGGTGAAACCATCATGGACTACTCCATATACGACGCCATCCAGGCGGGATTTGGCAAAATCGTCTTCGTCATCCGAAAAGACTTTGAGGAGCAGTTTCGCAAGCAGGTCCTCGCCAAGTATGAGGGCCACATCCCCGCAGAGCTCGTCTTCCAGAGCCTCGACGCCCTCCCCGAGGGATTCACCACGCCCGAGGGCCGCGTGAAGCCGTGGGGCACCAACCACGCCGTACTGATGGCCAAGGACGTCATCAAGGAGCCGTTCTGCGTGATCAACTGCGACGACTTCTACAATCGCGACACCTTCATGGTCATCGGCAAGTATCTCTCCGAGCTCCCCGAGGGCAGCAAGAACCGCTATGCAATGGTGGGCTTCCGCGTGGGCAATACGCTCAGCGAGAACGGAACGGTATCGCGTGGCATCTGCACGACCGACGCCGAGGGCAACCTGGCCACCGTCGTGGAGCGCACGAAGATAGAGCGCAGGGACGGCGCCGTGCAGTATAAGGACGACGACGACCAGTGGGTGACGACGCCCGACAACACGCCGGTCTCGATGAACGTATGGGGATTCACGCCCGACTATTTCGACTATAGCGAGGACTACTTCAAGACGTTCCTCTCCGATCCGGAGAACATGGCCAACCTGAAGGCCGAGTTCTTCATCCCGCTGATGGTCAACAAACTCATCAACGACGGTACGGCGGCTGTCAAGGTCCTCGATACTACCAGCCATTGGTTTGGCGTCACCTATCCTGCCGATCGTCAGGGCGTCGTGGAACGCATCCAGCGCCTCGTCGATGAGGGCGTCTATCCCGCCAAACTGTTCTAATCGTATCACCAACCATTTCTACATGGAAATCAACCTTCTGGACGACAGTCAGCTTGCTCTGTTGCGGCAGCTGACTGCCGATGCCAGCTTTGTGGTAGTCACAGTCCATAAGTCGCCCGACGGAGATGCCGTCGGATCTATGTTGGCCTGGGCGCAGTATCTGCAGGCCCTGGGCAAGGAGGTCACCTGCGTGATCCCCGATGCCGCTCCCGACTTCCTGATGTGGCTCCCGGGATCGCAGACACTGCTCCGCTACGACAAGCATCCCGACCGCGCGAAGGAGGCCTTTGACAAGGCCGATCTCGTCTGCTGTCTCGACTTCAACGACCTCTCGCGCACGGGGGACATGGCGGACGTCATTGCCCAGTCCAGGGCACCCCGGTTGCTCCTCGACCACCATGTGGGCCCGACCGTCGAGGCGGAGCTCTCCGTCTCCCATCCCGCGATGTCGAGCACGTCGGAACTCGTCTTCCGCCTGCTGTGGCAGTTGGGCGCCTACGACGAGATGACGCTGCAGATGGCGCAATGTATCTACTGCGGCATGATGACGGACACGGGGGCCTTCACCTACAACTCCAATGCGCCAGCCGTCTATCTCATCATCAGCCACCTGCTGGAGAAGGGCGTGGACAAAGACCGCGTCTATAACCGCGTCTATAACAACTACTCGCCACAGGCCATCAAGTTCAGGTCCTATGTGATCTTCAAGAAACTGCGTGTCCTGCCGGCCTCCCATGCGGCCTACTACACCGTCACGCGCGACGAAATGCGACGTTTCCAGTTTGTCAGGGGCGACCTGGAGGGCGTGGTCAACATCCCGCAGAAGATCAAAAAACTCAAACTCTCCATCTCGCTGCGCGAGGACACCGAGAAGGACCAGGTCATACGCGTCAGCCTCCGTTCGGGCAATGGGTTCCACTGCCGCAAGATGGCGGAGGAGTTTTTCCACGGCGGAGGACACGAAGACGCGGCAGGCGGACGCCTGGAGTGCTCCATCGAGGAAGCCGAGCAGGTGGTCCTCCGAGCCATCATGGCCTACAAGGAGCAGCTGCGATGACCCCTCGCGGCCCAGGATCATGGTCCGTAGGGCAGTCTTTAATGTCAAAAGTAGCTAAAAAAGGGCGTCGTCTTATGGTGGAACAGACGATTTGCTATAACTTTGCAGTAAGATATTATTGAACGTAAAAGATTCCGATGAAGAAAACGCTTTTTCTCCTCCTCCCGCTCGCAGCTCTGCTCTGGTCGGCGTGCAGCAATGACGAGACTTATGCTGACCAGCGCAAGCGAGAGAACGGAGCCATCCGCCAGTATCTCAACGACAGCAGCGTGACGGTCATCTCCGAACGCCAGTTTTTCGATCAAGACACGATGACCGACGTGAGCAAGAACGAGTTTGTGCTGCTCGAGTCTTCGGGCATCTATCTCCAAATCGTAGAGAAGGGTTGCGGAGAGAAGATCAAGGATGGCGAGACGGCCACTGTGCTCTGCCGATTCACCGAGCGCAACCTCCTCACCGATAGCATCATTGCCACCAACAACATCCTCTATTTCAGCGCGCTGGTCGACAAGATGTCGGTCACGAACACCTCCGGCACCTTCACGGCCTCTTTCGACCCCACGTCGAGTGTGATGTATCAAGTCTATGGCAGAAGTACGGGCAGCACGCAGGTGCCCAACGGATGGCTTTCCCCGCTGCCTTACATCAAGGTGGGTAGGCCGCTCTCGGCCGACGACCGCATCGCCCGCGTGCGCATCATCGTACCCTCCACCGAGGGCACCTATGCGGCCACGATGTCGGTCTATCCGTGTCTCTACGATATCACCTACGAGCGCGGAAGATAGTATGCAATTACAAAACTAAAGAGAAAATATGACACTGATCAAATCCATTTCCGGCATCCGTGGAACCATCGGAGGCCCTACTGGCGATATGCTCAACCCGTTGGACATCGTCAAGTTTACCACGGCGTATGCCAAGTTTATCCGTCAGAGCGACCCGACGGGCAGCAACTGTATCGTGGTAGGCCGCGACGCGCGCATCTCGGGCGACATGGTCCGACTGGTGGTCTGCGGCACACTGATAGGAATGGGCTATGACGTGCTCGATATCGGGCTTGCCACGACGCCGACCACCGAACTTGCCGTACGTATGAGTCATGCTGCAGGTGGCATCATCGTCACCGCCAGCCACAACCCGCGCCAGTGGAACGCGCTCAAGTTGCTCAACCACGAGGGCGAGTTCCTCACCAAGGACGACGGCAACGCCGTGCTCGCCATGGCAGAGAAAGAAGACTTCGACTATGCCGATGTCGATCATATAGGCACTTACCGCCAGGACGACAGTTTCGACGACCGCCATATCGAGGCCGTCCTCGCGCTCGACCTGGTCGATACGGAGGCCATCCGCAAGCGTGGATTCCGCGTCGTCGTCGATGCGATCAACTCCGTCGGCGGCGTCATCCTGCCGAAGCTCCTCGACCGACTGGGCGTCGGCTACACCATCCTCAATGGCGAGGCCAATGGCGACTTCGCCCACAATCCGGAGCCGCTGGAGAAGAATCTCGGTGGCATCATGGGCGAGGTGGCAGCAGGAGGCTATGACCTCGGCATCGTCGTCGATCCCGACGTCGATCGTCTCGCCTTCATCCAGGAGGACGGCAAGATGTATGGCGAGGAATATACGCTCGTCAGCGTGGCCGACTACATCCTCGACCACGTCAAGGGAGCCACCGTCTCCAACCTCAGTTCTACGCGCGCCCTGCGCGACGTCACCGAGCGTCATGGCTGCCAGTATTTTGCCTCTGCCGTCGGCGAGGTCAATGTCACCACCAAGATGAAGGAGGTGGGAGCAGTCATCGGTGGCGAGGGCAATGGCGGAGTCATCTATCCCGAGAGCCACTACGGTCGCGACGCCCTGGTCGGCATCGCCCTCTTCCTCAGTTCGCTGGCACAGAAGGGACTGACGTGCAGTGAGCTCCGCAAGACGTTCCCGACCTATTATATTGCCAAGAACCGCATCGACCTCACCCCCGACACCGATATGGATGCCATCCTGGGCAAGGTCAAGGAGCGCTTCGGATCGATGGACGACGTGCGCGTCACGGATATTGATGGTGTGAAACTCGACTTCCCGACGAAGTGGGTCCACCTCCGCAAGAGCAATACTGAGCCCATCATGCGCGTCTATAGCGAGGCGGCCACGATGGAGGAGGCCGACGCCCTGGGCAAGGAGCTCATGGACGTGGTCTATGAGATGACGAAGTAGGAGAGGGTAGCACCTCCTACAGCCTGTAATCATCATGAGGCATCTGCCTGGCGTCAAGCGCCGGGCAGGTGTCTTGTCCATAAACCTATTTTCCGATTCCAACGAGATCTTTTGCCCAATGGATCATTTGTTTCTGCTGCAGTTCGCATGCTTCCTGTTCATGCTGTTCAATGCGTTCACCCTCGCCGTCACCCGTCTCCAGACGCGATGGCTCAATCCGCGCTATGAGCGCGCACGATGGTTGATCTTTGTCGGCATCATGGGCTTGGCGGCGCACTATCTGATGCAGATGTGCTTTGGGTTTAGGGCCGTTGACGACGCGGTGGGTGCCACGGTCAATGCCCTCGTCTATGCACCCTGTTTCTCGCTCATCTCGATGGGCATCTTCCATATCAAGGCCACACATGTCCGCAGGGGGAGGGTCTATGCGGTCTGCGCGGCGATCAACCTGGCGATCCTCGCCTGTTTCTTCATCGGCTGCTTCCACTATGGCAGCATGCGCATCGGGGCCTGGCTCTATGCTATGCAGGCCCTCTTTGCCGCCAATGTGGTCTATTGCATCGTCGTCATCGTCCGCGAGATCATCAAGCGCCGCCGTCTGCTGGAGACGATGGCGGGCGGCGACATCATGCCCTATGTACGCTACTCCCGCGCCAGCCTCCTCATCCTCTTCTTCCCCGCCTTGGTGTCGCCCTTTGCCATCATCTCCACCAAGTTGCTTTACTTTTTTGCGCCTCTGGGGCTCATGGCTTTCCTCTTCTTTGTCCTGAGTTTCGTGGCCCTGGGTTACAGTTATGTGCCGACTGAGGCCCTACTCGACGCAGATGCGGATACCAGTCCTGCTATCGTAGTCGCTCAGCAGGAGGAAACAAATACAAAACAGGCCGTCCCGCTCCATGGCGACGCGTGCCATGACGTCGCAGCCCTTGATAGCGACAAGGCGAAGGAACAGCAAACTGCCACGTTGCTGCCGGAGGATCGAAAAATGCAGATCCAGCAGCGGCTGGACGACTGGTGCGCGGCGATGGGCTATAAGGATGGGGGGGTGAACCTGCTCTCCCTCTCCCATTCCATCCATATCTCGAAGGACGATCTCACGCTCTTTTTCGATCAGTGTTTGAACACTACGTTCCGAATATGGCTGAGCGACATCCGCTTTGCGGCAGCCAAGAAGATGATGATCGAAAACCCTGACTATAGTAATGACATCATCTCCTCCGAATGTGGATTCTCTTCCCGCACCCACCTCTACCGCATCTTCAAGGCGCGGGAGGCGTGTACGCCGACTGCCTGGCGGGAGCGCTATTTGGCCGAAGCCCACGATTCGGACGCGTCTCTTTCGTAGCAGGGGGACGACCCCTTTTCTCCGTATCTGAAGATTCCCTTTTCTCCGTATCTGAAGATCCCTTTTCTGATATTTGACGGCTCTTTCCTTGGTTTCTTAAAATATGTAAACGCAACCGCTCCTGGCTATGAACCGTTGTCTCTTTGGTAGGAAAGAGACAACTATTTACCACCAAAGAGACACCTGAACAGGACAATGCGACACCCTGTCTCACTACTTTTCCCTACTTTTGCGCTAATGATCGCGTCGGAAAGAGATCCACGCGGCAGAGGCTGAGTCCTTGTCGTGTGCGCCCGACGGACTATGAAGACAATAATCAAAAACAGTGAATAAAAGTATGAAGAAAAAAAAGTATCTCAAGCCCCAGGTTGACGTCGCGCAGACTGGGCCGTGCATGATGATCAACCCCTCGCAGGTAAGGATTTATAAAGGGCGGTTTCAGAATCGACAGGAACTGGAGAAAGCCGAATTTACCTTAGACGAGGATGGCTTCCTCTGGGGGGAATAAATTGCCTACTGCCCCTTCTTTCTATCACAACCAACGAATGGTGCCTTGGCGCACCCAAACTAAAACAAAAAGACTATCAACATGATCAAGAAAATGACCCAATATCTATTGCAGCGCAGATGCGCGCTCTCGCTCTTGCTGATGCTTGTGCTCCTGCAGCCCGCGATGGCGCAGACACAAACGAAACAAATGTATGCGAGATTGGACAAAGAGACACAGACCCTCACGCTCTATTACGGCACGAATTACAAGGAATCTGACTACGGGATTTCTCTTTTAACTGGTCGTCCCTTGTGGCAAACTACAGCTGAAAGAAAAAAAATAAAAACCGTGGTCTTTGACGAGAGTTGCAAGGATGCACGGCCCAAAGATTGTAGAGGCTGGTTTTGGTTCTTCGAAGCTTTGACAACGATTGAGCACTTGGACTATTTGAACACGTCAGAGGTCGATGATATGCGATCAATGTTCTCCTCCTGTACCAGCTTGGAAACACTTGATTTGTCTTCCTTTAATACGGAAAAGGTCACAAACATGGTAACTATGTTTGAGAACTCTAAGCATCTACGCTCACTCAAGTTGCCCAAAGGCTTCATAGGCAGCAGCGTGACGGATCTCCGTAGTATGTTTAAGGATTGCACAAGCCTTACCGAACTCGATCTATCCGGTTCTAATGCCGAAAACGTGAAAGACATGGGCGAGATGTTCTATGGCTGTAGGGCGCTTTCCAAGCTCGATCTTACTGATTTTAAAACTGGACAAGTAACCACTATGGAGAATATGTTCTGCATTTGTAGCACGCTTGAAACCCTCGATGTCTCCAGTTTTAATACCGAAAACGTGACCACTATGCTAGGAATGTTCAATAATTGCTCGTCACTTCGGAGTCTCGATCTCCCTGGCTTTAATACTGCAAATGTGACGCAAATGTCATCTATGTTCAAAAATTGCTCGTCACTTCAGAGTCTCGATCTCAGCAGTTTCAATACCAGAAAGGTGACTTACATGCAAGACATGTTTCAAGGATGTACTAACCTTGAAAGTATTGATTTAAGCAGTTTTGATACGGAGAACATGAAATCTATGACTGGGATGTTCTTCTCATGTACGAAGCTTGAAACGCTTGATCTCTCCTCGTTTGCAACGCCCAAAATGGTTTCCATGGTTGATGCGTTTAGTAATTGCAAAAACCTCAAGAAGATCTATGTCACTTCTGCATTTACTACAGATAAAGTAACCCTAGATTTTTCGATTTTTGCCGGATGTGTTAATCTGCCAAACTTTAATCCTGCTAAGACGTCTGTGGAGATGGCTCACACGGGAGCGGGAGGTTATCTCACGGCTGCTACTGCCAGTTGGGTGCGATGGGATGCGCCAACCGGCACGCTCTCCTTCCATCGCAGTGCCACGAAGCCCGTGGGCGACAACATCTATGAGTTACAATATGGAAATAGACAGGATTGGAACGACCATGCTGCAGAAATCAAGAAGGTGGTCTTCAAAGCTGGTTTCCGTGATGAAATCCACACGACGTGCTCCAATTGGTTTTATGGTTGTACGAATCTTACCAACATAGAGGGTATCGAAAACCTCAACACGTCCTACGTCAAGAATATGTCAGGGATGTTTGCCAAGTGTTCGAACCTCGAAACGCTCGACCTTTCCCATTTCAACACTGAGAAAGTAGAAAATATGAGCAATATGTTCAATGGCTGCACAAAACTCCATGATCTCAACATTTCTAGTTTTAATACGGAGAATGTGACATCCATGAACCAAATGTTTGGTGGCTGTTCAAGTTTGGATTCGCTCGATTTGTCTCACTTCAATACGAGGTATGTGCGAAAGGACGGCATGAACTACATGTTCAATGGTTGCAGCAGTCTTAGTTCTCTTGACGTATCCAACTTTACAACTGATAAGCCCAGCATGCAGCTGGATGGGTTGTTCAAAGGATGCAGTAGTCTTCAAACGCTTGACCTTTCCAGTTTCAGCACCGGTGGGGCATCTTCTGTTACCGATATGTTTTACGGATGCTCCGCGCTTCAGACCATCTATGTCAGCGATCTTTTCAAATTTAATAATAGCGTTTCAAGTTCAAATATGTTCCGCGACTGCGAGAACTTAAAAGGTGCTATTGACTTCATCCCTCAATATAAGGATAGTAAGTACGCAAACTACGTGTCAGGTTATCTCACCAAGAAGGTTGGCACGAATGGCAATGAGATCATTGGAGCCACAGGCAACCCGCTCACCATCGACGCGCTGCCTTTGGATGACAGCAAGGCATACAAGCTCTACGAAGACTGCGACGTGAACAACGCTTTCTACGAACGAGAGGTAAAGTCTGAATGGGCAACGCTCTGTCTGCCCTATACCATCCAGCCCAGTTCGGAGGACAACACCTGCTACTTCTATACCCTAAAGTCGGTAGGAACGAAGAGTGTCGAGCTCGTGCGCGTGGAGGAAGGCGTGATAGAGGCAGGCCAGCCTGTCGTCGTTCGCAAGAAAAATGCGGAACAGACCAGCTTCCGCGTCGTGAGCGGTACGGTTTCCCCCGACGAGAAGGCGAGGGCCGTGAAAGAACCCAAGTCTGAGGAGGGCGCTCCTCGTCTGATTGGTACGTTTGCGCCCATCGAACTCAAAGACGACTGCTATTTCATCGCCAAAAAACTGTTCCGCCTGGTCAGCGACTACAAGCCTGCTGCCACCGGCGTGAAGATAGCTGCCTACCGCGCCTATATCCAGCCCGATGCTACACAGAAGGGTGGATCCGCCCAGCTCTCCATCGGCGTGGATGAGGGCACCAGCCAGGTAGATTCCGCTACCCTCGTCGATCTGCTCAACGACACCGAGGCGGAATACTACGACGTGCAGGGCCGCCGCATTCCGCAGTTGCAGCGAGGTATCAACATCGTCAAGGTTGGCTCCAAGGTCATGAAGGTCTTCTGCCCCCGATAACTTCCCGTAGCGACTCGCCCCGCGCTTCGCATCCCGTTTCGCTTTCGCGCTTCGCTTCCCGCGTGTCGCCCCCAACCACGCATAAGTAAGCCGCCCGAACCAGTCAAAAGCTGATTCGGGCGGCATCATTTTTTATGCAGTCTTGATCAGGAGGAAGCGTCCAATTTTTTAGTCTTCGTCCTTCTGCTCAGCCTCATGCTCGGCGATGAGCTTCTGCTGGATGTCGTTGGGCACCAGCTCGTAGCTTGCAAACTTCGTCGAGAAGCTGGCGCGTCCGCCCGTGAGAGAGCTGAGCGCGATGCTGTAGTTGGAGAGCTCCTTCAAAGGAATCTTCGCCTGCAACTTCTGGTAGCCAGCCTCGCTGTCCATACCCATGATCATGGCGCGGCGGCCCTGCAGGTCGCTCATCACGTCGCCCATGTAGTCGGCCGGCACATAGACCTCCAGGTCGTAGATTGGCTCCAGGATCTTCGGACCAGCCTGCTTGAAGGCGTCGGAGAAGGCGTGGCGCGCGGCGAGCATGAAGGAGAGCTCGTTGCTATCCACCGGGTGCATCTTGCCATCATAGACGATCACGCGCACGTCGCGGGCGTAGCTACCCGTCAGCGGACCGTGCTCCATGCAGTCCATGATACCCTTGAGGATGGCGGGCATGAAGCGTGCGTCGATGGCACCACCGACCACGGAGTTGATGAAGACGAGCTTGCCGCCCCACTCCAGGTCCACTTCTTCGCGGCCCTTGATGTTCATCTTAAACTCCTGACCGTTGAAGTTGAACGTCGTCGGATCGGGCATGCCCTCGGCGTATGGCTCCACAATCAGGTGGACCTCGCCAAACTGTCCAGCACCACCCGACTGCTTCTTGTGGCGGTAGTCGGCGCGAGAGAGTTTCGTGATGGTCTCACGATATGGGATGCGTGGCTCCTCAAACTTCACGGCGAGTTTCTCGTTGTTCTCCATACGCCATTTCAGCGTGCGCAGGTGGAACTCTCCCTGTCCGTGAACGATCGTTTGGCCCAGTTCCTTGCTCTGCTCCACCACCCATGTCGGGTCTTCCTGGCGCATCTTGAGCAGGGCTGCCATCATCTTCTCCGTATCGCTCTCGTTGACGGCCTTGATGGCGCGTGAATACTTGGAGTTGGGATATTTGATGAAGTCGAAACGCTCCTCCGTCCCCTTGCCGTTGAGCGTGTTGCCCGTCTTGACATCCTTCAGTTTCACGGTGCAGCCCAGGTCGCCCGCGTTGAGCTGATCCACGGGGATGCGGTTGGCACCCGCGCAGGCGAAGATCTGTCCGATGCGCTCCTTGCTGCCACGGTCGGCGTTGGTCAGGTCGTCGCCCGGCTTGATCGATCCACTCATCACCTTGAAGTAGCTCACCTCGCCGATATGCGGCTCCATACCCGTCTTGAAGAAGTAGATGCTCTCCGGACCGTTGGAGTCGGGTGTCACCTCCTCACCACGCGTGTTGTGGACCTTCGGCATCTCGCTGACGAAGGGCACGACATTGCCCAGGAACTCCATCAGGCGCTGCACACCCATGTCCTTGTGGGCATCGACGCAGAACACCGGGAAAATGTTGCGCATCACCAGGCCCTTGCGGATACCCTCGCGCATCTCGTCCTCCGTGAGCGTCTCCTCCTCGAAGAACTTCTCCATCAGAGCCTCGTCATTTTCGGCGGCTGCCTCCACGAGCGCCTTGTGGAGCTCCATGGCTTTCTCCATCTCCTCGGCGGGAATCTCCTCGCGCTTCGGTGCGCCACCGTCCGGACCCCATGAGAGTTTCTTCATGATGAGCACGTCGATGATCTCGTGGAAGTCGGGACCCGTCTGGACGGGATATTGTATCTGCACGCACTTCGGACCATAGATGTCCTTCATGCTTTGGATGAGTTGATCAAAGTCGCATTTGTCGCTGTCAAGCTGGTTGACGAGGAAGATGACCGGCTTGTGCAGCTTTTCGGTATATCGGAAGTTGTTCTGTGTGCCAACCTCCGGGCCATACTGGCCATTGATGAGTATGACGGCTTGGTCGGTGACGTTGAGGGCCGTGATGGCACCCCCCACAAAGTCGTCGCTACCCGGACAATCGATAATATTGAGCTTTTTGCCATTCCACTCTGCATGGAATACGGTGGGGAAGACCGAATAGCCGTACTCCTGCTCCACAGGGAAATAGTCGCTTACCGTGTTCTTGGCTTCTACGGAGCCACGACGCTTGATGATACCAGCTTCGAAAAGCATACTCTCGGCAAGTGTGGTCTTGCCGCTACCCGCACTGCCAATCAAGGCAATGTTTTTAATCTCATTTGTCTGATATACTTTCATATCGGATAGATTTAAGCGATTAATAATATCGTTATTTACTTGTAGGGTAATTGAAAGAGGACAGGCATTTCTGTCATTTCGCCCACTAAATTAGGCATTTTTTTTGTAAAAGCCAAACAACGATGGCAAAAGTACTCTATTTTTTAAAATAAATTAGTACTTTTGCAAGTGAAATGACAGGATTATACATACATATACCATTTTGTGCCAGTCGTTGCGTCTATTGCGGATTTTATTCGACGACGCTTCCCGCGCTGCGCGATGCCTACGTCGATGCCCTCTGCCAAGAACTGACGTTGCGGGCGGAGGAATTGCCCGCCGACGAGGCCATCACGACGATCTATCTCGGGGGTGGCACGCCGAGCCAGCTCACAACGGACCAGCTCGACCGTCTCTTCTCCTATATATATAAGGTATATAGGCCGCAGCCTGTCGAGGTGACGATGGAGTGTAATCCTGACGACATTACCCCAGCGTTTGCGGATTGGATTTCCCAATCGCCCATCGACCGCATCTCGATGGGGGCGCAGACCTTCTCCGACGACCGCCTGCGCCTGCTTCGCCGTCGCCATACGGCTGCTGAGGTGCGACGGGCCACGACGCTGCTGCGCCAGGCGGGCA
>OGRM01001808.1_pt1 | contig 11798 bp, 9 predicted proteins | sample 1553491 | NCBI WGS metagenome assembly OGRM01 (sample SAMEA2580110, study PRJEB22360) | human gut metagenome | biome: human gut; feature: human-associated habitat; material: faeces | place: Denmark | collected 2008/2010
CACCGATTCCGCGCCGCGGTACATTGATAATTCTTTTCACCGCCTGCCCGTCCATACCGTTATCTATCGTCTTTAAATAGGCAAGAATATCTTTGATTTCTTTTCGCTGGTAGAAGTTAATGCCGCCGTAAATGCGGTACGGCACATTTCTGACTATCAGTTTTTCCTCCAGCAGACGTGACTGTGCATTGGTACGGTAAAGAATTGCAATATCGTTATAATTCCAGCCGTCGCGCACGCAGGCACAGATATTTTCCACCACGCCTTCCGCTTCTTTATAAGCATCTTCATAAATGCGGAAATGAATCTTGTCCCCTTTGCCGTTTTCCGTCCACAGCTTTTTGGATTTTCTTCCGATATTATGCACAATCACCTCATTTGCCGCAGAAAGAATCGTCTGTGTCGAACGGTAGTTCTGTTCCAGTTTGATCACCTTTGCACCCGGAAATGTATTTTCAAAATTTAAAATATTGCTGATATTCGCCCCGCGGAATTTGTAAATGGACTGGTCATCATCACCAACCACGCACAGATTGCCGTATTTTTCCGCCAGCTTGCTAATCAGGCGGAACTGCGATGTATTCGTATCCTGATACTCATCGACCATGATATAACGGAAACGCTCCTGATACGCTTCCAACACTTCCTCATCACGGTTTAACAGTTCAACCGTCTTAAATATCAAATCGTCAAAATCCAGCGCATTATTTGCTTTAAGTGTCTTCTGATACTCTCTGTATACACCGGCAATTCTTTTGGCATTGTAATCGCCCCCGGCATTCACTTCCATTTCATCCGGCGAAATCATTTCATCTTTGGCAGATGAAATCGCACTCATAATTGTGCGCTCTTTCAGCATTTTTGTATCGATGTTTAATTTTTTACAGGCATCCCGGATTACGCTTTTCTGGTCGTCCGTATCATAAATCGTAAAATTGGTGTCAAATCCGATCCGGTCGATATGACGGCGCAAAATTCTCACACAACTTGAATGGAAGGTCGATACCCAGATGCTCTCCGAGCCAAATCCGACAATTTTATCAATTCGCTCCCGCATCTCTCCCGCCGCTTTGTTGGTAAAAGTGATCGCCATGATATGGTAAGGATTGACACCCTTTTCTTCGATTAAATAAGCAGTGCGGTGTGTCAGCACACGTGTTTTACCGGAGCCAGCCCCGGCTAAAATCAGTACCGGACCTTCCGTCTGATATACCGCTTCTCTCTGCTGTTCATTCAACGTATCATATATACTCATGGTTATATTTTCCTTTTCTTTCATTGCTTGTTCTTATACTATAACATAAATATTTCATGTAATAAAACCCATATTGAATTATTTTTTCTTCATTTATATCTTGTCATCTAGTTTTCAATACTATATAATGTGATCAGAGGTGACACAAATATGGATACAAAACAATTTTTACGTTCAATCTTAGATTCCCTGCAGCAGATTGATTATGTCAAACCGGAAGATGTTCCGAATATTGATTTATATATGGATCAGGTAACCACATTCATGGATTCACAGCTTGCCGCTTCAAAACGTCATGATGATGACAAGATCCTGACCAAAACAATGATCAACAATTATGCAAAAAACAATCTTCTTCCTCCACCGGAGAAAAAGAAGTATACCAAAGAGCATGTACTGGTCCTGATCTTTATTTATTATCTGAAAAGTATTTTAAGCATCAGCGACATTCAGGGTATTTTAAACCCGATCACTGAAAAATATTTCGGCAATGACGAGAACTACAGTCTTGAAGATATCTACAAAGAAGTTTTCAGTTTAGAACATCCGGAAACACAGAACCTGATGAAAGATCTCGCAAAAAAATTCAACACTTCCATGAACACATTCCCGGATGCGTCAGAAGATGAAGCAGATCTTCTGCATACATTCAGCTTTATCTGTATGCTCAGCTATGACGTTTATATCAAAAAAACTCTGATTGAAAAGATGATCGATCAGATGGCTTCAAAAAATCCTGAGACAAAGCCATCCAAAAAATAACAGGCTACATGCTTCCCGCTCAGATTACTTGTTATATTTTACCGTATTTAACAGAAAAACCGCTATTTTCAATGGAACAACAGGCTGCACACTTTGCAGAATGTCCTGTTGTCACAAATTAAAAATAGCGGTTCTTTTTATTTCTATTCTTTATCCATGTCCTGAAGTCTTGAAAAAACCATGTCGTATCCGTCATTTCCATAATTTAATGAACGGTTCACACGACTGATCGTTGCAGTGGAAGCACCGGTCTTTTCCGCAATATCGAGATACGTTTTCTGATCTCTAAGCATCTTTGCAACTTCAAATCTCTGTGATAAAGAAAGCAGCTCATTTACAGTACATACATCTTCAAAAAATGTATAACATTCTTCCTTGTTCTGGAGGCTTAAGATAGCATCAAAAAGATGATCAACTGCCTCTGTCCTAAGTTTCTTGCTCATATTCCTTTCTCCTTTTTTATTAATTACACGCTATATGCGCTATACACCTACGATACATTTTAGCATATTAAAGTTTTAAAGTAAATACATATTTTATGTAATTTTATTTTTTTCGCAGACCGCCATTATATCATTTTCTCCCCATATACGCAATGAAATATATAGATTATCATTTCAAGAACATACGTTCTGTTTTTATTTCTTTTCTATTGATTTTCAAACATATGTTTGCTATAATATTTTCATCACTAACAGTTATTTCACCTTGCAAAGGAGTATTCACATGAAAAAAATCGGTTCTTTTTTCTTTACATTTATACCGTTTTTACTTGCACTTGTATTTCAGTACCTTGCCATGTTTTTTGTTATGGGAGTCACTCTGTTTTACGAACATATCCGCTATATTTTCTCTTCCAACCGTATCTACGCAGATCTTTGGAACAAAACATTAGATTTATGGTCCACGACACGTATAAATACCCTTATCATGATTGTATTTTCCCTGCTCTGTATCGGAGCATTTGGCTTCTGGTATCATGCCGGGTATAATGGAATCTATCTGATTCATCCACGAAAAGTTTTTCATCCGCTTTCCATTGTCGGGATCATCCTTTTAGTTCCCGGTACTCAGTGCCTTTCGACCTATCTGGTCTCTTTCACAGCCTCGCTGTTTCCGCAGTGGATGAAGGCATATGAAAAATTAATGGAAAGTACCGGAATAAACAGTGGACTGACCGTTTCCATGTTTTTTTATTCCATCCTGCTTGCCCCGATCGGCGAAGAGCTTCTCTTTCGCGGTGTCACGATGCATCAGGCAAAAAGAGTGTTCCCATTCTGGGCAGCCAATATCATGCAGGCGCTTTTATTTGGACTTTTTCATATGAATATGATCCAGGGAATCTATGCCTTTTTCCTCGGCATGGTCTTAGGTTACATCTGTGAAAAAGGCGGCAGTATTTATCAGTCTATCCTGTTTCATATGATGTTTAACTTCTGGGGAACCATTATAAGCGGCATTTTACCGACCGGCAACAGCACACTCTTTTTCGTTCTTTATTTTGCCACCGGAGTGATCTGTACTTTTAGCGGTCTCATTCTCTTTCGTTTCGGCACAAACCGACTGGCTCAAAAGCAGGCGGCTCCACTGTACCTTGAAAATACCGGATACGATACTTTTTATCCATCCAATTAGTGTCTTCTGGTTATGTTTCCAGTTTTTGTAACTATGACCAGTTCACTTTTTATCACTGCAGATAATTTTTCAGGAAACGGATCAGCTCCTCCATCTCTTCCTTCGTTCCAATACTGATCCTGAGATAATTGCTGATTCGTTCCTTCGAAAAATACCGCACAAAAATGTGTTCTTTTTTCAAAGCCTCAAACAGTTCTTTTGCCGGTACGCGCTCATGTGTCGCGAAGATAAAATTACTCATGGAATCGCCAAATGAAAAACCAAGTTTTGTGAGTTCCTGCTTCGTCCATTCACGGGTTGCTATTACACGCTGTCTTGTCTCTTCAAAGTAGGCTTTATCTTTGATTGCTTCCACACCAAGTGCAAGCGCTGTCTGATTCATGGTATAGGAATTGAATGAATATTTCACATCATTGATATATTTGATCAGTTTCTCATTTCCCATCGCATAACCGATACGCATGCCTGCCATGGAGCGCGATTTTGAAAATGTCTGGACTACCAGCAGATTATCATATTTCTCGATTAACGGAAGTGCACTCTCCCCGCCAAAATCGATATATGCCTCATCCACCACCACGATGACATTCCGGTTATGTTGTATGATATCCTCTATTTCAGACAACGGCATTAAAATTCCCGTCGGTGCATTTGGATTTGGAAAAACCACACCGCCATTTTCGCCATAATAATCTTCTTTTACAATCTGAAAATTTTCATCTAACGGCTTTACCTCATATGGAATCCGCAGCATGTCTGCCCAGACATCATAAAAAGAATATGTGATATCCGGGAACCAGACCGGTGTTTTGGAATTAAAAAAAGTCATGAAGATCATGGCAAGCACATCATCCGATCCCACACCGACAAACACCTGACTGCTCTTTAATCCATAATACTCTGCGATTGCATCCACCAAAACCTTGCAGGTCGGTTCCGGATATAACCGAAGCCGGTCTGTATCAAATTCTTTCAGTGCACGGATCACTCCCGGTGCCGGCGGATATGGATTTTCATTTGTATTTAATTTTATCATACGCTGTTCCTGTGGCTGTTCTCCCGGAACATAAGGCACTACTTTTCTTACATAAGACTCCCAGCTGCTCATTCTACTCCTCCATGCTTACGTTGATTTCTACAATTTTCCTTTTTTACACTGCGTTATTTCAGTCCATACACTTGTGCAAGTTTTTCAAAAGCGGGCAGTGAATTTTTGACCGTCTCATGGGAAACACAATAAGCAAGACGTACAAATCCACCACATCCAAATGCACTTCCCTTTACCATCAGAAGATGCAGCTTTTTGCCCTCTTCCACAAATTCTTCCTCATTATCGACCGGGGATTTCACCCACAGGTAAAATGCTCCTTCCGGTTTGATACAGGTAAATCCAAGTTCCGTTAAGCCATCGTACAACATTGTTCGGTTTTCATCATAGAAAGAAACATCTGTTTTCTCATCTAAACATCTTGCAACCGCTTTCTGGATCAGAGATGGTGCATTGACAAATCCAAGCGTACGGTTTGAAATTTCAATACCGCGGATCAGTTCTTCAGCATCGGATGCCTCGTTCGGAACTACCACGTAACCGATACGCTCTCCAGGAAGTGACAGCGATTTACTGAACGAATATCCAACAATCGTATTTTTATAATATTTCGTCAGAAAATCCTCTTTATTTCCATCATAAACCAGTTCCCGATACGGCTCATCCGAAACCAGGTAAATGTCATGTCCAAATTCTTTCTGCTTCTTTTCTAAGATAGAAGCGATCGCCTCCATCGTCTCCGGTTTATAGATGACACCGGTCGGATTGTTCGGCGTATTGACAATCAGTGCCTTGGTCTTTTCCGTAATCTTTGCCTCAAAATCGTTCAGATCCGGCAAAAAAGTCTCAAGATCCGGATTTACCGTTACAATCTCTGAATCAAAATTGGCTGCATACTGACGGTACTCACCAAAAAACGGGGCAAACACGATCACCTCATCACCAGGATCCAAGACCGTTTTAAAAATAATATTGAGGCCTCCCGCTGCACCGACTGTCATCACGATATTATGATCGTCAAATGCGGTACCAAAACGTTTATTTAAGTTTGCCGCGATCGCCTCACGCACATCTTTATAACCTGCATTTTCCATATATCCGTGCAATTCTAAAGAACCTGCCGCTCCTTTCTTATCTGCCTCATCCAACAAATCTCTGATACTGTCGTTTAATGCTGCCGGAGCCGGTGTTGCAGGATTGCCGAGTGAAAAATCATAGACATTCTCCGCCCCATATTTTTCCGCCATCGCTTTTCCTTCCACAAACATTGCACGGATCGCGGAATTTCCAAGCAGTGCTTTTTGTATTCTTTTTGAAACCATAGTTCTATCTCCATTCGTGTACATTTCGGATGTTACAGACCACACCAGCCTCGCTAAAACAGGGCGCATCCTGTAACATGATCTCTAAATACTTTACCACAGCACCATAAAGAAGTAAATGCTGTTTTCCAAGAATCCGGTACAAATTTTACCGCTGACAAACGCGAAACAATGCCTGAGTGTAAAATCAATTTCGGTAGATAGGAAATGCCAGCATCCTCACTGAAGATGCTGACATCTGCCTATCATGCCTATCACATATTTATTTTTAAATCCATATACATTCTGATCAAATAAATCGCCTATCTCTTTCGTCCTAGCACAACATACAAAAATTTGTCGGACAAAAAACACAGATGAAAATTTAATCAAATTTTGCATTCTGGTATTTGCAGAATGATTTCCTATGCATTCACTTTGTCTACGAAACGCATGAACGCAGTTCTGCCTTCTTCGGTACATTTATAAACACCGGCGTCTTTTAATACTTCCTTAAATACCAGACCGATCTCTGTCTGCACGATATCATGCAGTTTTTCCGGGGTTACCTCTCCCTCTAAACCGCTGCCAAATGTAAATCCGTATTTCGGAAGGAATTCTTCTACCCAGTCTGCATGTTTTGCAAGAACTTCATCCTCACGGATGGACGTACCGTCAAGCAGTGCCTGCTCTAAGTCCGCCATCTCTTTTTTCAGACGTGCCGGAAGTACTGCAAGACCCATAACCTCGATCAGACCAATGTTTTCTTTTTTGATATGGTGCAGCTTTGCATGTGGATGATAAACACCAAGCGGATGCTCTTCTGTGGTAATGTTGTTACGCAGTACCAGATCAAGTTCATATAAATCTCCACGTCTTCTTGCGATCGGAGTGATCGTATTATGTGGTTCCCCGTCTGTCTCAGCAAAAATAAATGCTGCCTCGTCCGTATAACCTCTCCATGCAAGTAAAATTTTATCTGCCAGCTCGATCAGACGCTCTTTTTTCTCCGCGCTGATACGGATCACGGACATCGGCCATTTTACAATGCCTGCTTTTACATCCTCAAATCCCTTGAATGAGATTTCTTTTTCGACCGGTGCTTTTGCCATGGCAAATTCGTAATGACCACCCTGGAAATGATCATGGCTTAAAATAGAACCGCCGACAATCGGTAAATCTGCATTCGAGCCGATGAAATAATGCGGCAGGAAATCCAGCACATCAAACAGCTTTTCAAAAATCGCATGATCCACTTTCATTGGAACGTGTGCATCGTTGAATACAATGCAATGTTCGTGATAGTAGCCATACGGCGAATACTGCAATTCCCAATTCTGTCCATCAATCTGCATCGGAATCGGACGCAAATTTTGCCGTGCCGGATGATTAGGATTTCCAGCAAACCCTGCGTTTTCTGGGCAGAGCTGGCATTTCGGATATGCAGCAGCCTTCTGATTGCGAGCGGCTGCAATATCCCGAGGGTCTTTCTCCGGTTTGGAACGATTGATGGTAATGTCTAGCATACCATATTCCGAGGCATACTTCCACTTTTTATCTTTTGCGATTCTGCCAGCACGTACATAATTCAGCTTCTGGCTGATGTCAAAATACCAGTCCGTTGCTGCTTCTGGGCTTTCCTGATACCGTTCCTGAAACTTTGCAATCATTTCATGCGGCATCGGGGTCAAAATTCCCATCAGCTTGGTATCAAACAAATCCCGAGAGGCTGCGGTATCGGCGATAATGCCATTGGAACAAGCATATTCTACCAATGGCTGTAAGATTGCATCAATGGATGCATCTGGTTCTGTTCCTGCACCAGAAAGCTGCCAATCTGTCAAATGTAAGGCTTCCATCAATTGATTCTGTACAACAAATTGATCAGCCTTTGTTATTAAATTTTGCGTAATCCCATAGTTGATGAGACACTGTATTGCATCACAAATCATCGAACAACAATCCTTTCTGATTGATTAAGCCTGAAATGAAAATCCGCCAACCGGACGAATCCGTAAAACATAGCAGCTGCCTGCTCCGAACAGGGCTTCCATTTCCTTTACATAGTCTTCCGTTACCTTGGTTGGTACAAACGCCTGAATTGTTCCGGCAAATCCGCCACCGTGTACCCGAACAGCACCGCTCTTGCCCAAGAACCGCTTGCTCATCATAATACCAAACGGGATTCCCTGTTCAGTTGGTTTCCGGCAAGAATAGAGATTTTGCAGCAGATTTGCGGAGGAATCTCCAGACTGCCGAATCAAGTCAAAGAAGAAGTCCAAGTTGTCCGCTGCAAGAGCATTGTTTTCCAGCAATGCCCGACGATTTTCATCAAAGAAATGAACAGCACGCATAATTGCCCGATCGCTGCAAACGCCATGCAATTTCGGAATGGCATCGAAAAATTCTGCCGGTTCGACTTCCCGCAGATACTGCTTTCCGAACTGTTCTGCAACCTGCTTCATCTCCTGCGGAATGCTGACATAATCTTCTGTCAAATCAGCATGACTGCCCTTGGTATCTGTAATGCAGATATGATAGCCAGCATGTTCAAAGTCCAGATTGTGTTGCTGAATCTTCAGGTTTTCAACATCGGCAAAGTCAATATAAACAAATCCGCCGACAGAGCTGACCATCTGATCCATCAAACCGCTGCCCTTTCCAAAATACCGGTTTTCTGCATACTGTCCGATTTTTGCAATCTCGACAGCACCTGCTTTTCCTTCGTTGTAATACTGGTCGATAATTGTTCCAACCAGTACTTCAAATGCTGCAGAAGAAGAAAGTCCGCTGCCGCTGAGGACGCTGGATGTCGTGTATGCATCAAAACCAGATACGGAAACACCCATCTCTGCAAATCGGGCAGCAATGCCTCGAATCAATGCAGCAGACTTTCCCATTTCTGCCAAATGCACACTCAAATCGGTCAGATCGACAACATCCTGCGGATAATTTGCAGACTTCAAACGAATTACTTGATCTTCATGAAATGATACAATTGCAATTGCATCCAGATTGACTGCCGCAGCCAACACACATCCATGCTGGTGGTCGGTGTGGTTGCCGCCGACTTCGGTTCTGCCCGGTGCAGAATAAATGTACAGGTCTTCCCGTTCCGGATACAGTTCTGTAAATGCCTGAATCGCATCTACATACCGCTGCCGCTGCTGTTCCAATGTTGCTTTTGCATTGCCATACAGCAAAGACAGCTTGTCATCCATTTTTCCACTTGCAAATGCTTCTGTCCATTCGGTTGCTTTCATAAAGAGCCTCCTTTGAAATGTTTCTGTTTGACGTTTGATTGATTCAGAGCGTCCCCCTCTAAATTGCTTTGATTCCAGCAAGTTCTTTGCGGAATCTCAACAACGCTATACTCTGCCAATAACTTTTCCGAAGCAGCGTGCCTGATTGGTTAAGGCAATATCTGCATAGGCGTCATTCAAAGAAATCAGGCGATCTCCACCAAATTTCTTGATATAGCCGTTTCCATTTACAAAAAAAATACCGATCTCTCCAACTTGTAAAGTATCTGCTTTTTCTACCAGAACAATATCTCCATCATGATAAATCGGCTCCATGCTGTCACCAGCAATGCGAAGTGCAAAATCTGCTTTCTGTGCTTCTTCGGTATCTGGAACTTGAATTTCCTCCCACGCATCATCGTCCAAAAGCACACCTGTTCCGGCAGAAACCCGGTAAAGGCTGCTGCGAATGGTACGCATAGGCTGCTGCTGTTCCTGTTTTTGGGATTGGCAGCGGATATATTCTTCTTCCAGCACCATAGAAACCAATCGCTTTCCATGGCTGTCCAATGCTTGCAGCTTGGTATAAACCGCCTGTTCCTCCGGTGAAACGGTTTGATTAGAATGCGTACTGGTTGCTCCTAACAAATAATCCAGACTCACCGAAAAAAAAGCAGCAATCCGACACAATATTTCACCGTTTGGCTCTCTCGTGTTTTTCTCATAATTGTTATAGGTCGTATAGGGAAGATGCAGTGCTGCAGCGGCTTCTTTTACGCTGTACCCATGCTGTTCCCGTAATTTTTGCAGTCGATCTTGAAACATATTTTTCCTCCAACGGTGTTTGAACAAAGAAATTGATTTTGCATGCAAATAGTATACCACATTTTTTCGGAAATGTCAATCTCTTTTTTCTCAATTTGAGAAAAATTAAAAAGAAACTGTCTTTTCTGTCATTTTCCCAGCTATAAAAAAATTCCCCGACAGCTTTTGAAAAGATGTCGGGGAATTTTGAATGCTTTTTTTCTGTTTCATATGATATCATACACAAAACAGAAACGCAGCTGTACAATTTATCCGAATACTGCCAGCAGGAAACCGGCTGCCATTGCAGAGCCAATAACGCCTGCTACATTCGGACCCATTGCGTGCATCAGCAAGAAATTACTCGGATTGGCTTTTTGTCCTTCAATCTGAGAAACACGAGCTGCCATCGGAACAGCGGATACACCAGCAGAACCAATCAGCGGATTGATCTTACCGCCAGACAGCTTATACATCAGCTTGCCGACCAGCAGACCGCCGACAGTAGAGAAGCAGAATGCCAGCAGACCTAATCCAACGATATACAGGGTTTGCAGGGACAGAAACGAAGAAGCAACCGTTGTTGCACCAACAGAGATACCGAGGAATACGGTAACAATGTTCATCAGAGCGTTCTGTACAGTGTCAGACAATCTTGCGGTTACGCCGCATTCTCTCCATAGGTTACCCAGCATCAGGCAGCCGATCAGCGGAGCGGTAGACGGCAACAGCAGGATAACAAACAAGCTTACAACAATTGGGAAAATGATTTTTTCCGTCTTGGAAACCTGACGGTTCTGTTCCATTTTTACCTGCCGTTCCTTTTTTGTCGTCAGAAGCTTCATCAGCGGTGGCTGAATCATCGGAATCAATGCCATATAAGAGTAAGCAGCGATTGCGATTGGGCCTAACAGTTCCGGTGCCAGCTTACTGGTCAGGAAGATGGCAGTCGGGCCATCTGCACCACCAATGATACCGATGGAAGCAGCCTGATTTCCGGTAAAGCCGATGCAAACCGCACCAAAGAATGCCAGGAAAACGCCCATCTGTGCAGCAGCACCCAGCAGCAAGCTCTTCGGGTTGGAAAGCAACGGGCCAAAGTCGGTCATTGCACCGATGCCCAAGAAAATCAAAGATGGATACAAACCAGTTTTTACACCGATGTACAAGATATCCAACAAGCCGCCGTTTGCCATGATATGACCATAACTATGGTAATATTGACTGCTTTCATCCAAGAATGCACTCCAAAGTTCCGGATGATACAAGGCATTTGCGGAACTTGCACCATCGACAAAGAAGTTCGATACATTTACCAGCAAGCAGCCAAAAGCAATACCAACCAGCAGCAGCGGTTCAAACTTTTTCACGATACCCAGATATAACAACAGGCACGCAACTGCGATCATAATCAGATTCTTCCAGCCGCCGTCCATAAAAAAGCCGACAAAACCAGAATCCATCAACAATCGCTGAAGGGTTTCCAGAATATTCATGTGCGTCCCTCCTTATGCCAAAACAATCAGCGGAGTTCCGGTTTCAACAACGGCACCCTTGGAAGTAGCAATCTGTACAACCGTGCCATCCTTCGGAGCAGCAATTTCGTTTTCCATCTTCATGGCTTCCAGAATCAACAGAGTCTGTCCTGCCTTTACCTTGTCGCCTTCCTTGACATCAATCCGCAGAATGTTGCCCGGCATTGGTGCGTTTACTGGTTCGCCATCAGACAGAGCAACCGGAGCCGGTGCTGG
>OGRM01001812.1_pt1 | contig 11786 bp, 7 predicted proteins | sample 1553491 | NCBI WGS metagenome assembly OGRM01 (sample SAMEA2580110, study PRJEB22360) | human gut metagenome | biome: human gut; feature: human-associated habitat; material: faeces | place: Denmark | collected 2008/2010
AACATGGCTCGATAGGTCCGGATTGATGTCAGGCATCTGGAACCTGTCCCGGCTAATATTGTTTGTACCAAAATATCTCCGTTTGTTTGCGGAAACATATCTACAAATTCTGTAGCAAGAAAATCTTGATACATTCCGCTATCCATATCGCAGCCTGAACCTTGTTTGTCCACGGAAAAAGTTCAACTTTTTTATTCGTTTCTACTATTATAGTGATTCCAACATAAAAGTCAAATCTTCCGAGGAACTGCCATTGTCTCAACCTTGTCCGTTCTTCCTACAAAAACGGGTCAACGGCTATTTTTCGTTCTAATTGATAGCCAGTTTTCCATGCACTCAACCTTAGCATTTCTGAAAATCCGGCATTGAAAGGGAGAAACAATCCTGTTATTTCTTCGCATTCTCTTCCAATTCCAGCATGTATTTATCAAAGTCAGACATAAACAATCTGTCCTGGATAACACGATATTTTTCAAATTCAGTCTCAGCATGAAGCTTTGCAATTTCAGCTGACACTTTCCCTGCATCCTGTAAAATACCATAATCAAACATTTCAATAAAGCTATTAAGCCGTTTTTCCCAGTCCTGCATCGTGAGTGGAATATGCCGTAATGTCATATTCTCAGCAAAATCCAAGTATGCAGTAACCATACGATTCAGCTGTTTCATTTCATCCTGACTCAAATAATTCTTGGCAACCGTAACATCACTCTTCTTAATTTTGCCTTCAGGAGTATCTGCCCAAGTAGTTAATCCCATATGCTCTCTTGTATGGTCAGCTCTTTCTACAATCAGTTCAGCCGCCGTATGACCATGAACTGCGTAATGCATTTTATTCTGAACTGTTGCGTAGAATCTCCTGGTAGTTACAGAATTCTTATCGTAATCAATGGCTGTGGCATACAGGTCAGTTATTTTCTGATAAAACTTTCTTTCACTTGCTCGAATTTCACGAATTCGTTCTAACTGCTCATCAAAATACTTTTCTGTCAGATAAGTTCCGCGTTTGAGACGCTCGTCATCCATAACCCAGCCTTTGATGGTATAGTCCTTTACAATTTGATTGACCCATTTACGGAACTGCACCGCACGCTCAGAATTTACCTTAAATCCTACTGCAATGATCATCTCTAAGGAATAGTGATTTGTGCTGTAGCTTTTTCCGTCGGCGGCAGTTATTCGAAATTTTCGAATAACTGAATCCTCTTGTAACTCACTGTCCTCAAAGATTTTCTTAATATGATAATTTATAGTGTTAGTGCCGACATCGTACAATGTGGCCATCATCTTCTGTGTCAGCCATATATTCTCATCCTCATAGCGCATCTCAATGCTGTCCTGCTGATCACCCACAGAGGCAACATAGGTTAAGTATTCTGCTGCACTGGAACGGATGGTTATTTCATCTTTTTTCTTTTTCAAATAAGCGGCCTCCTTCTTCGATAAAGCACTCTATAATAAACAATGAACGAATTTCTGTATACTCTCATCGCCCATGACAACGCTTATACTTCTTTCCACTTCCACATGGACACAATTCATTGCGGCCTATCTTCTTCGGCCAATTTGCTCTTTCCTGAACCATAATAGGAATTTTTCCATCATGCATAAGTTCAAGTTCCCTCAGACGATACAAATATTCAGAGACTCCCAATATAGCTTGAAACATACGCATTGCCTCATTTTCAAATTCAAGCAAATATTCTGTTTTCTTTTTTGTTCTGTCTTTCGGATTAGGAATATACGTTATCAGCTGGTCTACTGAATTGTATTCAACATCATTATGACCGATAGTCTAGCATTTTCAATACCTATACTATCAACATTCTTTTTCTTCGATTAAATAGACACTGTCTGCTAAAACAATCAAGCTACAACGATTTTACTGTTCAATCTTTTTCTGTATGAAATGTTCAATAACATTATTGAACATAATGTCATCAAATTTTTCTCCTGAAAATACGTTATCACAAATTTCTATTAACCAATCGACATCTTTGACCGGAAGCTTGTTCTTCAATAAACAAAGCATTTCCGTAATGTTGAGCTGAATATCTTGCGTTTGAGCTGCAAGATAACACGCATCTTCTGGTTCCGTCAACAACTCCACAGATTTAGAATATATCCATAGTTCTTCTGCAATATATCCTATTGGAAGTTCATCGACATCGGTGACTTTTTTTTCAGGCAAATCATATTTTTCACTAAAGCAGTCAAGCATTTGTGCTGTCACATTCACAGGATATGGAGGCACCAGTTTATCAAGCAATGAATGATTTTCTGATTCGATTGCCTTCTTGACGTCAACGAGCATCCGTCGAGGGAACTGTAAAGCAGTAGAATCTATTTCTTTGGACTCGTTTGCAGATAATATGACTAGGTAATCAAAGGGAGCATCAGCAAATGCGATACAGCCCAGAAGCCATTCGGTTAAATTGCTTTCCGATGCCATATCAAAATTACCAACTATGATGGGATAATAGCTCAACATGTCAATGGTGTAAATCTGATCAGGAAAATGAATCGAATACTTTGATTCTAATTCCGACAATCCGTCTTCTACTATCTTTCTCTCATCCCGACAATGCCCGTCATACCAATTGCTAATTTGATATTTATTAAAATACTTATTTGGCGAATGTGTCTGGTAGTAGCTACAGCACATTATTAGTCGCTCTATGTTTTGTGTTTCCATAACACAAAGAGTCAACTGTCTTTCCTGAAAGCTAAAATCAATTGCAATTTCTGCAAAGTAATTCTGCATTGTCACAAGAGCACTTTGAGCTATTGTGAGGTTAACCATAGCCAATCTTTGTTTTTGTTCATTCTTAATGAGGAACCCTGCAAACTGATTCATAAAGTTTTGTATGCTTTGAAAGTATTTACTCTTTATTTTTCCTAACCTCTCGGGCACTGTAGCTTTTTCTTCAAAAGGACGATCTTCTTTAGGATATCGCTTTTCACCAGTAGTAATTAGGGCAAATTCTTCACGAAGTTGATCTACCTCCCCGGCCAAACTCCCTAATGGTTTTCCGCCAAGGAGTTTGTAAATACAGGCACAGCACTTATCTGCAAGCAAACATATATGTTCTCTCACATCAAACCAGTAATTTAACCATTCTGTCGCGGTATCAAATTCGTAATTGCTCATAATGGTCTTGTTCCATAGCGACGTAAGATTCTGATGGAACATGATTACAATATTTTTAATGGGCATTTCTTTATGTGCATCGTCGGGAACAGGATAAGCCGAGAGCAAATCAACTGTCGGCTTGAGAGCATCCGCGCAATACAAATCAAAAATAGGCAAGGCTTTACAAAGGAATTTCAGCCTTGAGACGCTCTGCTCATTTCCCGTTTTAATATTGTGCAATCGAAGGATATATTCAATGTGAATCGCTTTTTTTTCGGAATCAATAAATACCCTATGTGATCTGGTCCACTGCTTAAGGTACGTAAGAATACTCTTAAGATTTCGTTCCACAAATTCCATATATTTCTCTCTGTTCCCGCAGTAGGAGAGATACATCAGCGTAGAAACGCACTCCAGCGTCAATTTTTCTGGCTTGCTCCAAAGATCGTCCAGAGAAAATCCGGCCGATACATTCCACTCTGGATTGATGTTATAGATCCACTCAGAAATGGAGGTATAGGACGTGATGTCCTTTATTCCGTCAAAACGAAAGGTGCGCATTTTCCTATATAAACAATCGCAGAAAATATAGACATACGTTTCCTGCAAACAGCAGGTGGGAATACGCTCCCGTAATCGGCAAAGATATTCTATATTCTTATTATCCGGAAATGTTTCCCGCATTTTGTCCAGCGTATCCATCGACACACCGAAATCCTCGAATACAGCAAAGGGGCACATTTCGGTCGATAGAAGAAAAAGACCGCCGTGGGCATCTGCATCGTCAAACGCAGCCCGGTTAGAAAGGAAATACTGCATCACACTCCCTGAAAAAAGCCCCTGTATTGCAGAAGTATAGTTTGAAAGGTCTTTTTCATCCCATAGACTCTCGACCGCATCGCGGAAAAACGTTTCTTTGTTCAGGGTAAACTCCGGCAGATGAGAAAACAGTATCGATAGGTCCGCTTTGTCCGCCATTTTCATAACTGAAATGGCGGTATTGTCAATTGGCAGGAATTCATGCAGCCTCTTAACAACGTGCTTTGACCGAATGGGATGTAGCCCCTCAATATACCCACTCTCTTCATTTACATGCACAAGGAACTCCGATTCCATACCTTTTAAAAGCTCCCCAAAATCCGAGCCAGAGTCTTCTGATTGACTCGCAGAAAGTTTGATAGCAGAAAGCCTGACTCCGCAAAGATCTGCAAAACATACTTTGCGTAAGATTTCACATTTTGCTTTGCCAGAAGATGATTGTCCTATTTCGGATATTTGTGAGGCTATTCTTTCTGATAACATCTCACCATGAGTAAGCAAGTAGACATACTCTATAAGTAGTTGCCTTTCTGCAATCTTATTCCATGCTCTTTGCCAGCTTGTTATGCTTGGGTGAAGTTGCTTAGCCTCTCTGAATAGATTGAATATCTCTATTGCTTCCTTTTCTTCTAAAACCGGCTTAATTACTTTCAAAGACTGGATATTGCTCAAGTCACCACTATAATTATACCAATCCATCTCTCGCGATGTGATGAGCAACTTATAATGACAATGCAATTCGGATTGTAAGAGCTGAACAAGATAATTCCATTTGCTGAGATGGTTATCCAGATTGTCAATTAAGATAAGAATCTTTTCACCAAGCTGAATTCTTGCTTTGAAATATTGGACAATATTCCCAATTTCTTTTATCTCATCACACCATAGTAACTGATATGGTATATATTCATTTTGGAGAATATAAGCTGCCCGCAAAGCCAGCGTGGTTTTTCCTTGCCCACTAGAAGCTTTAATTACAGTAACCATGTTTTCGCAAATAGAATTAATAACATCTTTTTCTAAACTCGGTCGTTTGATTGGAAACCCACTTACTATATCTGCTGGTGTTGCTTTTTTCCCTTCGTAAAAACTACACCCTTCATCAATGCTAGGCTTAGAGTAGTCCAGTTTACGAATCCAACTATGAGCTGGATTTTGAGGACCCTTACTGATATCTATTTTGACAGATTGGATTTTGGAATCTAATTCTGCTTTGGTCACATAGGCCCGCTGCTCCATTTTTTCAAAGCAAAGAATTTTTATGCTATTTGCAAATAATGAAACATTGTCTGTGTTAATCTCATAAATTCTAATTAAGGTTTTTTCAATTTCAGTAGCAAGTATAGATTTTTCAATCTTCTCAAATGACAGATGTGAAATAAATTTATCGAAATCATAAACAGACCAATTCCAAGAAGGATTGTTTTTCTTGATATTTGAAATCACGCCAGCCCAATGGGTGCGTGATTTTTCGTCTAACTTAGATGCAAATATCTTACTTAGATGGCCTTTTGCAACAGGGAAATCGTAAACAAGCTTAAAAAATCTATTTTGATCCAGCAAATATGCTTCAAGAAAATTTTTGAGCACATCAGTTAAAAAGCTGGCATCCTGTTTGTTGACAGAATATTTCAACTGTATATGAGTAATATCATTACTACCATTTTTCTGCATGATACAATCAATATCTTCAATCCCCTCAAGCTGGAAAAAATTGCTTGGATTTGATGACGAAAGAATTAAATAACACGAATACAAAAATTGATATGAATACCCCCTGAGTGCAATTTGTCCGCCATCCCTAGAAATACTTAATTCCTGAATATTTGCTTTTGGAGCTGTAATCTTTTTGTTTTTCTTCTTTGTGCTTTTTCCCATATTTTTCCTTTCGTTCTCTTATTACATCTACACGTGCTCTAATCTGTACTTATCAAATTTTCCAATTCAGAATATCGAAAGATTCTATTTCTATTAGGAAGTTTAATGGCATTCATCAATTCCATTTCCTTGTAATGAATAAAACATTTTAGATACTATAATAAAAAAATCCCGTTGCTTTAATAATACCATCTTCTTAACCCATTTTCTATATAATCTCTTCCAAACAGCGAAAAGCTCCCGAAGGAGCTTTCCATTACCTTAAATATACACTAATTCTTTTAACACAATCTCTTCTGCAGCATTCCGGATATTGTTTACCGCTCTGACCCATTCCATCTGATCACGAGCTTTCAATTCTTCCGTAATGCCCTGCCTCTCCATCATCTGACGCACCAGAATATCCATTCTCTCCTGTGCTTCATCGTCCACAGTATTCAGATGTTCTGTCAGTCTGTCTTCCAACATATACAGTGAATACATTGCCGGACGATGCTCTTTCAGATATGTTTTCCGCATCATTCCATATTTCCCATAATGCGGTTCTTCATCTGTACTGACAAGATTCGGATAGTAAATTCCGTCTGCGCCAAGTGTGTAGGTTCCACCCATTTTTTCAAATGTGCTTTTCATGTGTTATTCCTCCTTGAAATCAGCGATGTCCTTAGATCATCGCAAAATATTTCAGGGCAGCCTTGATAGCATCTTCTTTCTCTTTCGGGCATTGTGGAACTCTTGCATTTTCTGATTTTGGAAGATTATAGTTTTCTCCCACTTCAATTCCACATTTGCGTTTTACCTGAGAAATATATAAACTTGAAACCTTCAAGCCAAATTCTTTCAGCACATAATCTTTGATTTCCTGATAGGTTGCTTTCAACTCGGCACTGGTGGCATCCAGCTCGTCCAGGTCTAAGTCGATCTCTATCGTGTCATCTGGTTTTTGTTGGGACAAAAGAACTACCGTCTCCACATGAAACGTCGAAGGAAACATATCGACACAACAGATCTTTTTCACTTCATATCCTCTCGCCTGTAAAACTTCAAGATCTCTTGCCAGACTGGTCGGCTTGCAGGAAATATAAACCATCTGAGGCACATTGTAACGAATGATTTTTTCCAAAGCTTTTGGATTGATTCCGTCCCTTGGCGGATCAAGTACAATATAATCCGGCTTTTCTTCAATGCTGTCAATGACTTTGAGTACATCCCCTGCGATAAACTCGCAGTTATGTAAACCATTTAACTGTGCATTCTCTTTGGCAGCTTCCACTGCTTCCTCAATGATCTCCACACCGATCACTTTTTTAGCTACCGGAGAAAGCATCTGTGCGATCGTTCCAGTTCCGGAATACAGATCGAATACAATTTTACCATGCTCCGCAATATCTGCGTCTGTTCCGCTTGGAAGTGCATCTCCGATAAACTCTCTGGCAGTCTGATATAGCACCTCTGCACCCAGGGAATTTGTCTGAAAAAAAGAAAATGGTGTGATCTTAAAGCGAAGCCCTAACAATTCCTCGTAAAAGAAATCCTGTCCATATAAAACATCCGTGCCTTCATTCGTCACGGTATCTGCCACATTGTCATTTCTCGTATGCAGAATACCTGTCATGATACCTTTGTAATCTGCTGCAAGAAGAGCAGCTTTCCAGCCCTCTAATAATTCCTCTTCCGTTCCTGCAAATGCGTTTTCCTGTGCATTATTCAACGTACTTTCAACTTCATCCATCTGTGCTGCGGCAATTCCCGGAAAATCCGTCTGCGTTGTAGTCACCAGATCTACTAATATTTCCCCTGTTTTGACTGCCTTACGGACAAGCAGATGTCTCAAATATCCGGTGTGACGCAGTTTATGGTAATAGGTGATATTTTTTTCACGAAAATAAGCAAGTGTGACAGACAGGATCTTTCTGAAATCCTCATCCACGATCTGGCAGTTTTCCACCGTCACAATATCATAAAAGCTTCCACGCTTATGCATGCCAAGTGCTAACGGTCCATCCTTAAATTCATCCCCAAAGGAAAATTCCATTTTATTGCGGTATCCGGTCTGCCTTGGACTTTCCTTGATTCCCAGAAACTGGTAATCCCGGTTTTCCTGATCGATCACATCATCCATTAATTTTTTTACCTGTTCTGCTTTCATCTCAAGCTGCCTGTCGTATGGAAGTGTCTGGTAAGTACATCCTCCACATTCCCCGGCATGGACACATCCTGTTTTGTCCCCTTCTAGCGGTGACTTTTCCAATACCTCTAAAAGTCTGCCCTCTGCCTTTCCTTTGCGGATTTTATTGATGGAAGCAGACACTTTCTGTCCCGGTATCGTATTTTTTACAATAACCTGTCTTCCATCCTCTGTTCTGATAATTCCCTTATTTGGAAAGTCTACGCGCTCGATCACGCCTTCTATGATTTGTCCTTTTTTCATAAATTCCTCGCATTTTTATTTCATCAACTATAAAATTGTCCATGATTCCATTGACATTTTATTAACTTCACAGTTTTCTATTTCTTTTATCTGTTACACAAGAAAAAAGGGCTGCATCCGCAGCCCTCCAGATTATTTTTATTCTTCTTCTTTTTTCTCTGCTGGTTTTGCCGGCTCTTCTTCGTCCTCTTCATCTTCGAAGAAATCGTCATCATAATCATCTTCAAAATCGTCTTCAAAATCTTCCAGATAATCTGGTGTAAAGAAACGATATACGCCATATACTGCTGCTGCAACTGCTGCAATAATACCGATGATTGCAAAAATCCATACAACCTTTGATGTTTTCTTTTCTTCTGCTTCTTTTTTGTTTAATAATTCATTCAACTTTGTCATATTGATCAGATCCTCTTTCTTATTGAGTAAGTCGTTTAACTTTGTCGCATTGATGAAATCTTCCACCTTGTTCATAGTGTTCCGCTCCTTCTCTTATTTATACTTTTATAGGATATGCAAAACCTAAACGCAATACACACCAGAAAAATCTATGTGCACCGCTCATTGCTTACGCCCATTATACCATATCCTTTACTTTTCGAATATAAAAAATTTGCATTTTTCAAAAATTTTATATTTTTTTTAGAGTTTCGGATACGCAGACTTCCATGCTCCCGGACAGAATCAGATACGCTTTAATTTTGCAAAAGATGCAAACATTTTTTTCACACCATATCCTTCGAAATCCACGGTCACCTCGTAATCTCTTCCGCCATCCATAATGTTTTTCACAACTCCTCTGCCAAACTTGATATGCGATACGGCGTCCCCGATGCCATAGTCAAGCTCTGACTTTACAACACCCTTTGTGACAAGTGCCTTTGCCTGCATGCTCTGTCCGGATGGCTGCTGGCGCAGTGTTGTTCTTTTCGGTCGTGCAGTTGTCTGATTCTGTAAAAAAGATGGAAAACTGCTCTCTTTTCCAAAAGAAGATCCTCTTGCAGATTCCGGCTTTCTAAGTTCACTGTCCAACAGCTCAGACGGGATCTCCCGAACAAACCGCGATACTCTATTATATTGCGTTTCGCCACGGATCATACGCTGTCTTGCACAGGTGATCGTAAGTTCTTCTTTGGCTCTTGTGATACCCACATAAGCCAGACGCCGCTCCTCTTCGAGATCCTCAGAAGAACTGTCCGAAGTGATGGACATATAACTCGGGAACAATCCATCCTCCATTCCGGCAAGGTAAACTTTCGGGAACTCCAGACCTTTTGCGCTATGTAATGTCATTAAAACAACATAATCACTGCCCTCATCGAGACTGTCAATGTCTGCAACCAGTGCCACTTCCTCTAAAAAGCCACTGAGTGTCGGATGTTCCTCGCCTTCCTCGTAAGCAACCACTTTACTGATCAACTCATCGATATTCTCAATTCGCGCCTTTGCCTCTTCGGTATCTTCCGCTTCCAATTCTTTCACATACCCGGTTTCGTCTATAATCTCCTGCAAAAGTTCAGAAACGCTGATAATCTCTACTTTACTGCGCATCACCTGAATAAAATTCACAAATGGCTTGATCTTTGCTGCACTCTTACCGAGTGTTGGAATATCGTCTGCCATTTTTAGTGCATTATAAAAACTGATATCTGCCGTCGCCGCATAATCTGCCACACGGTTTAAGGTTGTTGCACCGATTCCACGTTTTGGCACATTGATAATTCTGCGGACAGCAAGATCATCTCTTGCATTATCGATTGTTTTTAAATAGGCAAGCAGGTCTTTGATCTCTTTTCTTGCATAGAAGTTCACGCCGCCGACAATCTTATACGGAATATTGGATACAATAAATTTTTCCTCAAAAAGACGGGACTGTGCGTTTGTGCGGTAGAGAACAGCACAGTCACCGTAATGATATCTGCCGTCCTTCACACAGGCATTGATATCCTTTGCGACATACTCTGCCTCTTCATAGCCTGTCTCAAACTGCTTGAAACCGATTTTTTTCCCCGCTTCATTGTCTGTCCAGAGTGTCTTTCTTTTTCGTCCCATATTGTTGGAGATCACCCCGTTTGCAGCATTTAAAATATTCTGTGTAGAACGGTAATTCTGTTCCAGTTTTATCGTCACTGCCTCCGGAAAATGTTTTTCAAAGTTCAGGATATTATAAATATTCGCACCGCGGAACTTATAGATAGACTGATCATCATCACCAACGACACACAGGTTCTTATACTTTCTCGCAAGAATACTGATCAGTTCAAACTGTGCCGTATTCGTATCCTGATACTCGTCCACCATAATATAACGAAAGCGTTCCTGATAGTAGTCTAACACCTGGGCATCCGTTTTAAACAATTCAACCGTCTTTACGATCAGATCATCAAAATCAAGTGCATTATTCCGCCGCAGTGCATCCTGATACTCTCTGTAGATCTCAGCCTGTTTCCGTTTCGCAAAATCCCCGGAAGCAGCCGCCCGGAGAGAAAATTCCTGTGGATCTACCAGTTCATCTTTTGCCTTGGAAATCGCAGCAAGCAGACTCCGCTCTTTGTAAATCTTGGTATCCACATTCAGACGCTTACAGATATCCTTCATCAGTGTCTTCTGATCATCGGAATCATAAATTGTGAAATTAGTGTCAAACCCGATGCGGTCAATATGACGTCTTAAAATGCGCACACAGGTAGAATGGAACGTTGATACCCAGATGCTCTCAGAGCCATATCCCACAAGCTGGTCGATCCTCTCACGCATCTCACCTGCCGCTTTATTCGTAAAGGTGATTGCCATAATATTGTATGGATTCACACCCTTTTCTTCAATCAGATAAGCGGTTCGATGTGTCAGAACCCTCGTTTTTCCGGAACCTGCACCCGCCAAGATCAAAACCGGTCCCTCCGTGTGAAATACCGCTTCTCTCTGCTGTTCGTTCAATGTATCATAAATACTCATAGAAATCTCCATTTTCGTTGTTGTTTTTAATATTCAATCCCTTTTTATTACAATATCATATTCCCATCTATTGTAACACATTATCCCTGCTTATGAACAGTAAAATCGAACATATTTTCTTTTTTAATAATAAAAAATAACCGTCCTTTGCGTCAGAAAAAATCTACGACCGTCCACATTCAAATTCATACAATTAAATTCAATTGTATCTTGTCATCTAGTTTTCAATACTATATAATCTGATGTAGAGAATACGATTGAACCAGTAAGAGTTAAAGCAGGTAAAAAAATGAATACAAAACAATTTTTAAGTGATATATTAGATGAATTTAACAAAATCGACTATGTAAAACCGGAAGATATCCCGAATATCGATCTTTACATGGATCAGGTGACAACATTTATGGATTCCCAGCTTGCCACATCCAAGCGGCATGAGGACGATAAGATCCTGACTAAGACCATGATCAACAATTATGCTAAAAACGATCTTCTCCCTCCACCGGAAAAGAAAAAATATTCCAAAGAACATGTGCTGACTTTGATCTTTATCTACTATTTTAAAAGTATCTT
>OGRM01001818.1_pt1 | contig 11757 bp, 7 predicted proteins | sample 1553491 | NCBI WGS metagenome assembly OGRM01 (sample SAMEA2580110, study PRJEB22360) | human gut metagenome | biome: human gut; feature: human-associated habitat; material: faeces | place: Denmark | collected 2008/2010
GTTCTGCTAGGTGGCTTATTTGTGGCATGGAAAACGGGAAACCCCGTGTATGTCCGTCGGAATTCCAATGGACATACACGGGGTTTCCTGAATCAGGTGCCACAAACAAGCCACTTGACATTTCCCTGTTGTCGGAATCTGCCATAAACAAGCGACATGGCACCAAAGGCCGACCTTCGGCGTTGCAGGAGGTGCAACACCCACCGCGGGGCGATTCAGATCTGCGAGCGCTTCTCCCCTGCGGCGATTTCTGCGGCCACGAGGTCGTCGTCCACGTGGCGGTCGTCCGGATCGTCGAGATAGTGGTCGAATTCGTGCAGCACTTCCGCGCTTGGCGCAGGCGTGAGCAGCGAGATCACCACGATGAACAGCAGCGAGACGATGAACGCCGGCAGCAGCTCGTAGATGGCGAAGATGCCACCGAGCGGCTTGACGAGGTTGTGCCAGATGAGCACGGTGGCCGTGCCGGACAGCATGCCCGCGATCGCGCCGTACTTGTTGGTGCGCCTCCAGTACAGCGAGGTGAGCATCAGCGGTCCGAAGGATGCGCCGAGGCCGGCCCACGCGTACGAGACCACTTGGAAGATCGAGGAGTTCTGGTCGAACGCCACCACGATGCCGAAGATGAACATGACGAGCAGCGTGATGCGCGCCACCATCATCACCTGGCGGTCGGTGGCCTTGCGGTGCAGCAGTCCGCGGAAGATGTTCTCGCCGACGGCCGAGGCGCCGATGATCATGTACGAGGACGAGGAGCTCATGGACGCGGCGAAGATGCCGGACACGACGATGCCGCACATGAAGCTCGGCAGCAGCGCCTGCGACACCACGATGAAGATGTTCTCCGCGGCCGCCTGCGTGGCGAACTGCGTCGGCATCATGGCACGGCCGACCAGGCCGATGCACACGCCGCACGCCAGCGAGATCACGCACCACGTGGTGGCGATGATGCGGGATTTCTTGATTTCCTCGGAACTGCGGATGGACAGGAACCGCACAAGCACCTGCGGCATGCCGAAGTAGCCCAGGCCCCACGCGAGCATGGAGATGATGGTGATGATGCCGTAGTCGGCGGGCGCGCCGAACATGGCCTGTCCGGCCTTGACGATCTGCTCGCCGGCGTCGTTGAGGATCGGCGTGGCCACATGCGTGCCGTCGAGGAATCCCGGAATGCCCTTGAGGAAGGCGACGGTGTTGTCGATGCCGCCGGCGGACGCCACGGAGCCGATGAACACCACGGCCAGCGCGAAGAACATGAGCAGGCCCTGGATGAAGTCGGTCACGACCACGGACAGATAGCCGCCGATGATGGTGTACGCGAACACGATGGCGGCGCCGATCACCATGGTCAGGTGGTAGTCCCAGCCGAACAGCGTGGAGAAGAGTTTGCCGACGGTCACGAAGCAGCTGCCGACGTACACGCAGAAGAATACGAGGATGATGAGCGCAGCGATGGTGGATACGATATTGCGATCGTCATGGAAGCGCTTGGAGAAGAAGTCCGGAATGGTGATCGCGTCGCCGGCCACCACGGAGTAGCGGCGCAGACGGCGTGCGACGAGTTTCCAGTTGAGGTACGTGCCGAGCGCCAGACCGATGGCCGTCCACATCGGGTCGGCCGCGCCGGTGAAGTAGGCGACGCCCGGCAGGCCCATAAGCAGCCAGCCGCTCATGTCGGAGGCTTCCGCGCTCAATGCCGTCAGCCACGGTCCGACGCCACGCCCACCCGCGAAATACTGTTTGGTGGAGGAATTGGACCTCTTGGAGTAGACGAAGCCGATGGTCAGCATGGCCGCGAAGTACAAGACCATGGCCAGCAGCACCCAGAAATCTTTGGTTACCAAGTGTTTTTACCCTTCTGCAGGTTATTAAATGTCGTAGCGCCAGGATTTATCGGTCACTACTCGTGCCATCGCCAGGCCGATTGGCAGGCAGATGATCACCATGAACGCACGGAACGCCCAATCGAGCGCGTTCAGCGTATCGAACTGGCCGAGGTGGAACATGGCCTGGTACATATACAAACCGGGCACCATGATCACAATAGACGGAACCGTCAGGCAGATGCGCGGATATCCCAAATGCGGAGCAAGCAGGCCGTGACGCACCGCCGAACGCCATGCGGAGGCGAGCAGGCCGGCAAGGAACGCGCCGATGAACGCGCCGGCTTCCGCGGGCACGCCCAAGTCGACGATTTCCAATCGCAAAGTATCGGTGATGGCGCCGATGGTGGCGGCGACGAGGCACATGCGCTGCGGGGAATTGAACATCACGGAGAAGCCCCACACACCGATGAACGCGAACAGCATGCGCAGCAGGCAGTTGATGACGGGGTTCAGTCCGAGCGGCTCGAATCCTTGCGGATTCAGGTGCACGATCGAAGCGACCATCCAACCTGCCAACGTGGCCATCAGAATGATGCACAGCACGTAGGTGAGTCGTTGCACGCCTGATGGGAAGTCGATTTTCGCCATGTCAAGTCCGCCGGTTATCAGCGGGAATCCGGGGATGACGAACAGCATCGCGCCGATATACGCGGTGTCGTGCTGCAAGGCGATCGGATCGAACAGGCCAATCAGTCGCAGCATGCCGGTGCATGCCAGCGCGGCGACGGCCACGCAGACGAACGTCACGAAGAATTGGTTGAGATGGTGGGCGAACAGGCGGCGACGCAGCCAGTGGCCGAGGCCGGCGCCGACGAACGCGCCGATCATGTCGTACGGGCCGCCGCCGAGCAGGAACACGAAGGATGCGCAGGCGCAGGCGGACGCGAGTCCCGCGAAGGCCGGCGAATACAGCGGTTTGCGACGTTCGATCATGTCGAGTCGCTCGTGCGCCTGCCGTACGGTGACGCCTTGCGATTCGCCCGCGGCTTTCCCGATATGGTCGAAATGCTCGGCATATTCCTTCGGCGGTTTGCAGTTGCGGTTCTTACGCGGCTTTTCCGCGACCGAATCGCCATTGCTACGTCCGGCCGCGGCCGCCGCCTCGATATCGCGCATGTGCAGCGGACGTGCGGTGGAATCGCCTTCCTGCGCGCGTTCCGTGACCATTTCCAGCGCGTCGAGCACGGGATCGTCGGAACCTTCCTGGTTCTGCTCGGCCTTCTGCCGTTCCTTGAGCTGCTTGGACAGTTCGGCCGACACCTGCGAGGCGTCGCGCTTGTCGAGATGCTGCATCAGCCCTTCGGAAACGTCGGATTGGCTGTGGTACATCGAGCCTTTGCCGAGGTTGACGTTGAACCAGTCGGCGAAGTGTTCGAGCAGCCAGATGCGCTCGGTGTTGACGCCAGTTGTGGGTAGGTCGACGACTTCGGTGATGCGGTCCTTGCCGTCCGTGCAGGATGCCTCGATGTCGGTGAGGTTCACGTCGGCGCGCACGTGCACGCCTAACGGATAGGCGATGCGGTGCATCATTTCGCGGACGCGGAAGCTTCCCGTTCCGGCGCCAAGGTCGAGCATGCCGACACGGACGATCACGCTGGCTTTCGCTGCGATTCCCGCTTCGGTGACCGGCTTGTCCCAATCGCGTTCGATGTCTTCCATATCGAGCGGGATGGAGTGGGTGTGGAATTTGCTGACCGCCTTCGCGCTGCTGTCAACGCGTTCGGCGTTCTCATCATGTTCATGTAGTGCGCTCACACTATTCAGGTCTAACGTGTGGGCTGGTCGGATATTTTCCGAACATTCCCACATGCCCATTTTCCGGACATTCAATGTCCACGATGCGAACCATTCCGGCGTTTCCGTAACCAAACTGTCGATTTGCCGCGCCTACAATGGTCGAGCATTTACCCACCAAGCTTAGGGCTGTGGGCTCGCAACAGACGGCCAAAACAATCGCGGAGGTGCCGCGAAGGACCGACAGACCGAGCAACCCGATGGTTTGGAGAAGGAGGTCTGATGACAACTGAAAACGAACAGATCACGCCTGCGGACGCGGCTATCGTCTCGTCCGGCACCGGCACCAAGGGCCCTGAGGAGCGTGATCTTCCCGCATCCCTCAAAGAGGAAATGGATCTGTGTCTGCAGATTCTTCGCGAGGTGCTCGGTGAGTTCGATGAAAACCTGCTGGCCAAGTTCGATGAAGTGCGCGAACACGCGCTGAAGGCCAGCGACGAACGTTTCTCCGGCATTCTGACCGACACGAATCCCGATCAGGACGACCTGCAGAAGGTTGTCGACATCATCGACAAGACGGACGTGCATGAGGCCCAGCTGCTGGCTCGTGCCTTCACCACTTACTTCCATCTGGCCAATCTGTGCGAGGAGAACTACCGTGTCTCCGTGCTGCACAGCCGTGAGAACGCCGTTGACGACACCCAGGCCGTCGATCCGGTGAACGAAATGACCTGCGCCTACCACCAGCTCATCAACGAGATGGGTCCGGCCAGGGCCAAGGAGCTGCTCGACCAGCTCGAGTTCCATCCGGTGTTCACCGCGCATCCGACCGAAGCCCGCCGTAAGGCCGTGGAAGGCAAGATCCGCCGCATCTCCCAGCTGCTCGAAGCGCATAAGCTGCTCGGCGGCTCGGACAAGAAGGAAAACTCCCGTCGACTCTTCAACGAGATCGACGCGCTGTTCCGCACCTCCCCGATCGCGCTGAAGAAGCCGACTCCGGTTGAGGAAGCCGACACCATTCTTGATATCTTCGACAACACGCTGTTCTACACCATTCCGCAGGTCTACCGTCGTTTCGACGACTGGGTCCTCGGAGACAAGGCCGGCCTCGTGCCGCCGGTGTGCCCGGCGTTCTTCCATCCGGGAAGCTGGATCGGTTCCGACCGTGACGGCAACCCGAACGTCACCGCCAAGGTGAGCCGTCAGGTGGCCCGCAAGTTCAGCGACCATGTGCTGGGCGCGCTGGAGATCGAAACCCGCCGCGTCGGCAAGAACCTGACGATGGAGGCCGAGACCACCCCGCCGAGCGCCGAGCTCAAGTCCCTGTGGAACCACCAGAAGGAAATGAGCGAGCGTCTGACCGACAAGGCCGCGCTGATCTCCACCAAGGAGCTGCACCGCGCCGTCATGCTGGTCATGGCAGACCGTCTGAAGGCCACCATCGACCGCGACGCCGACCTCATGTACCACTCCTGCGAGGACTACATCGCCGATCTGAAGACCGTGCAGCGCTCCCTCGCCGAAGCCAACGCCAAGCGTTCCGCCTACGGCCCGCTGCAGGACCTCATCTGGCAGGCCGAGACCTTCGGCTTCCACATGGTGGAGATGGAGTTCCGTCAGCATTCCGTCGTGCATTCCCGCGCTCTGGAGGACATCCGCGAGCATGGCCTGCACGGTGAGCGTGGCGAGCTGCAGCCGATGACCCACGAGGTGCTCGACACCTTCCGCGCACTCGGTTCCATCCAGAAGCGCAATGGCATCAAGGCCGCCCGCCGTTACATCATCTCCTTCACCAAGAGCGCCCAGAACATCAAGGACGTGTACGAACTGAACCGTCTGGCGTTCTCCCACCCCGAGGATGTTCCGACCATCGACGTGATTCCGCTGTTCGAGCAGCTTGAGGATCTGCAGAACTCGGTGGACGTGCTTGAGGAAATGATCAAGATCCCGGAGGTCCAGGCTCGTCTGAAGGCCACCGGCGGCAAGATGGAAGTCATGCTCGGCTACTCCGACTCCTCGAAGGACGCCGGCCCGACCTCCGCCACCCTTGCCCTGCACTCCGCGCAGGAGCGCATCGCCAAGTGGGCCGAATCGCACGACATCGACCTGACCCTGTTCCATGGCCGCGGCGGCGCCGTCGGTCGTGGCGGCGGCCCGGCCAACCGCGCCGTGCTCGCACAGCCGGTCGGCTCCGTGAAGTGCCGTTTCAAGCTCACCGAGCAGGGCGAGGTCATCTTCGCCCGCTACGGCAACCCGGTGCTTGCCATCCGCCATGTGGAGTCCGTCGCAGCCGCAACGCTGCTGCAGTCCGCTCCGAGCGTTGAGAAGCGCAACACGGATATGACCAAGAAGTACGCCGACATGGCCAGCAAGCTCGACGAGGCCGCGCACAACCGCTTCCTCGACCTGCTGAACACCGACGGCTTCGCACCGTGGTTCTCCACCGTCACGCCGCTGACCGAAATCGGCCTGCTGCCGATCGGCTCCCGTCCGGCGAAGCGTGGTCTGGGCGCCAAGTCCCTCGACGACCTGCGCACCATTCCGTGGATCTTCTCCTGGGCCCAGGCCCGCATCAACCTGGCCGCATGGTACGGCCTCGGCACCGCGTGCGAGCAGTTCGGCGACCTGAACACCTTGCGTCAAGCATATGAGGAATGGCCTCTGTTCTCCACGTTCATCGACAACATCGAAATGTCGCTGGCCAAGACCGACGAGCGCATCGCCAAGATGTACCTCGCCCTCGGCGACCGTGAGGACCTCAACAAGAAGGTCCTCGACGAGATGGAGCTCACCCGCAAGTGGGTGCTCAAGATCGTCGGCGACGAATGGCCGCTGCAGCACCGCCACGTGCTCGGCCAGGCCATCCGCATCCGCTCGCCGTACGTGGATGCGCTGTCCGTCACCCAGGTGCTCGCCCTCGGCTCGCTGCGCAAGCGCGTGGACAAGGAAGAGCTCACGCACGGCCAGAAGGAGAACTACACCTATCTGATCCTGTGCACCGTTTCGGGCGTCGCCGCAGGCCTGCAGAACACGGGCTGATCTTCGGATGACCGATTGACAAAAGCGAGCGGGGAGGTTCCGTGCCGATCGACGGCGCGGGCCTCCCCGCTCGCGTCGCGCGGCCCTAGCCTGGCCGGCGACAGCGCACAAAACAGGCACGCAGGCCGAGCGACAGACTCCCAATCATCCGACGTAACCCGGCGCCTGTCCGCGTTTACCCACGCCGCGACACCGACAGCCATCGTGGGCTTATACAACTGGTTCGGTCAGACTTATATTCTCGGCAGATTGAGCCTAGTCCACATTTCTCTATTTCTTCCTCGTCCTGCTTATAACCCCAATGACAACCCTTTTGGTTACGGCTTTCCTTCATGACAAACTGTCTTGGAAGAAGATTGTTCGCATCATAGCGCTGTCTTACTGTTTGACCATATTGGGTGTATTTCTGAACGAGTTGTGTTGTTGACGGAAGACGCCGCACTCGAAGGTTTTTGTTCAGCGCCTAACATGCAGCACTAGCATACTTATCCTCAATCCACTCATGATTCAGTAACAACTGCATGACTCCTGAAACACAGACACATAGCGAAGCCCTCGTTTGCAACTTCCACGAGAGAGAACCTTTGCTATTTTCACTAGAAAATCACACCCTAGAGTGCACCCCTACTCATTTTCCATTAGAATACTCTTAATATCTTAATCATTGTCGATTGAGATTAAATTTTCACATGGAGGAAATTATGAAATCCAGAAGAGTTTTTTTATTCTCCACAATTATCTCAGTTTGCCTATGCACAGTTATGACCACTCCAGCCTTTGCTGTAAATTGGTGGCAGGTTGGATGGATTGTCGCCAATAACGTCATCGACCGGGTAGTCAATCTCGATGGGCAAAGTTCAAATGATCAATATTCCACCTATATGGTTTCACCTTCCATTGTTTTCAACAATGGCACCAATGGGGGCGAATTCTATATGCGCCCTCAAGTCTCCAGCCGTGTGACCAGTTTCGAAATGCACGCGCATAGAGCTAACCCCGTCGATTTTGGAGCCAATATAGTTCTAGCCTTGTCCACAACCTCAGGCAAAAGGGTTATCAATAAAACAGTAGGGACAAACCAGTATGTCTCATACACCAGATCAAGCAGCGATGGCACCGGAACATGGGACGCTCGTTTCACCGAAGATGACAGCGGGAAAAATTGGCAGTGTTATTACCGCCAATATTACGGCAATGGAAGAAGTCTTCCAACGATCATCGACGTCCCAAATACCAATCTAATCGACTACCTGGCTAACGATGGCACCACGTTCCGATACAACGCCAACCCAGATCAACCAAGAACAACAAAAGCCCCAACCCTTGACATCAAACAACTTAACAATCAATTTTATGACGAAAAAAGTGGTATATCAGTCGATTATCTTCGCGACTACAATACAGGAGATGATATTATTTTTGAAGATATCATAGATAAAATTCAATTCAATCCCAATGAAAACAATACATCACTCTTCTTTTTATTAGACAACGAATATATTGAATGGAAATTTAATGGAAATATCACCAACAAGTACAAGAAAGAAGACAGAATTAACCTTCATTTTAAAGTAATTACCGTGAAGCAATATAAAGGGATTACATTTGAGAGTATCGATTTCTTCAAAGATTCAAGCAACGGAATAAATAAACAAGGACCATACCCTTGCATCTCCGACTACCTAAAATAAGGAGAACAGTGCAGTACATATATCTCACAGCACTTGCCCTGCTAGGATTATGTATGCTTATTTTTCCAAGGCAACTCTGGAAAATAAGCAATTTCCTCTGGACTCAAAAAGGAGATCCGAGCAATCTATACACATCCTTAATGAGAATAAGCGGTGCCGCCTTTCTTGTTTTAGCTCTTATTCTTTTCATCTTCTGCAGACTGCAGTAACACCTACCTGATCCTGTGCACCGTGTCGGGTGTCGCAGCAGGCCTGCAGAACACGGGCTGATTTTAGCCAGTTTCTTTCAGGGTCCCCGTTCGCACTGCCGATCGGGGACCCTTTTTCATACCTATATCTGCCTTATATATGGCAGAATCGGAGCCTTGTCATGAGCCTTCTCGCTTATATATGGCAGACCATCATGCGAAAAACCCACTTCGGGGGTACATTTTTCCGGTTTTTCACCTTTGGGACTGCCATACATAAGCGAAATATCACCGGACAGAACACGAAATCTGCCATACATAAGCGAGATATCGCTCTATTTCCCAGCGAACGGTCAGACCAAAACGTATGATGTTGGCTAGCCTGAACAATGAGGGGTGGAGTCAATGGCAGACGAACTGTTTGTAGACCAAGACGAGGTCGAAGGCACGGCAAGCGGCGTTTGGAGCCGCATGCTGGCAGGTAATCGCAGGTTTGCGGAGGGCAAACCGGAACATCCGAATCGTGGCGCTGAAGCACGCGAGGCACTTGTGGACACACACGCACCGGAAGCGGCCATACTGAGCTGCTCTGATGCGCGTGTCAGCCCCGATATTATTTTCGACGCGGGTATCGGCGATCTGTTCACCGTGCGCACGGCGGGACAGGTCATAGACGATGCTGTGATCGCCTCTTTGGAATACGCGGTGGACGTGCTCGGCGTGCGGCTTTTAGTGGTGCTCGGCCATCAGAATTGCGGTGCGATCAAGCAGGCGAGCAAGGAATACGAGGCGCTGCTGCACGAGCTGACCGCCGACGCGGAGGATTCGCTGATGGCCGCCGACAGCATTTCCGACATCGACGAACGCATCTGCGATTCGGATTCGATCATGATGCGCACGGTCGGTTTTTCGATTTGGCAGGCGCACGAATCGGAACTGGAATCGGCGGAGGATTTCGAGCGCGTGCACATCGCACGCACCATCGAACAGCTGGTGGAACGTTCCGAAGTGATCCAGCACGCGCTGGCCGAGGATCGGCTGATGATCACGGGCGCACGCTACCAGCTCGACACCGGCAAGGTGGAAGTGCTGAGCTTCTGACGATTTTCCGGAAAAAGACGGCTTCCGGATCCGTTGCGTCGCGCTGTTTTGACATGCCGTTGCTTTAGATTGGAATCATGTCGCTTGGTTTGAACATCCTTCTGATTTTCATTTTCCTGCTGCTCGGTTCCGTGTTCGCCGGCACCGAACTGGCGCTGGTCAGCCTGCGCGGATCGCAGATCGACCAGATGGAACAGGAGGATGCGCGCGGCAAGCGTGTGGCGCAGATCGCACGCGACCCGAACACGTTCCTGTCCACCGTGCAGATCGGCGTGACGCTGTGCGGCTTCCTGTCCGCGTCGTTCGGCGAATCCTCAATCGCCCCGTATATCGTGCCGGTCATCGAAGACTGGGGTGTGCCGCATAACGTCGCCGCTCCCCTGACCACCATCGCGTTGACACTGATCATCTCGTATTGCTCGATCGTCATTTCCGAACTGGTGCCGAAGCGTATCGCCATGCAACGCAACGAGCAGATCGCGCGTGCCGTGGTGCCGGCCATCCATGTGTTCGCCAAAGTGTGCAAGCCGATCATCTGGCTGATCGGCAAGAACACGAACGGCATCGTGCGGCTGCTCGGCTTCGATCCGAACGAAACCGACAGCGAGGTGTCCGACGACGAGCTGCGCGTGCTCGTCAACACCAACACCAACCTCAGCAAGGACGAGCGCACCATCCTCGACGACGTGTTCGACGCATCCGAAACCATCGTGGCGGAGGTCATGCGTCCTCGTGCCGACGTCGCGTTCCTGGACGGCTCCATGCCGATTGCGGAAGCCGCCGCGTACGTGCGTGAAATGCCGTATTCGCGTTACCCCGTCACCGGCAAGGATTTCGATGACGTGCTCGGCTTCGTGCATGTGCGCGACCTGCTTGACATCCGCGATCCGAAGGCGAGAACCGTTGCCGACGTGACGCGTGAGGGCATTTCCCTGCCGGGCACGTCGAAGCTGCTGCCAAGCCTTGAGCTGCTGCGCAAACGAGGCATTCACCTGGCCGTGGTGATCGACGAATACGGCGGCACCGACGGCATCGTCACGTTGGAAGACATGACCGAGGAATTGGTCGGCGACATCCGCGACGAATACGACCTGCCGGAGGAAAAGGGCGGTGAACGCACAGAACGCGCCGCTTTCGTCAATGGCGTGGCCACCATCGAAGGTGGCATGACGATCGAGGATTTCGCGGATTTGACCGGCATCGAGCTGGAAGACGGCCCATACGAGACGGTTGCCGGCTATTTCCTGGCGCACACCGGCAAAATGGGCGAAGTGGGCGACGTGCTGTCGTCCGATGACGGTTATGACATGGTCGTCACCAAGGTGGACGGCCGTCGTATCGAAACGCTGGAAGTGCGTCGGCACACCGCCGATGAGGACGGTTCCGCGGGTGGCGATTCCGCGGCGGACGGCAAGTAACCCGAGCGGCCTCTTACAGCACCACCTGCCGGTTGATGTCGCGGCGTAACTGCCTCCATTGCGGCAGATAGGCGCTCATACGCCTTTGAAAGCCCTCTCCGTGGCCGTTCTCCCACAGGTGGGTCATCTCATGCACCAGCACGTATTCGAGGAATCTAGGGGCCATTAAACCAAGCTGCAGGTTAAGTCGGATACGTCCGGTCTTCGGCGTGCACGATCCCCAACGCGAACTCATCAGACGCAACGTGATATGCGTCGGCGTACGGCCAACGATCGGGCCCCATTTGGCAAGCAACACAGGCAATTGCGATTCGATGTTGCGTTGCGCCCGCGCCTTGGCCTCGTCCGTCCATACGAAAGCGGGCGGGTTGGCGGAAGCGCCAGTATCGCCAATATTGCCGTTTTGCGCACGCTGCGCGTTGAGTTGCGCGTCTCTGGCCTGCCGCATGCTGCATTGCGCCCGTTCGATCCACGGCTTGCGTTCCGTCACAAACCGTTCGATAGCGCTTTGCGACATTCGTTGCGGCGCGGAGATGACGATATCCGCGTTCGGCGGTTTGATGCGCAGGTACATGTTTTTGATGGGTTTGCGCACGATGGCCACCCGCATGCCGGCGATGCTCGCCGTCGTTTCGGAAATCACGCGATTGCGGTTGCGATGCCCCACCCCCCCGCCGGAACGGCCGGTTCAAAAAGCGGC
>OGRM01001824.1_pt1 | contig 11700 bp, 12 predicted proteins | sample 1553491 | NCBI WGS metagenome assembly OGRM01 (sample SAMEA2580110, study PRJEB22360) | human gut metagenome | biome: human gut; feature: human-associated habitat; material: faeces | place: Denmark | collected 2008/2010
GATTTCATGCTGGTCAGCAGGTCGTACATGCTGTCCAGATCCTCGACGGTGTAGGTCTTGAACGGGTCGATCTTGCGGGCGACGAGAACCGTCGTGCCCAGGTCGATGGTCGTCCAGTGGTTCATACCGGCGGCATCCAGCGGGGCGGGAGCTGCCGTGGGCTTCATGGGCATGGGAATGGCAGGCGCCATGGGCGGCATGAACGGTGCCGACCTCTACGGACGCGGGGGCGCTGGAAACGGCGCGGCGCAGCAATCCGCCTACCAGCAGGCTCCGGGCGGGGGCTTTGGAGGCACGGCGGGAGCAGGTGTCGCCGCAGGGGCTGGGACTCCAGCAGGCGCCGCGGGGGCCGGCGGAGGTGCCGGAACCGGCGGCTGGGCGTGCCCTGCCTGCGAACACGGGAAAGTTCTGTGGCGAATGCGGGACCCCACGACCAGCTGCAGCGCAGGCAGAGTGGCGGTGCCCCTCGTGTGGCGCGACTAACACGGGCAAGTTCTGCGGGGAGTGCGGCACTCCGCGCCCGTAAGGGACGCGGGTGCGGGTTCTCGCCACTGAGAGCTGGCAGTGCCAGGGATTCCTGGCTCGGGGCGGGTCCTCATCCGGCGCCCCCCCTCGCCCGACGCTCCCTACTCTTCGTCGCGCTCTACGCTCTCGACGAGCTCGCCATACCCCTTCAGCGCGGCAAAGGGCATGAACAGCCTGCCCCTGTCGGCCGCGGCCATGGCAACGCGCGGCCCATCTGCCTCGACACGCCGACGTATATCGGCAAGGACCGCCTCGCGGTGCTCCCGTTCGAGCTCGGGAAGGTCCGGCCATCTTTCGATGCCGGGGATATGCGGATCCGCCTGTTCGTCCCTATGCACGGTGCCCCCCGACCTGCAGATTCCGCTCGCGGGCATTGGCTTCGCTTCTCAAGCTCGTGCCATGCAGCAGCGCGTTCTTGCCAAACCGCTCGCGCACGGCAGAAGCCGCCTGCGCCACACTGCGCTCGGCCCCGTCATCCTCATCCTCCATGCCGAACAACGAAAGCTGCGCCTCTTCCTCCGGCACAAGCCCCGTGAGCGCGATATTGACGCGCCTGATCTTCTCGCCCGCACCGACTCTCTCGTCAAAAAGCGCGAGCAGCTCGCGCACGAGTGCCCGCCGAGACGAGGTCGGCTGGGACAGCCTGTGACTTGCCGCCGCCCCTCCTTCGCCCGAAAAACCTACATAAAGCCCCACCCCACTGCAGCACAGCTGCTTTTCGAACAGCTCGAGGGCGCTTTCGGACACCATCTCGCGCAGCAGCGTACGCGCCTCCGCGGGCGCGTAGTCGCGCATGAGCACCTGCCCGTTGGAGAGCGAATGCCCCTGCGGCACGTAGGCCTTAATATCGGCGATTGTGCACGGCTCGAGCCCCCATGCATGGTCGATCAAGTGCTCGGCATTCTTGCCGAACTCGCGGCGCAGCATGCTGGGCGGAAGCGCGCATACCCCCGCAAGGTCCCGCGCGCCCATGCGCTCGAGGCGCGCGGCGATGCCATGGCCGATACCCCACACGTCGGTGATGGGGCGGTGGAACCACATTTCCTGACGGAAAGAATCTTCGTCCAGAAAACCGATGCCGTCCGGTGCGTGCTTGGCGAGTACGTCGAGCGCGAGCTTGGCCAAAAGCAGGTTGGTCCCCACCCCTGCCGTGGCCGTAATGCCGGTCTCTTCGCGGACGGCCGCCATCATCTTCGACGCCAGCGTGCGCGCGTCGGTGTGGTAGAGCGCGAGGTAGGGTGTCGCCTCGATGAAGCACTCGTCGATACTGTAGACGTGCAGGTCCGCCGGGGCGACGAAACGCAGGCAGATCGAGACCACCTGCGCGGAGACCTCCATGTAGCGGCGCATGCGCGGCATGGCAACAAGGTGCTCGATTCCCGCGGGGATATCGCGGATGCGGCAGCGATTTTTCACGCCGAGTGCCTTCATGGCAGGCGTGATGGCCAGGCATATTGTGTTGGCGCTGCGCGTGGGATCGGCCACCACCAGATTGGTCGAGAACGGGTCGAGGCCGCGGTCGGCGCACTCCACACTCGCATAGAACGACTTCAGGTCGATGCACATGCACATGCGCGGCGTTTCCGATTCCCCTGTCACAGCCCCTCCTTATAATCGAACATATGTTCGATTATAGTAGACCGAATGAGCACGGCAAAGACGGCAGAAGGCAGCTTTTCCACGAGACGAGGGGAGACTCGCAAAGACATGGTTGAGTACCGGACCAGAGACGGCGAGCCGAGGCGCGTACACCGCGAGTACGTGGACATTGTCGCGCGCTTTTCCCGCGATGGGCAGGTCGAGCCCGTGGCCGTGCAGTGGCGTGACGGCAGGAGCTTCTTCGTCGACGAGATTCTGGGGCGCGAGCCCTTTGGCGGAACGGAGCGAGGCAAAAGTTCCGAGCGCTACCGTGTGCGCTTCGGAGATCACGAGACCGACCTGTACCTGGAGCGCACCGCCGCCGTCCCCGCCCTGGGAACCCCCGAAGCGCTGCGCTGGTGGGTATATGCGTACGACTGCGCGCAGAGCAAGGAAGGATGACCGGCTTCGCGCCACTGAGGGTTGGCACTGCCAGGGATTTCCGGCTTCTGCAGCCCCGCGCCACCCAGCTCGGCCCACGGGCTCACCCTCCCCAAATTCACGGTGCTCGAAGCACTGCTGAGCAAGGGAAGCCTCACGGTCGGCAAGATCAAGGAAGCCGTTCTCAGCAGCAACGGGACAACCCCCGTCGTCATCGGCAACCTTCAGAAGATGGGCCTCGTCGAGCGCGCGCAGGACCCGGCCGACCATCGCAGGAGCATCGTCTCGCTCACCAAAGAGGATCGCGCGCTCATCGAGCGGATCGCCCCCGAAAACGAGCGGATGTTCAGGGAAAAGTTCGGCGTTTGGACAAAAGACGAGAAAAAAGAGCTCGTGCGATTGCTGGCCGCGTACCGGAAGCAGACGCGCAGCGCGCACGAAGAATGAAAGGCACGCACATGCTCAGGAATTCGCGCTCGATGCGGGAAAGCTGCGTCTTGTCGCAGGCTCGTACCAGACTCATTCGGGAATCCTGGGCAAGTACTCGCCGCTCGATTTCTACGACATTCACCTGGAGCCGCACGGAAAGGTGGAACTGGACGTGCCAGGCGGCAACAAATCCGTCATGGTCTTCACGCTGGAAGGCGACGCGGTGGTGAGCGGTACGCCGGTTGCCGCAAAGACCGCCGCCAAGCTGGGCGAAGGCGACACGGTGACCATCGAGGCCGGTGTCACGCCGCGCGCCATACGGCGTGCGGGCTTAGGCGACCTGCCTGCCCTGCGCCTTGCGCTGCTTTGCCAGCCCCTCTTTGAGGACGGGCTCGATCTTTTGCAGGTAGTTGTCGAAGTCGTAGCGGTCGCGCCCCTTGAGCGGCAGTTCTGCCACCTGGTAAAGCACCTTGAGCGCCGACTCGTACTTTCTGTTGTCTTGCAAGATCATGATGACCTTCTCGGCAAAGTGCATGCGCGTGTAGTTGCTGTGCTCGCCTCCCCACCACTCGTGGTAATCGCTCATCAGATGCTTGATGTTGCGCTTCTCGTTGTAGCGCTCGAGGATGGGCATGCACGTCTCGTGCTCGTCTTTGGCGTCGGCCTTGTTCTTGGGATTGCTCCTGACCGTGTGGACGGTGACCAGGATCCCGATAATCAAGACGGGAAACAGGAAGAGGAGAATCTGGTCCGGCTGGAAGAGCTTGATCAGTAACACGCAGACGACGATCGCTACGACGAGCACGCCCGTCGAGAGCCCGATCTCGAGCGGGGAACGTTTGCGCCGCTTGGCGTACGCCTCTGAAAACGCATCACCTATGCTTGCCATTTGCACTCCTCTCACTTCCCGCGGTGCGCCGCCGCGCAGGCGGCCGCGCCCAGGATGGCGGGGATGACGACGCCACGGGCGAAGAAGCCGATCTTGAGAGGCAGGACCTGCAGGCCAGAGATCCAACCTGCGGAGTTCTTGCCGGTCTTCCACTCGGAGTACACGACGCAGTCGCCGTACATCGCGGGAATGACCGCGTAGATGAGGCCGTAGCCAGCCTGCGCGATGGACATGCAGACCACGACGACCATCATCTGGGCAAACATGAAGCGCGCGACGAGCAGCATCGCGATCATGACGATGAAGGCAGCGATGACCGCGTTCTTAGAGCCCTTCAGCGCCTTGGCGACAGGACCGCCGAGGTAGGCGCCGATGACGCAGGCGACGTTGCTCGCGAAGATGTAGGTGGCGAGCATGCCGGGGTTGAACGCGACGAAGGTGAAGTAGTACACGGCCGTGCCGCCGACGACGAAGTTGAAGATCCACTTGGCGACGTCGCCGAGCATCAGGAAGATGACGTTGGGGTTCTGGGCGATGGAACGACCGAGGTCGCCAGCGCTGTTGTTGGTCTTGTCGGTCTTCTTGTTGGACTTCCAGTTGGCGAGCTCCTCCTTCGAGTACTCCTTCTCGTACCCCTTCGTTATGGCGAAGTGAACGTTGTAGAGAGCAGCCATTACGCAGCCGAAGACGAATGCCGCAAACGCGTAGTTAGCAGGTGCAGCCGCAGGGTCGGAGTTCTGGTTGCCGAGCAGCATCGCACCGAGCATGGCGACGGGCGGGAAGATGTAGGCAAACAGAATCTTCGACGCGTTGGACCACATGCCGCGCGTGGACGCGAGGTGCGCGCGGTCTTCCGGCGTCTTGCCGACGACTGCGATGAGCGAGACGTTTGACACGTACGGGAAGTCCCAGCAGCAGTGCGACGCGACGTAGAAGATCGTGATCAGCACTGCGGTGATAGCCGGGTTGTCCGAGAACCTGAAGTAATCGAGTCCAAACAAAATCGGGACGATCCATGGCATGATGAGCAGCCAGGAACGGTAGCGGCCCCAGCGCATGGGCTTAATCGTGTTGATGATGGCGCCCCACAGCCAGCCGACGATCGCGTCGATGATGGAGCCCACGGTCGAGACGATGCCGGCCAGCACCGGGTCGAGCATCGCGCAGTTGGTGAGGAAGAACACGAAGTAGTAGTTCTCCACCGAATTCATCATGTTGAAGCCGAAGTCGCCAACGCCGTAGAAGATCTTCAACGGCTTGGAGAGCGGCTTGTAATCTGCCGGCAACGTCGGCTCGGATGCCCCGTTGCCCGCGGCGACGTCTTGCCCTCCTGGCACCTCCGCCGCCGTGACCTTGTTCTCGTCACTCATGTTTGTTCCCTTTCTTCTCCATCCTTGCCCGCATTTCTCTACGCCGACGCGACCCCCAGCGCCACGTCGGCGCAGCTTGCGGATGCACGGAATGCGCGTGCCCCTCAGCTGCCCTTGCAACCGCGGAGTCGCCACATTTCCTACTTTGAACAAGGATTCCCGAAGACGTGAGAACGTTCAATTTGCAAACAGACAGAACTTTTTCTCAGGATTGCATGCAAGTTGCATAAGCGCAGTGCGCGGTGGTGGCAGCGGCTGTGGTTGCGGTCGTGACAGACCGGCAGGGCATTGGCCATATACGTGACAGACCGGCGAGCTGCTGGCCAAAAATTGCCAGGCCCTAACCGGTTTGTCGTGTATATGGCCAGGGGCTTACCGGCCTGTCACGTGGACGGGCGCGTGGCGCGTCACCCGCGCCCTCCGCGTCATGGGCTATACTGCAGCAGCACATCACCGAGTTCAGGAGCACGTGGAAGACAACGCACATAGCCCGCACCCAAATGAGCACCGTCGCGTGCCCTCGTGGGTGCGCGCCGTTGCGGTCCTTGCCTGCGGGTGGGTGGTCATTTGGGTCGCGCGCATGATGTTCACGCCGATCTACCCCGAGTTGAGCGCGTTTTTCGGCGGCGCAACGAGCGCCGAACTCGGCGCCATCTCCAGCTGGTACTTCCTCGGCTACGCGCTCATGCAGATACCCTCGGGCCTGCTCGTGGATCGCATCGGCATGCGGAGCGTCGTCATCCCGGGCTTTGTGCTGTTCGCCATCGGGACCGCCATCATGGCCGGCGCGCACAGCCTGCCCATGCTCTGCTTGGGAAATATGCTCGCCGGTGTGGGCAGCGGCACGTTCTACGGCATCGCCTACACGATCACCAACACGCGCGTCCCCGCACGGCGCAAGAGCCTCGCCACCGCAATCGTCAACAGCGGCACGGCGGTGGGCAGCGGGCTGGGCATCGCATCTGCGAGCTCGCTCGTGAGCACGGGCTTCATCAGCTGGCAGATGCTTGCGGGAATCACCGGCGCCCTCGCACTCGCCATGGTCGCCGTGTTCGCGAAGAGCCTTCCGAAGGAGCACAGAGCAGGCGCCAAGACGTCAGACGCGCCCGCGGGCAAGACGTTTACCGTCCATCTTGCCGCCGCGTGCGTGCTCTACTTTGCCACCTTGTACCTGTACTACCTGATAAGCACCTGGCTACCCGACTTCCTGCACGTCGAGCGCGCGTTTGACGCCTCGTTTGCGGGGGCGGCGAGCATCGCGGTCTTTCTTGCCGGCATCCCCGGGGCGCTTGGGGCGGGACGTTTTGCCGCCCGGCACCCCAGGCGGCAGATCGCCCTGATCGCCGTACTCGAGGCTGCCGCCGCGCTCGCACTGCTGCCGCTCGTCTTCGGGCAAAGCGCGCCCATCGCCGCGTTTGGTGCCGTCGCATACGGTTTCTTCGGGAAGCTCGCCGTCGAACCGCTCATCATCTCGTGGCTGGGCGCGCGTACCGATCCCGCGCGCATGACCACGACCTTTGGCATCTTCAACTTCTTTGGAATGAGCGCGTCCGTGTTCGCGCCACTCGTCACCGGCATCCTCGCCGACGCGACGGGATCCGATATCCCCGGCTTCCTGACCGCGCTTGCCGTCCTCGCGCTGGGGACCATCGCGTTTCTGGTCATTCTCGCCGCGCGTGAGAAGCGGGCAGGCTCAGACCGCACGCAGGCTCGCGACTCCCGCTAGAGCCCAGGCTCGAGACAACTGAACCCAGCACCTTGACCTGGGCTTTGTCAAGTTGCAAACCGCGGCGCTCGCCCGTGCGAGCGTTACAGGTCAAATAGCCACCCGAGCAGGGTTTGCCCCTCGCCAAAAGACACGAGTGCCCCCAGACGCCAGGCCTGGGGGCACTCGGTCGGCATCACGTCGCCTGCAAAGCTAGCAGCCGTGTACTATGAGCGAGCACGGGAGCGCTTCTTCGCAGAAGTCTCTGTACCCCTGCGTCGTAAAGTCGCCATCGCAATTGCGAGTGCCGCGCTTCCCGCGAGCACCGCACCAGCGACAAGCGCCCACGGGCTGTCGTCCGTCTTGGGCAGATCGACGGTGTCCTTGACGGTGTAGTGCCTGCTCGCATCGCTTCCGTCGGCGCCCAAGTCATCTTCCGAGTAGGCAATCTTGTCGAAGGTTACCGTTTGACCATCGTTCGTCTTTTCCTGCAGGGCATTGCCCTGCTCGTCGCAGAGCGGGAACGTGAATACCTGCCCGTCTTTGGGGGCAGCGCCGTCGACGGTCTTGTCCACGCTCTTCTCACCGCACGCCGCGTTGCAGTCGTTTCCTCGAAGCACGCAGTTGCGATGCTCCTGGTACGCCGTGCCACCAGACTGATAGTAAATCTCGGCGTGGTTGGTGTACTTGATGTTGGTGCCGCCAAGGGCGTCGACCCAATAGCTGATGGCGAGCGAGTCGCCAAGCGTGCCCGGGTAGCTGAAGGTGAGCTCCTGTCCGCTGATGCTTACGGAATAGAGCGAAGCATCGACCACCTTTCCGGAAGAATCGGTGACCTCAATGCCTTTCGTCCGGTCAAAGGACATGCCATCGGGCAGAGTATCGATCACAGTGATGTGATCCATCGTCGCGCGCTTGTTGTTGACGAACAGCCGGTAGCCGATGTTCGTGTCCTTGGTCGAATCGTACACGCCTATCTGCGCGGCGTCATCGCCCACGCCCTCGGAGTAATCGTAGCCTCCGTAGCTGACATTGTCATCGTTCGCGTCCTTCATGATGGCGTCGGTGTAGGTCCCCACCCCAGAGGCGCTGCCCTTCGGGATAGCGATGAGGTTCTTCGAGGCGCTGCCGACGGTCACCGGCGCGCTAGTCTGGGTCGTGACCTCGGCCGTGGTGGTGTGCATGCTAAAGGAGCCGGCGAGTGCAGCCGAGGCGTTTGCACCAAAGACAAGCTCCCACATCCCATTGCCCTTGTCCGTGACGGAGCTGAAGTGCAGTGGGTCGACTGAGAAGCGCACCTTGCTGGCGACTTCCGTTGGCACGCTCACAAAAACCGTGTCGCCCTCTTTGAAAGCGCCGTGGTCAGCGGTGTACTTGACCGAGAAAATCGCGGTTGACCCTGCGGAGTGGGATTGCGATTGCGAGCAGAACGCTCCCATGCGGCCTTCGTGAGCCGCTAGCTTTCAGCAGCAAGAAGCGCCGCGCTCTCCTCACTCCGCCAGGTTTCCCTCGGAATCGAACGCCATGGGCTTGGGCTCGCCCAACAGCGAGATGCCCTTGACATCCTTAATCGACTCGTAGAGCGGCACGGACACCTCAATCCGATTCAGGTCGAGGGTGTTCTTGATGTGTACGATGCGCGCCTGCTGGTAATCGAGTTGGTAAATGGTGCGCAGGCAGAGCTTGATGCATTCCTCGTCGTTGTTCATGTACAGGGGCATCTCGCCGGCGCGCATGAGACCAGTCGTCAGCACGTTCGTCCAGGTTGCCTGCCAGTCGATGTCGCGCATCACCGCACGCGTCGTCACGTCGGCGGCAGAAATCCCCGCACCATTGTGGTGTGCTTCCGGCGTGATGCCGCGGATGAACAGCTTCTTCAAGTCGAGCACGTCGCCAAACGTTCCAGTAATGTTTCTGCCTGTTACGTTGGGGTCGTGGCCGTTGCCGCTGATGTTCTTGCCGACCTCGTCGATGATGAGCAGATCGATATGGTCGAACAGGAATTTGGCCATCCGCCGCTTTGCCGCTTCGAGCAGGCGGGCGTCGGTTTCCAACAGCTTGTCGGGCGTGCAGACCTCGAGGTCGCAGATGTCGTCATAGGCGTTTTGCACGAGTCCGACCCCAAATACCACGGGACACTTCTGCACGAAAATCTCGGCAACGCGAGGTATCAACTCTGCAAAGCGGTGAAACCCAAACGAGTGGAACATCGCAGCGCCCTTGTGCTTGGCGATGCCGATGGCGATCATCTTTGCCAGGCCGCTCTCGTGCGGGCCCCGAAAGTCGGTATGGGGCTTTACCTTGTTGAAGATGACGATGCCGTCGGACTCCATGGCGTTCTTATCGCAGTACAGCGGTATGCCGTCCAGCTCGCCATACTGGACCACCTCCATGGAAGACAAGATGGGCACGCCCATGCTCTCTTCCGTGACGTTGTACCCGGCAAGCATCTCGAGCTGCCCTTGTGCCGTGGCACCGGCGTGGCTTCCCATCGCGGGAATGATGAACGGACGGGCGCCCCACTCTTTGAGCACGTCGCACATGGTGCGCAGCAGCTGGTCAAAGTAGGGTATGCCGCGGCTGCCGGCGGTAATGCAGATGCGCTTGCCAGCATACGAACCATGATCGGGGAGCTTATCCATCTGCATGCGCAGATGCGCGCACGGATCCCCAATTTTCGAAGCGTCGTACGATTCTCCGATTTTCACCATCGGCGGGATCGTTACATCCTCGATGCCCTGCACGGTGACGTCGACCTCGGAAAAATCGATGAACATTGCCATAGGAGATGCCCCTTTCAAGCACTTGCGAACTTTTGCCGGCGCACTATGAGCCATAAATGAACGAGGAAACGAGGGCAATCACCACAAGAGCGACATAAAACGCGATAACACATCCACACCCGCAGCCCGACCCGTCGTCGCCCCCACCGTCTGGGTCTCCCTCGCCGCCCAGGTAGCCCGCCGATTGCCATCGATACCGTGTCATCGAGTCCATCTTCATTTGGCTTGTGCCCCTTGTGATTATCCGCTGCTGGCATCTACGATATTAGAACAGGGGTGAGACACGAAAATGAAAACTTGCCCTGGTGCAGTCGCGCCAACTGCCGCAAGCGCTTCCATTCCTCGAGATGGGACTCCCCCTTCCAGAACCCTCGTCCAGATCGGTGCCACAAAGAGTTCACAAACCTATGTCCCATCAGAGATTGAAAGATGCGGCCGAAGTAGATATTGTAATGATATCACTTTGAGACCATTCGGCCTCGAACCGACCGCGGGGCCGGCAAGGAAAGGAAACCTGATGGCATCCGAGAAGATCATCCAGGCAAAGTCGGGCTGGGCAATGCTCGCAGCCAACGTCATCGTCTACGCCGCAAGCTGCGCTAGCATCGCATATTCCATCGTGCTCCTCGCCTCAGCAGACGACGCGGGCATCGAGGCGCCGGACTTTGCGGCTCCCCTGATGATTGCCGGGTTCGTCTTGTTCGCGCTCGGCGTCGTCCTAAGCTCGGGCTTCATCACGCTCAAGCCCGGAGAGGCCAAGGTCTGCCTCCTCTTCGGCAACTACATCGGCACCATCCGCGAATCCGGGTTCCACTGGGCCAACCCCTTCTACAGCCGCCAGATGGGCACGGCCAGCCCCGACGAGGAGACTGCCGAAGAAGCCGGCAAGAAGGGGCTGCGGGCATCCAAGACGCCTGCCGGCATCTCGACCAAGATTTCGCTCCGCGCGCGCACCCACAACGGCGAGCGCATCAAGGTCAACGACAAGCAGGGCAACCCCATCGAGATTGCAACCGTCGTGGTGTGGCACGTGTCCGATACCGCCAAGGCGCTCTTCGACGTGGACAACTACGTCTCCTACGTCTCTATGCAGACCGAGACCGCGCTGCGCCACGTGGCGAGCATCTACGCGTACGACCACATGGAAGAAAGCGACGAGTCCAACGCGAGCATCACGCTGCGCTCCAACATCGAGGAAGTCTCGAACAGCCTGAAAGAAGAGCTGGGGTTGCGCCTTGCCCCCGCCGGCGTCGAGGTCGATGACGCACGTCTCACGCACCTGGCCTACGCGCCCGAGATTGCCCCCGCGATGCTGCGCCGCCAGCAGGCCGAGGCCATCATCGCCGCCCGCAAGAAGATCGTCGAGGGCGCCGTCTCGATGGTGGGCATGGCGCTCTCCGAGCTCTCGGACGGCAGCATCGTCGACTTCGACGAGGACCGCAAGGCAACCATGGCCTCCAACCTGATGGTGGTGCTCTGCGGAGACTCCGAGGCGCAGCCGGTGCTCAACACCGGGTCGCTGTACTAGCACTCGCAGGAGCACACGTTCGTGGCGCGGCGCAAACAATATCCCCTCCGCATCGACCCGAAGATCTGGGCCGCGGTAGAGCGCTGGGCAGAAGACGACATGCGAAGCGCGAACGCGCAGGTGGAATGGATCTTGCGGGATGCGCTCAAGCGCGCGGGAAGACTGAAGGATGGCAAGGGAGAGCAGGGCGAGGGCGACGAGTAAAGCCCTGGGGGCTGCGGCATATTTGCTGTAAGCCGCCACAAGGGAGACGGGGGCGGCGCTCGGAAAATCCCCCTTGAGGTGTTCCGCGACATCGGCCGTCCCCCTCGGGAGGTCCCGCGGCACGTGCGGGGAACGGGCGCCGCGAGGAGGCGCAAGGGAGACGGAATCGGGCCCGAAAGCGTCCCCCTTGCCCCGCGTCGCGGCAAAAACCGTCGCCCTCGGGAGGTTCCACACCACCTGCAGGGGCG
>OGRM01001834.1_pt1 | contig 11663 bp, 7 predicted proteins | sample 1553491 | NCBI WGS metagenome assembly OGRM01 (sample SAMEA2580110, study PRJEB22360) | human gut metagenome | biome: human gut; feature: human-associated habitat; material: faeces | place: Denmark | collected 2008/2010
CCTGGCTGCCTATCATGTATGGCTGCGACAATTTCTGCACCTACTGCATCGTACCTTATGTGCGGGGCCGTGAGAAGAGCCGCAAGCCCGGCGATATCCTGGCGGAGTTCCGGGGGCTGGTGGAAGCAGGATACAAGGAGATCACTCTGCTGGGCCAGAACGTGAACAGCTACGGAAAGGGCCTGGAAGAACAGGTGGACTTTGCTGATCTGCTCAATCTGCTCTGCGCTGTGCCCGGCGATTACCAGATCCGCTTTATGACCAGCCACCCGAAGGATGCCAGCCACAAGCTGATCGACACCATTGCGGCCCAGCCCCACCTGTGCAAACACCTGCACCTGCCGGTGCAGTGCGGCTCGGATGAATTGCTGAAAAAGATGAACCGCCATTACACCATCGGGCAGTACATGGAATTGATCGAGTACGCCCGCAAAAAGGTGCCCGGCATCACCTTCTCCAGCGATATCATCGTGGGCTTCCCCGGGGAAACGGAGGAGGATTTCCAGGACACGCTGGAACTTGTGAAGAAAGTCGGCTACATGCAGCTGTTCACCTTTATCTACTCCAAGCGCACCGGCACCAAGGCAGCGGAAATGTCCGACCCCACCCCCCGCGCGGAGAAAACCGATCGGATGACCCGTCTGCTCAAGGTGCAGGACGAGATCGCAATGGATCTGGTCCGGCAGCAGGTGGGCCAGACTGTCCGGGTGCTGGTGGAAGGCTATGGCCGCAGTGATGGCACCCTCTCCGGCCGGTTGGACAACAACCTGACCGTGGAGTTTGCCGCAGACCCCGCCCTGATGGGCAGCTACGCACAGGTGCACCTGACCGGTGCCCGCGCCACCGTCCTGCTGGGCGAACTGGAAACGTGATCCCGGGGCACACCGGCCTCAATGATAATGTAACTATAAAAACAAACACATCAAAGGAGATTTTTGATTATGGATTGCATCGATCTGTTCAAGCGCGCCGCCATGGCACTGCAGACTGACCCCCGTTACCTGGCTCTGGATCAGGCCCGCAAGGCAAACGACAAGGATGAGGAGCTGCAGAATCTCATCGGGGAGTTCAATCTGGCCCGCATGGATCTGAATAACGAGATCAGCAAGAGCGAGCGCAGTGATGAGCGCATCGCCGAGCTGAACACCAAGGTCAACGACCTGTACGGCAAGATCATGGCTGACGAGGGTATGACTGCTTACAACGAGGCAAAGCGCGACTGCGAAAATCTGGTCAACTACATTGATGCCATCATCAACACCGCAATGAACGGCGGCGACCCCATGACCGTGCAGGAGCCCAGCGAATCCTGCACCGGCAGCTGCTCCACCTGCGGAGGCTGCCACTAACAGGTAAAATGAGAACGCGGCTGCAAATCGCAGGCCGCGTTTTCCTTCCATTCGCAGTTACTTACTGCAAACCGACGGAAAGAAGCAAAGCGGCATAGCCCGCAGGAAAGGTGAACGATTATGGCAGAACTGTCGCCCATGATGCAGCAGTATATGGACATCAAGAAGCAGTATAAGGACGAGATCCTGTTTTACCGCATCGGCGACTTTTACGAGATGTTCTTTGACGATGCGCTGACCGCCTCCCGGGAGCTGGACCTGACCCTGACGGGCAAGCAGTGCGGCATGGAAGAGCGTGCCCCCATGTGCGGCGTGCCCTTCCACAGCTACGAGGGCTATGTGGCCCGCCTGATCGCCAAGGGATACAAGGTGGCAATCTGTGAGCAGATGGAGGACCCGTCCAAGGCAAAGGGACTGGTCAAGCGCGATATCATCCGGGTGGTCACGCCGGGCACTGTCATCGAGAGCAGTATGCTGCAGGATGACAAAAACAACTACATTGCAAGCATTTTTCTGAAAGGGAATGCGGCGGGCATCTGTTTTGCCGATGTTTCCACCGGCACGGCCCACATCACCGAGCTGAAACGGGAGAAGATCGTGCCTGCCGTGATCGCGGAGCTCTGCCGTTACCATCCCAGCGAGGTGCTGATGAACCCCGGAATGCTGGACTGCCGTGAGCTGACCGGCTATATCAAAAAGAATATGACCTGCTCTGTGGAGCTGGTGGAAGAGGAGCGCTACGCCCCGGGTCTGGTGGCCATCTCGCTGGAAAATCAGTTTGGCCGCAATTGGGATGAGACGACCTCTATTGATAAAAAAGGTCTGGTGCGGTTTGCCATGGCCGCACTTCTGGAATACCTGCACACCACCCAGATCAAAGGTGTGGAGCGCCTGAAGACCGTCATCAGCTACAACGAAGCCCAGTATATGCAGCTTTCGCCGGTGACGCGGGCCAACCTTGAACTCACCGAGACCCTGCGGGGCCGCGAGAAGCGGGGAACCCTGCTCTGGGTGCTGGACAAGACCAGCACTGCCATGGGCAAGCGGCTGCTCCGCACCTGGATCGAGCAGCCGCTGCTTTCCAGCGATGCCATCAACCACCGTTTGGATGCTGTGGAAAGCCTGGTCAACCAGACCGTACAGCGCGGCGATCTGATCGAAGAACTGCATTACATCGCTGATCTGGAGCGTATGATGACCCGCACGGTCTACGGTTCAGCCACGCCCAAAGAGATCTATGCCATGGCGCAAACCTGTGAGCGCCTGCCCAGCCTGCGCCAGCAGGCCGAAAGCTGCGGCTGCGCCGAACTCAGCGAGATCGTCTCCAGAATCGACCCGCTGAGCGATATCAAGGACAAGATCTATGCCGCTGTGGACCCTGACGCACCTTCTACCCTGAAGGATGGTGGTGTCATTGCCAAGGGCTACCACCCCGAGGTGGACGAGCTGCGTTCCATCCGCGATAACACCAAGGGCGTGCTGGCTCAGCTCGAGACCCGTCTGCGGCAGGAGACCGGCATCCCCAAGCTGAAGATCGGCTATAACCACGTGTTTGGCTATTTCATCGAGGTCAGCAACTCTTATAAGGCACAGGTGCCGGAGAGCTACATCCGCAAGCAGACCCTGACCACCGGCGAACGCTACATCACACAGGAGCTCAAGGAGCTGGAAAATAAGATCCTGGGTGCTCACGAGCGGCTGATCGCTCTGGAACACCGGCTGTTCAATGAGCTGCTGGAAAGCATTGGCGCCCAGCTCGACCGCATCCAGCGTACAGCCAACGCCGTGGCAGAGCTGGACGTGCTGGCCGCTCTGGCTCAGGTGGCAGCAGAAAACAACTACTGCCGCCCCACTGTGGATGAGAGCGACCAGCTGACCATCGTGGAGGGCCGCCACCCTGTGGTGGAGCAGATGCTCAAGGGCAGTCTGTTCGTACCCAACGATACCACCCTGAACTGCGGCGAGGATCGCTGCCTCATCATCACCGGCCCTAACATGGCGGGCAAATCGACTTATATGCGCCAGAATGCGCTGATTGCCCTGATGGCACAGATCGGTTCCTTTGTTCCGGCCAGAGAATGTCATGTGGGTGTAGTGGATGCCATCTTTACCCGCATCGGCGCGTCGGATGACCTTTCGGCAGGTCAGTCCACCTTTATGGTGGAGATGACCGAGGTGGCAGAGATCCTGAAGAACGCTACCTCCCGCAGTCTGGTGGTGCTGGATGAGATCGGGCGCGGCACGTCCACCTTTGACGGTATGAGCATTGCCCGCGCCGTGGTGGAGCACATCAGCGACCCGGCCAAGGGACTGGGCTGTAAAACCCTCTTTGCCACCCATTACCACGAGCTGACGGACCTTGAGGGCACCATCAGCGGCGTGAAAAATTACAACATTGCGGTGAAAAAGCGGGGTGAGGATATCACCTTCCTGCGCCGCATCGTCCGCGGCCCTGCCGATGACAGCTATGGCATCGAGGTGGCAAAGCTGGCCGGTCTGCCCGGCACCGTGACCCGCCGCGCCCACGAGGTGCTGCGCGCACTGGAAGCCACTGCCCCCAAGAACAAGGTAGAGCAGATGGACTTTGACGCGCTGCAGGAGTATAACTCTCCCGCAGTGCCCAGCGAGGTGCTGGAAAAACTGGATGCGCTGGATGTGGAAACGCTGACCCCCATTGAAGCGCTGAATTTCCTGTACGAGCTGAAAAAGACCTTGAAGGGCAGCCTGAACGGCTGATTTCCTGAAAAATCCTAAAAAACAGGGGAGGGAACGAATATGGCAGTCATCCATGTTCTGGACAAGCACACGGCGGAGCTCATTGCAGCCGGTGAGGTGGTGGAGCGGCCTGCTTCCGTGGTGAAGGAGCTGCTGGAAAACGCCATTGATGCCGGGGCAAGCCAGATCACCGTGACCATTGAATCAGGCGGCGTGAAGCTGATCGAGATCAGCGACAACGGTTCGGGCATTGAAGCAGAGTATATCCCCACGGCATTCATCCGCCACGCCACCAGTAAGATCCGGACGGAGGATGATCTGAATCATATCCACACCCTGGGCTTCCGTGGAGAAGCGCTGGCTTCCATTGCCAGCGTGGCGCGGGTAGAAGTGCTGACCCGTACTGAGAACGACGAGTGCGCCTCCGTCTACCGCATCGAGGGCGGCGAGGATTATCCGCTGGAGCCCGGTGCACGCGGCGTGGGCACTACCATCCGGGTGCAGGATCTGTTCTACAACACCCCGGCCCGGATGAAGTTCCTCAAAAAGGATTCCAGCGAGGGTACTTTTGTGGCGGATATTGTGGCCCATGTGGCCCTGAGCCACCCCGAGGTCAGCTTCAAGTTTGTCCGGGAGGGTAAGCTGCAGTATGTCACCCCCGGTGACGGCAAGCTGCGCAGTGCCGCCTACGCGGTGCTGGGCCGGGAATTCAGCCGTGACCTCATGGAGCTGGACAATCAGGAGGGGGTCTACCGGGTGTGGGGCCTCATCACCCAGCCCAGGAGCTGCCGCGCCAGCCGCAGTATGCAGTATTTCTACATCAATGGGCGCTATGTCCGCAACCGCACCATGATGGCGGCCATGGAAACAGCGTTCAAAGGCACCACGATGCAGGGCAAGTTCCCTGGAGGAATCTTGCTTCTGGAAATGCCCGCTGACCTTGTGGATGTCAATGTCCACCCGGCCAAGACTGAGGTGCGCTTTGCCCGGGAAAACGATATCTTTGACCTCGTTTATCACGCTGTCAAGCTGGCACTGGCTCAACCGGGCACCGGAGAGCGGCGCTTCGCCTTTGAAGAGAACAAAAAAGATGAAGAATCCAACAAATCTGAAATAAGCGATCATACAACAGAAAATGATGTAAAGAAGAATAACTTTACAGGACTTTCTGCCATCATTCCGGGTCAAGCTGAGCCGGGAACGCTCCATGAGCATACCCCTCAGCCCCAGCGGAGCTTCCGGAGCTTCACTCCGGCACCGGCAGCAGCACCGCCGTCCCGTCCGGCACCTGCAAGCCACCCGGATATCCTGCCTGTGCCGGGCACTGCCGAGGAAAAGCCGACAGAGCACAGCTGGACAACGGTTGCATCGGGCCTGCCCATCCGGCAGGATGCCACCCTGCACAGCCCGGCACCAGCTCCCACGGAGAGTGAGCCTGAAGCACCCGCCTTTGCTGCAGCGCTGGGAGAAGGTGCATTGGACATTGAGCCGGACAGTGCAGATCTGCCCGAACATCAGGACCACATGGCGGCATGGGATCCTGCCCCCAAGGAGGAAATGCCTGCCGCCCCAGCTCCGCAGCAGACCTCTGCTGCCGAGGATACGCCGGAACAGCTGGGCTTTGACGTGCAGGAAGGCCCTGCCCCTCTGCGCTATGTGGGTGAGATCTTCAAGACCTACATCCTTGCCGAGCGCGGGGAAGAAATCTGCATCATTGATAAGCACGCCGCCCACGAACGCCAGCTTTTCGAGAAGCTGGCGGCAAACTATGGAGATGTTCCGGCCCAGCTGCTGCTGGAGCCGCTGGTGGTGGAGCTGTCGGCGGAGGAAAAGACTGCCCTCCTTTCCAACCTTGAGCTGCTGGAAAGCGCAGGACTGGAAATCGATGACTTTGGCGGCAACAGCGTGTTCCTGCGCTCTGTGCCCGCGGATGTGGAACAGGGCAGTGCCGAGGATCTGCTGGTGGAGCTGGCGGATAAGCTCTCCAAGGGCAGCCGCGATGCCCTGAGCGAAAAGACCGAGTGGGTGCTCCATTCCATCTCCTGCCGCGCGGCCATCAAGGCGGGGGATAAGACCTCCCCGCAGGAGCTGATGGCACTGGCCGAAAAGATCCTCTCGGGCGAGGTACCGCCCTTCTGCCCCCATGGTCGGCCTTGTGTCCTTAAATTGACCCGGAAGGAGCTGGAAAAGCAGTTTGGACGGATCGTGTAACAATAAGCACCCGGTGCTGGCCGTGGTCGGCCCCACGGCTTCCGGCAAGACCGCGCTGGGCGTTGCACTGGCCGAGCAGTTCGGCGGTGAGATCATCAGCGCCGATTCGATGCAGATCTACAAAGGGCTTGATGTGGGCACCGCCAAGGTGACCCCCGAGGAGACGCGCGGCATTCCGCACCATGGGGTGGATATCCTGCAGCCTGATGAACCGTTCAGCGTGGCAGATTTCACCGCGCTGGCCGGAGCGCTGGAGCATGAGATCTCCGGCAGAGGACATCTGCCCATCCTCGTGGGCGGCACCGGGCTCTATGTCCAGAGTTTTTTGTATGGTGTCCGCTTTGCCGCTGAGAAAACGCCGGACGGTTTGCGGGAACAGCTGGCCGCAGAACTGACCCAAAAGGGTCCGGAAGCCATGTATGCGGAGCTGCAGGCAGTGGACCCTGAAGCGGCGGCGGCCATCCATCCGAACAACCATGTCCGGGTGCTGCGGGCGCTGGAACATTACCGCGCCACCGGGAAAAAGCTCAGTGAGCAGAAAGCAGACTCACTTCCGCCCGAAAAGCCCTACCGTTCTCTGATCCTTGGGCTGGATTTCCCGGAGCGCGCCCAGCTCTACCGCCGCATCGACCTGCGGGTGGATCAGATGATGAAGCAGGATCTGCTGAACGAGGCAAAACGTGTGTGGGAACACCGGGATACCTATAAGACGGCAGCCCAGGCCATCGGATACAAAGAATTCTTCCCCTATTTTGCGGGGGAGAGCGCGCTTGCCCCTTGTGTGGAGAAGCTGAAACAGGCTTCCCGCAACTATGCCAAGCGCCAGCTGACCTGGTTCCGCCACATGGAGGGCATCTGCTGGCTGGATGCCTCGGCCCCGGATGTCCGGGAACAGGCCGCACGTCTCACAAATGAATTTTTAGCGAAAGGATGAGCGATATGCAGGAAGAAAACCGCGAGGGCATCTCTGGCGCACTGAAAACGCTGGCCGCTGTCGTCATCGTGTTTTTGCTGCTGGCGGCATTGTATGTGGGCTATCAGGCAATGCAGGTGCTGTTTCCGCCCAATACCTACGAGACCGCCCTGCTGGCTACGGTGGAGGACACCGTGGATGCCGAAGGCGTGCTCCTGTTTGAGGAAAGTTACGTTGCGGGCGGCGGCACGCTGGGATATCTGGTGGCAGACGGCGAGCGTGTTTCGGCAGGCACAGCGGTGGCTGAGATCTACAGCGATGCAGCGCAGGCTTCTCTGCGCCAGCAGCTGACCCAGATCAATGACCAGATCGACCTGCTGCAGCGCTCCCAGAACACCACTTCGGTGCAGCTGGAATCCCTGCGCAAGAACCGTTCCGCTGCTCTGTACGACCTGATGGATTCGCTGGATGCAGGGGACTACGAGGATACCGATGCGGAGAAGGAAAACTACATTCTGGCCCAGAACAAGCTCTGGGTCATCACCGGCGAGGTGGCCAGCTTCTCCGACCAGATCACCGCGCTGACCCAGCAGGCCACCACGGTGCAGTCCCAGCTGGGCAATCCGTCCCAGATCACGGCCCCGCAGACGGGCTATTTCATCCGCAGCTCCAGCTCCGGGCGGCTGAACGCAGGTTCTGCCGATATCCTTGCGCTGGATGCAGCCAACCTGAAAGCTTACGTCGAATCCTCCCCGGAGATCGCGCTGGACGGCTGCGCGGGAAAGATCGTTTCAGGCTTTACCTGGTACTATGCCGGGGTGTGCTCGGCCAAACAGGCGGAAAAGCTGCTGGGCAGGGACGGCAAGCCTTTGACCAAGGGCGTTGAGATCCGCTTTCCCGGTCAGGTGGAAACGCCCCTCAAGGCAAAGGTCAGCGAGGTGAACATTGATGCGGAAAACGACATTGCCCGCTTCGTCCTCTCCTGCGAGATCATCAACGGCGATGTGCTCCGGCTGAACTGTGCCAATGCCCAGATCATCGTGGGACGCAACACCGGCCTGCGGGTGCCTGCTGCCGCGGTGCACTACCTCAAGGAGGACGGCTCTGAGGCAGAAGGTCAGGGTGAGAACTACATCCCCGGTGTGTACGTGAAGTACGGCAACCTGGCCCGCTTCTGCCGCATCGACCCTGTGGACGATGCCCACCCACAGATCACAGACGGTGAAGACCTCATCGTTTTGCCCAGCGGAACGGCTGGTTCTGTCAGTCAGGTTCGGCTTTATGACGAGATTATTGTCTCCGGACAAAATTTGTATGATGGAAAACTTTTGTAGTTATTGACATCTGCGGCAAAAAATCCGATAATAGTAAAAGCTATTTGCATCTCTTTTGCAAAAGGCGCCAGGCAGCTGCGGCTGCCCGAATGAAAGGAGCAGATACTATGTCTTTCGTGGATAGTCTCAAAAAGGGCCTTTTCGGCGGTGAGGACGATTACGACGATCAGTACATCGACGACGGCCCCCAGATGGTGAACAACAACAGCGGTCTCGGCGTTGGCATGGACGATGCAGAGGAAGAGCCGGTGGAGGGTGCCCAGAAGAAGAACAAGGTGGTCAACATCCACGCCACCACCCAGCTCAAGGTCGTTCTGGTAAAGCCCGAGCGCTTTGAGGATGCCAGCACCATTGCAGACCACCTGAACAACAAGCGCACGGTCGTGCTGAATCTGGAGTCTACCAACAAGGAAGTTTCCCGCCGTCTGGTGGATTTCCTGTCCGGCGTGGCTTATGCCAACAACGGCCAGATCAAGCGCGTTGCCAACAGCACCTTCATCATTACCCCGTATAACGTGGACATTATGGGCGATCTGCTGGACGAGCTGGAGAACAATGGCGCGTTCTATTGATCCTGCTCCCAGGGCAGTGCGGGGCTTTGTGCCCGCCCGCACCGATGAAGAGCGCTTCTTGATGCGGCATGTGGAGGATCTGGCCCGCGCGGCCGAGGGACGCGGCATTGCCCGCTACTCCGGCTTTTTGAGCGACAGGGAACAGGACCTGGCCCGCGCGGCGCTGAACCGTGCCGATGTGCCGGAGAGCGACCATCATTTTGAAGGCGGCTGGCCCGGGGCAGAGCGGAAGCTGCTCTGCCTGGAACCGGAGGGCTGCTACCCTGCAAGCCCGCTGTGCTGTGTGAAGCTGACCTGCCGCACCCTTTCCGGGGCGGCACTGCCGGGCCACAAGGATTATCTGGGCAGCCTGATGGGGCTGGAGCTGCGGCGGGAAGCGCTGGGAGACATCGTGCTCCCGGCCGTTACACCGGGCACTGCCTATGTCTTTGCGCTGGAAACGGCGGGGGAGCTCATCTGCCGGGAACTGCTGCAGGTGGGCCGGACAGAGGTCACCACCACGCTGCTTTCGCTGGATGAGGTACCCGAATTCCCGCAGGCAGAGCGCAAAACGCAGACAGCCACCGTGTCCTCTTTGCGGCTGGACGCTGTGCTTGCGGCCATGCTCCATTGCAGCCGCGGGCAGGCGTGTGAGTGGATCGCGGCGGGCCGGGTGGAGATCAACCACCTGCCTGCAGAGAGCGCCCACGCCCCGGTGTATGAGGGTGATGTGTTCACGGTGCGCGGCAAGGGGCGCTTTGGCCTGGCGGCCCTGCCCGGAAAAAGCAAAAAAGACCGATCGATCATCGAGTTTTTTCAATATTGAATGAAAAGGGAGGAAACCACTATGCTGACCCCGCAGGATGTGCGTGCTGCACAGTTTGAAAAGAACATCCGCGGCTACCGGACCGAAGAGGTGGACCGTTTCCTGGATAAAGTAGAGGAGCAGCTGAAGCAGGATGAAGATCAGGCTGAGGAGCTACGCCGCCAGATTGCTGAGCTGACTGCCGAGAATCAGCGTCTGCACAAGGAAATGGAGAGCTACGAGGCTGACGGCGATATGCTCAAGAGCGCGCTGATCAATGCCCAGCGGATGGGTGAGAATGTCATCCGGGAAGCAAACCAGAAGTCGGAAGAGATCCTGCATCGCGCAAATCTGCGCGGTGATGATATTATCCGTGATGCCAACGAGCTGCTGCAAAAGGCAAGTGACCGCGCGGATGAGATCATCAACGAGGCAAACGAGAAAAAGCTTGCCCAGGAGCGCGAGTATGACCGCGTCCGGCTGGAGGTGACCCGCTTCAAGTCCGATGTGCTGAACCTGTACCGCAGCCATGTTGAGTCTCTGAGCCGTCTGCCGGAGTTCCAGAAGGAGGAGCCCGCTGAGGATGCTCCTGCCGAGGATGAGGCTGCAGCCGCCGATACCACTGCCGCCGCTGTGACCGAGGAGATCGCCGAGGCACAGCCCGCTGCAGCGGATGTGGATGTTGAGGATGAGACCCCTGCGGATGAAAAGACCAGCGAGGAGTTCTGGGCACAGGACGAGAGCCAGCTCAAGCTCGACCCGCCCCCGGCCCCTGCCGCCGAGGATGAGGCTGCAGCGCCGGACTACGCCGCTTTTAAGGGCGTGAAGTTCAGCGAGTGATCCCAAAGCGTTTTAGTAAATTAGAGGAGTGTGTAACCATTGGCTAAGAATAAGTCTCAGTACGACAGTACCCTGAACCTGCCCAAGACTCTGTTTGAGATGCGTGCCGGTCTGCCCAAGAAGGAGCCCGCCATGCTGGAGGATTGGGAGAAGAACGACCTGTACAACAACCTGATCAAGCACAACGACGGCAAGCCCAAGTTTGTCCTGCACGACGGCCCTCCGTATGCAAACGGCAACATCCACATGGGCACCGCCCTGAACAAGATCATCAAGGATATCATCATCCGCGACAAGAACATGGAGGGCTTCCAGGCTCCCTATGTGCCCGGCTTTGATACCCACGGCCTGCCCATTGAGCTGAAGGCTCTGTCCTCTCTGGGCGAGAAGAAGAAGGACATCTCCAAGCTGGAGCTGCGCCAGATCTGCGAAAAGTTCGCCACCGAGCATATCGACATTATGAGCGACCAGTTCAAGCGTCTGGGCGTTATCGGTGACTTTGAGCACCCCTACCTGACCCTGAAGCCTGAGTTCGAGGCCCGCCAGATCGAGATCTTTGGCGAGATGGCTAAGAAGGGCTACATCTACAAGGGCCTGAAGCCTGTGTACTGGTGCCCTGACTGCCGCACCGCTCTGGCTGAGGCCGAGATCGAGTACGGCGAGGACGACTGCGATTCCATCTTCGTCCGCTTCCACGTTTCTCAGGACCCCAACGGCGTGCTGGCAAAGCACGGCATCCCGATGGATAAGACCTACTTCGTGATCTGGACCACCACCACCTGGACCCTGCCCGCCAACGAGGCCATCTGCCTGAACGGTGCCTTTGAGTATTCCTTTGTCAAGATCGGCGAGGAGTACCACATCATGGCCACCGAGCTGGTCAAGAGCGTGATGGATGCCTGCCATATTGAGAACTACGAGATCGTGGGCGAGCCTGTTTCCGGC
>OGRM01001848.1_pt1 | contig 11595 bp, 9 predicted proteins | sample 1553491 | NCBI WGS metagenome assembly OGRM01 (sample SAMEA2580110, study PRJEB22360) | human gut metagenome | biome: human gut; feature: human-associated habitat; material: faeces | place: Denmark | collected 2008/2010
GATTGCATAAAATAAGAGCCGCTGTACTTTTTGTACAGCGGCTCTTTTGCGTGTACCCCCTCAGGCTCACTGCGTTCGCCAACTCCACCCAAAAAGCTCCCCCTTCGGGGGAGCTGGCATCGAGCAAAGCGAGATGCCTGAGAGGGTTCGTGCCTAAACCCCACCCGTGAAAAGGCAATTCTGGAAAATCCGCAGATTTTCCAGAATTGCAAATTAAAAATATATTTTCCGCTGATTATGCGCAGAGCAACGCGGAGCGCATTCAAAATCGTGCTGCGCCCGGCAGGGGAAGGGCACAAAAAATGCTCCCCCTTGCGGGGGAGCAAATTCGGTACACAACGCCACGCTGTGCCGAAAAGAAAGGAGCGCAAAGTCAGTTTTCCTTTTTGCCCTGACGGTTCAGCACCCAGCCTGCGGCAAACAGCAGCACGCCGCTGCAGGCCAGCACCGGCACGGGCCAGTTCAACTGGCCGGTCTGGGGCAGAACAGGCTTATCGGGGTTGGAAGGGGAGACCGGGTTATCCGGATTCTCGGGGCTTACCGGGTTGTCCGGGCTGTCGGGACTTACCGGGTTATCCGGTGTGCCGGGGCTCACCGGCGTATCCGGGGTGTCCGGCTGCTCCGGGAGATCGGGGGTGTCCGGTGTGTCGGGCGTATCGGGCACATCCGGGGTGTCGGGGGTGTCCGGCGTTTCCGGGATGGTAGCGCCTACCTTGGGGGTGGCGTCCACATCGTAGATCCAGTTGTCGCCATCGGGCATGGGGATGGACACAAGGAAGGGCTTGATGGCCTCGTAGCCGTGGGATGCCTCGGTCTGCACGACCAAGTACAGACCCTGCGGCAGCTTGGTAATGTTGGCATAGCCCTCTTCGTTCACGTCCTGCTGGGCGGCAATGGCGGGCACAGCGGGCAGATACTTTACCAGCCGGATGTGCCCTCAGATGTACCCCAGCCGGTCTGCCAGCGTGCTGTCGGAAAGATCGCCCAGCACGACATCGCAGCCCGTAAAATCGCCGGTATAGTCAAAGTACAGGTTGCCGTTGGTGCGCTTGACGGAGGCCACCTGATACAGGGTAAGCTCGCCGCCGCGCAGGGGCACATCGTTGTGGGTGTCGTACAGACGGACATGGAGCGAGCCCAGACGCCCCAGCACAATGTTGGCACTGGTGGCAAACGCCGGCAGGGCGCAGCATACCACAAGGCACATAGCCAGCAGCACAGCCGCCAGACGATGACGCAGATCAATGCTTTTCATGTTCTTCACCTCTCGTTTTCTTGGGTTTGCGTGTGGAAAGCAGCATACCGATCAGCAAGATCAGCAGCATGGGCAGCGCCATAATGGGCGCAACAATAATGGGTTCAATTTTAAGCGCTTCGGCGGTAACGCGGAGGTGCTTGTACTGATCCGGGGTCTCCACGCGGCGGCCGCGTACCAGCAGGCGGTGGGTGTTGATGCCGTAGGGGGTGCAGGTCATCAGGGTGACGTAGTCCTTGCCTTCGGCGATCTTCAACTCATCGGTCTCGGTGGGCAGCACGATGGAGATTTTGTCCACCTCGTAGGTGAGCACCCGGTCCAGCACGGTGATGGTAAAGGTATCGCCCACTTCCAGCTGGTCGAGGTTGGTAAACAGCTTTGCGCTGGGCAGGCCGCGGTGCGCCGAGATGACCGCGTGGGTGGACGCGCCGCCCACCGGCAGGCTGGTGCCCTCTAAGTGTCCTGCGGCGATCTGCAATACGCCGTCGCTGGTGCCGTGGTAGATGGGCAGCTCCACGCCGATTTTGGAAATGGTGATGTAACCCATAATGCCCGTGCCGGTAATATCCAGCGTTTCGTTGTAGCCGGTAAGCTGATCCGGGCGGTAAAGGGCGTTTTCGTTGGCGGCCACCTGTGCGTTAAAGGCATCGGCGGCGTCAAAGTAGGCGCTGTAATCCGCATCGGTCATGTTGTCCACGTCCTGCGCGTAGTTTGCCACCGCGCGGGACTGGTTGCGCTGGTTGACGTAATCGCTGATGGTGGGGTATAACATCACGGATAGACCCACGAAAAAGACGAGGATCAATATAATGGTGCTTTTGTTCTTTTTCATGGGCTACTCCCTAACGTTATAGTTTCAGGATCAGAGCAGGGGGCTTTGCAGCCCCGCTCTGTGCAGGGGAAAAGGAGAGCTTAGCGGTTCTCCATGCGCTTTTTGGTAATGAGCAGGATGGCTGCTGCAACCATCAGGCCGCCGCCAACAACGTAGAAGATGGTGGTGCCGATGCCGCCGGTGCCGGGCAGGGTAGTGCCGTGGTTGTTCTTGACATCAAATGCCACACTGGCGCTGTCCGTACCGTTGACCTTGACAGTCGGCATATTGCTCTTCTTAATTTCGGCACCGCCGTTTTCGTAAGCGTTATCATCAAGCTGGTTGACTTTGAACTTCACCGGCTCGGTCAGAGTGTTGTAGCCGTCGGGTGCTTTAGTCTCGTACAGATAATATTCCTTATGGTCATCAAGACCTTTGATGGAGATTTTGCCGCCTACAGGGGTGGTCATGGTATAAGCTGTGGAAGTTTTGGAAACCGTGTAAACGCCATTGGAACCCGCTACAAGCGGAATCAGATTGCTCGTATCAGTAGGATTGCCGTTCTCATCAGTCGCCAGTTTCAAATCTTTGCTATCGGAAAGAACGAACACAGCGCCTTCCAGTGTTTTGGTGGGAGTTTGGCCATCAACCTTGGTCACATCAACCTTGAAGGTCCAGTCATAAACCTTCTTTTTAGGGGTATTGCCAGTACCACCATCGGTAGGATTGTTGCTGTATTCCAGATATGCTTCGTTATCCTGGTTGCCTTCATCGTAAATCTTAGCGGATTCATTCAGAACACCGGAGTAATAAGTGTAGAGCTCATCATCGCCGTCAATTACAACACCAGCCTTAACGGCTTCGATGATCTTAACAGTAACGGTAAAGGTGTTTCCGCTGACATCAACCTCATAATACTGAGAATCCAGAATTGTAGAATCGTCATTGTTAATTTTGATGGTAATGTCATCTTTGCTATTGACGTTAGAGGTCAGTTCATTAGACATCGTATCGTGGATCTTATAGGTATAGGAGGTGTAACCGGTAACGTCGGGAACAGTGGTAATGGTGCGGAACTTAACGGTATCACCGATCTGGTTGTCGCCCACAACACCCCAGCTGTCGGTATCATTGTGATAGATTTGCTTGTTGAGCGTGACAGAGGTGTCTTTTGTATTGATCGTTTCGTCCTTCAGAATGCTCAGCATATAACGGCTGTAGGTAGCACCTTCGGGCAGGGTAGAAGTTGTGCTCTCCTTGATGAAGTAGTAGCCGTCAGTCAAGCCGCCAATAGTATAATCGGTACCAGTAGAAACAGCGGAATTGTACTTTACAGCGCTGAGATGGTTACCAACAACCTTGGCAAAGGCGTCAACATCGGCGGCGGCAGTGACAGCTTCGAGTTTGGCAGCGAGTTCAGCGGGTGTAGTAGCGCCCTGCAGAGAAGCGGGCAGGTTGCTGCTATCCGCGAGAATATCATCGCCCTTAACGCCGTCACCCCACTGGATGTCGCTCAGAACGCCGCTGCTGTTCAGCTTACCTTTAAACACCTGATAGGCTTCATAGGCGCGGCCTGTAGTAGAACCGTGAATCGTAAGAGTGTTAGTAGTACTAGCGGTAGTAGTACCACCCGCCGCAAACGCCGGGATCGCCATGGCGCAAACCATAGCAACTGCCAGCAGCGCAGCCATGAGTTTCTTCATTGCTTTTTTCATGGAAAAAGCCCCTTTCTTTTTTGCCCCTTGCCGCCCCCTGTGTTTTTGTACAGGGGGGGAGGGGGTGTTTTTGTTCGGTCTATCGCGTAAACTTTGCGCTGGGCGGGCGGGGGCTCAGCCCCGGGCGTCCGGCAGGGAAGTGCAGTTTAGTCATCTACCCTCCCTTCGCGTCTGCGCTTGCGATGGATAATACTATATGCCAGCGCAGACAGCATCATAGTGCCGCCCACGGCTGTGTACGGGAGTGTACCGGTGCCACCGGTAGAGGGGAGCTCGTAGCCGGAGTTGTCATTGGGGGTGTTTTCGCAGTAGTAGTAGAAGCTGCCAAACGTCTGCCCTTCAGCCAACTTGTACTCGCTAAAGGTGTCTGTACTCTCAAAGTTGGGAACGTCAGAGGCCGTGTAGCTGTGACTATTGTCAGAAATTACAAAATAATGGTAATTTTTCGGTGTCCGATAACCATCAGGCGCTTGCGTCTCCTTCAAGCGATAGAAGGTGTTAACGTCCAGACTGCCAAGCGTTACGTTGCCGCTGGTGTTGGTCACTATATCAGTTTTTTCGCTTTTCCATCCAGTGGTAGCGTTATACTTTTCCAGACTGAACTTTGCACCGGGCAGAACCTTGTCTGGCGTGCCGGAATACTTGACGATGGTCAAGCGGTTGGAGTTGAAGTCGATACCGGCAGTAGCAGACGAACTGTGGGTAAAGCTGGTGTTGCATTGCTCGTTTTGCCACTTACCATTCAGCGTTGCAGTGTTCGCAAAGGTGAAGGGAGTACCTGTAACCAGACTGCTTGTGTCAACTCTGTAGTGGAAAACCAGCACAAGCGGGGTGCTATCGGGTACCTTTGTCCATGCCTTAAGCTGGTGGCTGCTATTGCTGCTGTACTTGGAATAGTAGGTGAACGTGTCAACGTTATTTCCGGCGGCATCGTCATCAAACTTTCCGGCTACACAGGTAAGGTCTGCACGCCATGTGGTTGCTTCCAGCGTACCATCTGCCTGCAGATTGGCATCAAAAACAGAGATGCCTTCCAGCGTTACACGCTTGGTACCAGACCCATCAGCCCACAAATCAGAGGGCACGGTCATGACGTCTTGCAGGACCATAGGCTCGCCGCCATTCAGCGTTGCACCGTAGGGGTTCAGCTTGACCTGATAGGTCAAAAGACCGGTGGTTTCGTCAAAAGTGCCGCTCTTGCCAACAACTCTGCGCGTAACTGCTTCGGTAAAGGAGGTATCACCTATCGTATTGCCATTGCGCTCGAACTTGGCAACGTTCTTAAACGATGCGGTATTGTCATTCCAGATGTTGGTACATTTAGGATCCAGCGTAGTGTCGTAGGTGATATTGATTTGCCTGCGGATCTCATTCACACTGTTATTTTTATAACTGAACGACTCCGGCAACATGGTGATTACCAGCGTGGTGGTTCCGTCTGCGTTTTTGGTGACTGTAGATGTAGCGGGCAGGGCAACGCCATGGTTCTTGATTTGAACGCTGCTTTCGTCCAGAACCAGACCGCGGGGAATGGTATCGGTAATGACCCATTTGGTGTCATTTTCCCATTTCAGCACTCCATCCGCGTTGAGCTCGATCGTCCAAGGCAGCTTTTGGCCGGGCTGCAGGGTAGTACTGCCGCTGCCGCTCTGAATGTTCGTCCAATTCCAACCACAAGCATACTTATAGAAGTAACTTATCGTGTCAGAGCCTTTTGTAATTTTCTGCTCAGCGGTTGCCACAGTGCCATTATTGATGCGGCAGTGGTTCTTGACCGTTGCACCGTAGCTTGGCAGCTGCTGGACGATAGTGCATTTTGTTGTGTAGGTAATGGTCAGCGGACAGGGTGCAGTAATGCCTGTAAAGTCTATCTTAAACAGACCCAGATCCGTGCCGTAATCATCTCTTTCACCGGAGTTCCATGCGACGGGCGTAACGGAAACAGAATTCCCATCCTTGTCCTTTACCACAATAGAGGCAAGGTCGATCTCCTGCGCCTTGCGGTTTTTACCGTCTGCATCCTGCACCGCGTTACTGTAATCGTAGTAAATATAGCTGCTGACATCTGTCGGTTTGATGGTGCTCTTCCACTGCATGGTGGCCTCTGTACCATTATTAGTCGGCTCACCAACTGCCTCTTTGGTAAGAACATCCGAGTCGATGTGGACAGTACCTTCAGAGCTGCTGTCCAGCCCATCGCCCTTCAGATTGCCGGTGTTTTTGACATCCAGACCGGTCAGAGGGATAGCTTTTGTGACCCTTGTCTGGTAGGTGATCTCATACTTGTTGAAGCCTTCCGCAAGCTGGTAGGTGAGGGTCTTGTTTGTGCTGTCGTAGACATCTGTTGGTTTGGTCTTGGTCTCATTGCCGTCTGCATCGGTCTTTTTGACCTTGAAAGAATTGGCAACAAATTCCTGATTTGTGTCGATCGTATCGGTAAATTTAGCGTTAGCAGGCAGATAACGCATGACGTCACCGTTGTTGATCTTGACAGTCCATGTGATGATCTCGCCGTCTTTGCTGAGCTTGCCCGATTTTTCAATATCCTTTGTTTTGATAGAGGTGGAAGTACCTTCTACATCATCACCAAATTTGATAAAGTTTTTTAAATCGTCCCCGTTGTAACTTGTGCTGCCAAAATTATCAGCCTTGACGCGGTAAGTGATGGTATAGGTGCCCTTTTGCAGGGTCTGACCACTAGTGCCCAAGGTGATCATTTTGCCCGTACTACCTGTGGTATCTGCCCAAGAAATGGTGGGTGCAGAACTATCCGGGCCAGTAACTTGGAGGGAGGTGTCAACATAGTCGAAGGTGACCCCGGACGGGCTTTGGAGTGTATCGGTCAGCGTCAGGGGGGCTGCTCTGTCCTCCTTCAGGGTAAGTTTTACAGTGTAATCAACGTAAGCTTTCTTGTCGTCGTACTTAAGCTCGGCAGATTGTTTATCCAGACTGAATTTCTTTTCCTCGCCGGGCGTGGTGCTTTCTTCGCGCTTAATATAAATGGTGACCTTTGCTTTTTCGTTGACCTTAAACTCATTGCTCCCGCCGGTCGTGACCTTGGTTTGGTCCCACCGGAAATCAAAGTTGACTGTACTTCTGACCTTGGTGGTATTCGACAGCTGATCCTGATGAATAAAATCACGGTCATAGGTGAACAGGACGTACCACTTACCGTTTTCCTTTACAAACTGGTAGGTGCCACAAACGCTGCCCTTTGGACCGGTATAGTTCGGATCGATCAAGTCGCCAGTTTCCGAAGCAACGCTCTGCAAGTCAAAAGCCTCCGGCAAAGCTACTTTAACCTTGTAGTCATGGCTTGCAATGTCCTGAGCCGGAATATCCTTCAGTTCAAGGTAGCCGTGCATTTGGTCAGTGACAACGCTGGTGGCAACATCAACGTATTGGCTGCCCTGCTGCTTCTGAATCTTGAAATCAGTAACATAATTAGTACCGTCCAAGGCAGAGCCAACGGTCGTGGTGCTTACGGTCGTGGGCTCACCCGCCATCGTAAGCATACTGGGGGCTTTCAGTGCGCCGTCAACAGCAGAGGAGAGCATCTCGTCTGCGTACTGGGCATAGGCAACATCCACCACGGCCAGTACCTCGGCGCTGGAAAGGGTGACTTCAGCCACCTTGCCGTCCACGTCGCCGGAGATGACGGTCAGGGTGTTCTCGTCCGCCTCGCTCACGATGCCCACGGTCTCCACGGGCTGAGCGTCGGTCACGGTAGTGGTCTGTGGCTCGGCAGCGGGGGACACCACGCTGGGGATAAGGGTGTCCGCGCCGGATGCAGAGGTGCCGGTGCTGTCCGCCGGCTTTGCGGCGGGCTGCTCCGGGTTGGCGGTATCGGGGAGATCGGGGGTGATCACGCTGTCGGCAGCGGGGGCATCCTCGGCGGCAGGGGCGGTATCCAGCGCAGAAGCGCCGGAAGTTTCAAGCTCTGCGCCGTTCTCACCCTCAGCGTCCATGCTGAACTGGTCGTCCAGACCGTCCGCTGCACCATCGGCGCTGCTGTCCACAGCCACGGTGCGGGTGACGTACTTATTATAAATAACGATGTCGCCCACATTGGCGGCGCTGCCGTCCTCGCCGTCCAGCAGCCAGTCCATGTCGCTCATGGAGCTGCGCAGGGAAAGCACGCTGGCCTCCTGCGGGATGGCGCTCTGGGGGATACCGGCGTACTTCAGGCAGTAGGAGAGGAACATCACGTCCCACTCGCCGTAGGGGTTGCCGTAAGACTGGCCGTAGCGGGAGTAGTAGCGCAGGGTCACGCCGTCCGCGGGGTCGATCTCGAAGTTTTTCTCGCTCTGCTCGTAGCCCAGCTGGGTCTTTGCCACGCTGAGCAGGTCCTCGTCCCAGTTGCCGGTCATCACGGCCTCGGCGTTGGCGGCCTGCCACTCTTCGGGGGTCTCAACGTCGGCGGAGGTGTCGCTCAGGCAGGCTACAGTGTGGTGATGCTCCGGCAGGGGGCAGGTAAGCACTTCCTCGTAGCAGGCGTCAGTGTGGTGGTGGTAGATGGGCTCCACGGTGTCCACCATCGGCTCCAGTGCCACAGGCTCCCCCCCAACCCACGCCCCCCCCCCCGGAGCCCGCGCAGAGCCGCCACGGGCCGGCCCACAGCCATAGCCGCCAGCTCGGCGCTCTGGGTGGGCTCCACCACCTGCTCCACAAGCTCGCCCTCTTCCAGTCCACAGGTCAGCTCGTACTCGGTGGTATAGCAGCTTTCGTCGTGGGTATGCTCAAATTTGTCGCAGATCAGGCTGCCATCCTCGGGGTCGAAGCAGTCGTCACCGTGGACGTGCTCTTCCTCCATGCAGGTCAGGGTCTGCACCTCGGTGTAGCAGTCCTCGGTGTGCTCGTGGGGCACAAACTCGATCTGCGGCTCCAGCGACAGCGGCGCGGGCTCAGCCTCAACGGTGGGCTGGCTGGTGGCAGCAGCGGCGGCCAGCTCGTCCGCATTTTCAAGCTCGCCTTCCTCGTAACCGCAGGTGAGCACCTTGGTGTAGCAATCCGCGGTGTGGGTGTGCTCCTCCTCGCCGCACTGGTACTGCGCGGTCATCGAGATGCCCACGCCATGCAGCTGCCAGTTGACGAACAGGGTGGTGATCATGGCAAGTGCCAGCACAAATGCGGTGTAGCGCCGCAGGGTGTGCCGGTTCTCACGGAACCGCTCCATGTACGTTTTAAGAATGTCGTTCATAACGAAATACCTCCTCCCGGGGTCAATGGATCAACGAGAAACTGGACAAGGGCCATATCCGCAGGAAAACCCTGCCCACGATCTGGCTTTTTTCAACGCAGCCTATCACGCTGCTGCGGCTGTCGATAGAGGTGGCACGGTGGTCGCCCAGCACGAAGTAGCGGTTTTCCGGCACCTGATAGGGGAACCGGATGTCGCATTCGCCCACGGTCAGCGCGTCCACATAGGGTTCGTCCAGCGCTACGCCGTTTACCGAGACTACGCCGTTCACGTCCATATCGATCACATCACCGGGCTGCCCGATGATGCGTTTGAGCAGCAGCTTGTTCTGCCAGTAAAACCCGCACAGCTCGCCGTTTTCAATGTGGTTGGATTTTACCAGCAGGATAATGTCTTTATCATTTAATGTAGGGTACATGCTGTCGCCGGAGACCTGAAGCACCGGCAGAAACAGCGTAGCCAGCAGCACAGCTACTGCGGCTACCACCACCAGAATATAGATCGTACTGCGCAGCCCCCGCTGGTAGCGGCTCTGGTACGCAAGACGCTCACGTTCTGCGGCCACTTCCTCGGTGGAAGGGATGGAAGCAAACCGGATATCGCGTTTTTTCATGTTTCCTCCGAAGGCAGGCCGTCTGTGCTGCGATACTGGTCCAGCAGCTCGTTGGCCTTGTGGTCAAATGCCTGCCAGCGCTGCTGCACCTCCTGCTCGGCGCGCTCTACCATGGCCTTGCAGTCGGCCTCGGTCTGGGTGCGTTTTTGCGCGGCGGCGGCGGTCATGGCGTCGCATTCCTGCTGCGCCTGCGCTTTCAGGCTGTCGGCATCTGCCTGTGCCTGCTCCAGAATGCGCTTGGCCTCGCTGCGCGCCTGCGAAAGGGTATTGGCGGCGGTGGCGTTGGTGTCCGCAAGACTGGCCTGCACCGAGTGCAGATAGTCATCGGCGGCGGCCTGCGCAGCGGCGAACACGTTGTTCAGCTCCAGCGCGGCCTGCGCGATGGAACCGGCGCTTTCCAGCCGCAGCTGCCGGTCCTGCAGCTGCGCGGTAAGCGCGGCGTTCTGCGCCTTGAGCTGGTCCTCGCTCTGCTTCAGCGCATAGATGATCTCTATCAGTTCAGCGCGGTGCATCCGCCGCAGTTCACGATCTGCCATTTGTGTACATACTCCCAAATCATAAAGAACGAAAAGGTTTTCGAAGATTACGAAATTACTTAACAAAAATACCTGAAAAAACGCTTGCCGCCACGATTTTTTACGCGGTCTGAAGGGCATTTTATAAACAACCTTATTCTAGCACACCCACTGTAACAGTAATATAACAAATCAGATACAAAATCAAGAGATAAAGCTGAAAAAATATCGCATTTTTTTGCTTTATATATTAAAAATGTCCAAAAAACGGCCACTGACCCCCCAAAAACTTAAAAAGTTGTTCACAATTCTGGAACGTGAAGTGCTGCGCAGTAATGTACTGAATTACAGTGTGTACGAAAAACGGGAGCCGCACTTTTCGAAAAAAGCGCGGCTCCCGGATCTGAACTTTGGGGTGATGCTTTTACTTGCCGAAGCTGCCCAGCAGGCTGTTCAGCGATACAAAGGACTGGTAGATGACGTTAACATTGTTGATGATGGAGCTTGCACCGGAGAAGATGCGGGCAATGTAGTTGAACACCTTGCCAACGTCCAGGAAGGCCTGATAAGCGTTGCTGGTGCCGCCGTCCAGATAGGTCATCTCCTCGGCTTCGATGCTGGAATAGCTGGCGGGCATTTTCATGGTAGAAGTAGTCATGGTAAGATCCCTTTCTTCAATAGTGTCATTGTGTTTACAGCAGTGTTCAGAGCATGGTGGCGACCAGCAGGGTGGTAAGCAGGGCACCGGCCACAAGGGCAGGGCCTACATACTTCTGCCACTGGACGGCAGGCTGGGTGGTGGGCTGCGGCACGGTAGAAGTACCGACCTTGGCAGTCCAGTGGGCGTAGATGGTGGCGTCGGAGGTGAACACGGTGGAGGTGGTCACCTTGCTGCCGCCCACCGGCTCGGTGTACCAGCCGTCAAAGGTGTAGCCCGTCATGGTAGGCTGCTCGGGCGTGCTCTCCAGTTTGCCGGACAGGTTCGTGTAGGTTACCACGGTGGAGCAGATGCCGCCCTGGGCATCCATACCAATGGCGTACACGTTCTCTTCCTTTTTGCTCCCTGAAGTTTTGTCGGCAGCAAATGCAGCCGGCAGTGCGCAGCACAGCAGCGTGAACAGGCAAAGCCCGACCACCAGCGTTTTCAGGAATTTTTTCATGAGACCCCTCGCTTTCCTTCACAAAGATGGAGACACTGCCCCGCCCGGGGACAGCCCGGACATCGGCGTAGTTTCTTCAACTTATTTTTATCACATCCAGTGTACCAGAACCGCAACAAAAAATACAGTCTTTTGAGAAAATAATAAGAAAAATCAGGAAAAAATAAATTTCACCTTTGCAATATGAATCTTGTGCCCCCTGCGGACTGTGTTTTTTGAAAAACGCGTCCCGCAAAACTTGCCTTTCGTAAAAACATGGAAGAATATGGAAAACGCAGGGGCCCGGCCGCAAAGCCCAAAAACCGACCCAAACCGCCGCAAGTGCG